>Ga0209075_1004932_pt1 | contig 10468 bp, 5 predicted proteins | sample Stecom2011_FD_187523 | JGI IMG/M metagenome (GOLD analysis project Ga0209075, IMG submission 187523) | Agricultural soil microbial communities from Utah to study Nitrogen management - Steer compost 2011 (SPAdes) (version 2) | ecosystem: Environmental > Terrestrial > Soil > Agricultural land...
GCCTCCGGGTCATTGCGGAGGGTCTCGGCGAACATCATGGCAATGGAGTACGCCTCCTCCCCCGTGGCACAGCCGGCCACCCAGACGCGGATATCCTGCCCATCCTCGCGGCAGCGCTTGCAGATGGAGGCCACCTGGGGCCGCAGGGCATCGAAGGCATCGCGATCTCGAAAGAAGGCGGTCACCGAGATCAGAATATCCCGGGCCAGCACATCCAGCTCATCGGGATGCTGCTCGACCAGCGACAGATAGTCTTCCGGCGTCTGGCTTCCCGTGGCCACCATGCGGCGACGCAGGCGCCGCGACAGGGTTCCTGTCTTGTATCCGGAGAAATCGATCTGTCGGCGCCCCTTGAGCTTTTCGAGCAGCTGCTCGGGCACCTGATCGCCGGCGCTATTGCGCGCCTGGGTGTGCATCCTGGCAAGCTCGGCCAGCTTGGCGGGCATCGACTCCGGCGGCAGCACGAAGTCAGCCACGCCGGCCTCGATGGCTGAATGAGGCATGCCGCTGTACTTGGCCGTCAGGGGATCCTGGGCGAGGGTCACCCCGCCTGCGGCCATGATGGTACGCAGCCCGGCGGTTCCGTCCGAGCCAGTGCCGGAGAGGACGATCCCGATCGCCTCGTCACTGGCATCCGCCGCCAGGGAGATGAAGAAGTCATTAACCGATGGCTTGGGCACCACTTCCGGCTTCGCCGGCAGCAGCGTGAAACGCCCTTCGCGAATAAAGGCATTGACGTTCGGCGGCACCACATGGATGACCCCAGCCTCCGGGGCATCGCCATCCTTCAGCGGCCGCACACTGAGCTGGGTCTCGCGGGCCAGGATCTCGGGCAACATGCTGCGGTGGGTTGGAGATACATGTTGCAGCACGACATAGGCATAGGGCAGCGCCGGGTCGAGGCCGCGAATCAACTGCGAGATGGCCTCCAGGCCACCTGCCGACGCGCCAATTCCGACAACGGGCGGTGGAACTGCCTGGGTATCTGTCAATTCTTCCATGCCCTTCATCCCTGAACTCTGCGTTGCTCGCCATGCTAAACCGCCCTGGTCATAACGACTACCCGCTTTCGTTAACGCCCGGAAGGCGCGAGCTCGGCCACAAAGTGCGCCAACGCCTCCAGCGGCATCGGCCTGGCCAGCAGATAGCCCTGAAAGAGATCGCACCCCCAGGCGGCGAGCTGCTCTCGCTGGATTTCCGTCTCGACACCCTCGGCCACGACCTTGAGACCGAGATGACGGGCCATGGAGATCATTCCCTGCACGATGGCGGCGTCCTGGCGGTTCTCTGTTACCCCAGCGATGAAGCTTCGGTCGATCTTGATGCCGTTGATCGGCAGGTCGCGGAGGTAGCTGAGACTCGAGTAGCCCGTTCCGAAATCATCGATCGCGACACCAATCTGCATGCCGCGCAGTGCGTGCAGCAAGTCGATGGCGCTCTCGCTGCTATCCATGAGGATGCCTTCGGTCAACTCGAGAATCAGCTGAGGGGCCGGCATCCCCGTCTTGTGCAGTACCTCACGCAGCGAAGCGAGGAAATGGGGGCGGTGGAACTGCAGGGGAGACAAGTTGACCGAGACCCGGACTCGACCAAGCCCCATCTTTCCGAGACCGACCATATCCCGGCAGGCCCTCTCCAGCACCCACGCGCTGAGGGGAATAATCTGCCCCGTCGACTCAGCAAGCGGGATGAAGTCCCCGGGGGAAATGGATCCGCGAACCGGATGCTCCCATCGAAGCAGTGCCTCGACCCCGGCCAGGGAGCCACTGCGGTCGAGTAGCGGCTGATAGTGAAGCGCCAGCTGCTCGGTATCGATCGCTTCCTGCAGATCATTGCGCAACGCCACACGCTCACTGAGACGCTCGGTGATCGCCTCGGTATACCAGTGGTAAGCATTGCGGCCTTGCTGCTTGGCCTGGTACATGGCCATATCGGCCTGCTGAATCAGCTCACGCGGCTCATCCAGTGAGGCATCGCTGAGAGCGATACCAATGCTGCAGGTCAGGTAGAGCTCATGACCGTTGACTCGGTAGGGACGGGCAATGGCCGTCATCAACCGCTCGACGACCCTCAGCACCTGCTCTTCATCGACCACATCCAGAATCAGCAGGACAAACTCGTCGCCTCCGAGGCGTGACACAGTATCTCCGTCTCGAACCACGGTCTCCAAACGCCCGGCCACCTGGCGTAGCACCTCATCACCGACGGCATGGCCCAAGGTATCATTGATCGGCTTGAAGTCATCAAGATCCACAAACAGTACCGCCAGTCGCTCCCCTCGACGCACGGCCAGGGCCAGGTCATGTTCCAGCCTATCCTCGAACAGGCTCCGGTTGGCCAGCCCCGTCAGAGCATCATGGCTGGCGTTATAGGCCAGCTCGGCTTCGTGGGTCATGCGCTCTGAGGCATCGCTCTGGATACCCACGTAGTGAGTGATACGCCCCTGCCCGTCTCGCACTGGTGACAGGTCGATATCATTCCAGAAGGAAGTACCATCCTTACGGTAGGTTCGCAGGGTGGCATGGGCTTCTTCTCCGCGAACAAGCTGCCCAAAGAGCTGTTGCAACAGCTTGGCGTCGGTGTCCGGCCCCTGAAGGATGCGGTAGTTCCGCCCCAGAACGTCTGCCTTGGTGAAGCCACTCATGCGCTCGAAGGCAGGGTTGACGTAGATGATCGGCAGGTCAGGCTTGCGGGCATCCGCGATCACCACCCCATTGGGACTTCCTTCAACACTGCGCTCCAGAATCCGCAGCCGGCGAGCGCTGTGATAGCGCTCGATGGCCAGCGCCAGGCTGAACGCCAGCATGCCGCTCAGCAATAGCCCGGCACCGCCTACCCCGACCGGCATCAAGCCAGACAGCACCCAATCATGATGAACGCCGGGATATGCTTCCAGCGTCAGCATGGGGCCACCCGGCAGCCCGACATGGCGACGCTGCAACAGGTGGTTGACGAAGAGTGTTCCCTCCTGGTGGTGGCTGATGCCAGGCTGCTGTAGCTCCAGCATAACCTCCCCGCGGCGCTGCACGACGATGCGATAGAGACCAAGCTGCAGCCTCAGCTCGTGGGCCAGTAGCCCCGACAGGTCGATAAGGCTCAACAACTGCTGACCGCTGCCGGTAAGCTCGATTGCCAGCAGCGCCGTGCCAAGGGCCTCGTGATCGGGGAGGATGACGCGTGGCTGCACTATTGGATAGCCCAGCCACTCTTCGACCCCGGATAAACCAACCAGCCTCACCAGCTCGGCCTGGCTATCAGGGTCACGACCCGCCAGCCAGGCCCAGTCGGACTCTCCTCGATAGAGCCCCACCGAGAGCAGGCTCGCCGTATCCTGAAGATAGCCCTGCAGGTCGCGCTCCAGGATGACCGGATCCATCTCGCCACCCCCGGCATCCAGCCGGTCCGCCATGCGCCGCATCAGCGTCAGGCGGGAGGTCATCACCTGCTCGGCATTGAGCTGGATGTTATCCAGCAGGTAGTCGGCCTGGCGGTCGAGCACCGTTTCCTGTTGCCAGCTCAACAGCAGCCAGGCAAGACTGCTGATCACCACGCCGGTAAAGCCCACCAGCAGTGCGTAGCGCCCCAGCTGCGCGGTCCGGCGCTCTCGCAGGGCACCACTCACGACCATGGCACCCACCACCCCGACCATGATCAGCTGTGCCAGCTGCATCATATTCACCGCCGGGGCAATGGTCGGGCGTGCTCCGGAAAGCAGCAGCAACAACGCTCCTAGGCCCACGGCAATCACCGCACTGCCCCACAGCAACCAGACCCAACGCAGACGCCCCGAAGGCCCGCCGAGGATGAGGCACACGACCGCCGGCATCAGCAGCAGCGACGATATCGGCGTCAGCGACGCGTCGACGCTCCACTGAAGATCTATCGAAGACACCTGATCAGCGATCAAGGGTGCAGCCAGCAGTGTGGCCAACAGCACACCCAGGCCACGCCCGAAGTGGTGCCAACCGACCAGCCACGCCAGGCCCCCCAGCCCTGTCAGAAGCATGGTCAGAAAACCCACCGGCGACAGCAGCAGATGCAGCGGGGAGTAGAGAAATACCAGCAAGTGGAGAATCAACCCATTCGCCCCTACGACCACAAGGGATGCCGCCATCAGCAGCAACAGGCTATCCAGCATGAGGTGGCGGGTGGTGATGGGCATACGTCATGCTTCCTTGCGTCTTGTAGGGGCCGGCCGCACCGCTTGCCTAGCGGTGCGTAAAACGAAGTTGAGAAGCCAGGGCCAGGAGTTCTCGCTGGCGTTGTGCCAACTGGCGAGCATAGTCCTGCGGTGGCAAAAAGTGGACCAAACTGCCCAACTCCTCCTCTATGCGCCACTGCAGGGCTGGCACCTCGAGAGCCTGCTCGAAGGCCGCCGCCAGACGGGTAACCTGCTCGTCTGGTGTCCCCAGGGGCGCAAAAACGCCGCGCTCGGTGACGTTCTGCATGGGAATGCCCTGCTCTATCAGGGTCGGCACGTCCGGCAGCGCCGACAAGCGATCCTCATGTGCCACCCCCAGGGGGCGCAGGGCGCCACTGTCGAACAGCTCTCTGGCCGAAGGCAGATTGACCATGGCGAGGTCGAGCTCACCGGCCAGCAGCGCCAGTATCTGCGAGCCAGTGTCTGGGTAGCGGACCCAGCGGATCTGCCGGGGATCCCCTCCCGCCTCGTGCAATAGACGCAGCCAGAAGAAGTGATCCGTTGAGGATGGAATGACCCCGACGTAGACCTCGCCCTGCTGGCGCGCTACCCAGTCTGGAATGTCACTCGCCAACCGCAGTGGATGGTCATGTCGCACCGCAGGGATATTGATGGTTTGCGTCAACATCGCAACTGGCGTGAAGGCGAGATGCGAAAAGTCCGCCTCACCGGCCAGCCAGGAGAGGTCAAGCGTCTGGTGGCTGGCCAGCAGCGTATAGCCATCAGGCCGCGCCTCCTTGACATACTGGGCGCCCCGCAGCGCGCCGGCACCGGGGAGGTTCTCGATACGCACCGGGACACCCAGAGCCCGCTCGGCCTCGGCAACAATCTCACGCAGCAGGATATCGGTCGCTCCACCGGGCCCAAAAGGGATCACTAGCTCGATCTCGCGTTCAGGAAATGGCGATTCCGCCTGAACCAGGGGACTCCAGGCCCAGCCACATACCACCAGCATCAGTACGGCGGCTTTCAGCATGACCCTCCCCCCATGCGCTTCATGCACTGTCATTCGGACGGTAGCTCGGCAACAACCAGGCGATTGCGCCCCGCCTCCTTGGCCTGATAGAGCGCATCATCGGCACGCTGCAAGGCATGTTCGAGCGGTTCCCCCGGCTGCGCCACGCTTGCCCCGACGCTGACCGTCACACCGCCACCCGGGCGCCGGGCCTGTTCGGCGATTTCGTGACGAATTCGTGATGCAATGGTCATCAGATCCGCTTCCTGGCACGGCACCAGTAGCACCAGGAACTCGTCACCTCCCCAGCGAGCCGCGTGGTCATACCCCCTCAGGTTGACCTGCAGCAGGCGTGCCACCTCACAGAGCGCCTGATCACCTGCCGCATGCCCCTGAGTGTCATTGACCTCCTTGAAGCGGTCGAGATCTACCCAGATCAACCCATAGGCATGGCCGTCCCGCGCCGAGCGGGCCTCCTGCTCCTCCAGCAGCTGACTCATGCCCCGCCGGTTGAGCAGACCGGTCAGCACATCGACCTTGGCAAGCCGCTCCAACTGCTCTGTGCGCAACTGGACCTGGGTTTCCAATTCATTCGTATAGCGTGTGACCTCTGCCGCCATGTCGCGGAAGTGGCCAATGAGATCACCCATTTCACCGGCAGCTCGGGGCAGGGCAACATCGCGCTGCCCGGTTCGCAGCCCCACCATGGCCTGCGCCAGAGCCGCCATGGGGTTGAGCAGCTGCCGTCTGAGCACCCAGTAGAACAGCGTGAGAGCCGCCAGCAGGAGGCCCATCAACAGGGTTAGCGCCGGGACAAAACTGGCGAGTGGCATGACCTCGTCGAGGTCCATCAGGCTGATTTCAAACCAGCCAATGCTCGGAAGGTAGGCGATCCCCAGCAGGTGGCGCTTCCCGTCTATCGTGACAAAGTCAGTGACCACTCCTGGCTGCTCAAGGGGATAGTCACGCAGGCGGCGCATCCGCTCCAGAACACGCTCCCCATCGCTGGACAGGTCGAACAGCAGATCGACCGTCCGCTTCTGGCCCTCTGGCTTGACCAGGCTGGCAAAGTCGATGAAACGCGGATCGCGATAGAGCTGAATGGCGCCGTGATAATCGGCAAACAGGGTGGTGATGCCGCGCTGATCGATCTCGACGATCTGTTCGAGGACGTTCTCGAGCTCGATGCCAGTGCCCACAACGCCAAGGATTTGCTCACCTTGACCACGAATCAGCACGTCGATCCAGAGCTTGGTGACGCCCAGCTCGACATCGGGGTTGACATTGAGGTGGAAGTCGCGGCCCTCCTCGATCAGCTGATAGAACCAGGCATCGGCCGGACGATTGGGGCGCAGGTGATAGCGGAGAGGGGCAGCGGTGTAATCACCGGTTGCATTGTTGTGGTAATAGCCACCTGACGTGTTTAGCGCGACAAAGTAGTTAGCGCTGCGGAAGTTGCGTCGAAAATTCTCCATCTCCTGGAAAGCCTGCGCCTCCAAGGCCGGGTCCTCGGGGGACTCAATCCAGCGATGCAGCACCTGGGAGCTGGCCAGTTGTTGCGCCAGAGCGATATCACGCTCAAGGGGCTGGAGAAGGCGAGAACTGTCATATTTCACCTGCACCTCGGCAACACGCCGCCCCCACTGCTCGACAATTTTCTCCGCCATATACTGGAAACTGAACCAGGCGAGCAGCGAGACGCTCAGCATCAGCGCGGCGGCTACCAGCATGAACCGAACTCTGAGGCTCACAAGCGTCTCCTGTCGCAGCCCTCATGTCACGAGCAATATACGCCGGTCCTCCGTGAGTACCATACAGTTTCCTGGTGTGGCTTACCCGCCTTGAGCGGAGCCGGGTTCAGCTGCCGTCCCGTTTCGTCCCTGAGCCTTGGCGCGATAGAGCTGTTGGTCGACAGCCTTCAGGCGCTCGGAAGCGTGGCAGCCCTCCCTGAGTGAGCAGATCCCGATACTGACCGTAACGCGACCGGGAGCGTCACCCGCTTCCAACAGCACCGTCCGGGACAGCTGCTCATGCAGCCGCTGCGCAGCACAGTTGGCAGCCGCTGTTTCGGTGTTGGGCATCAACACGACAAACTCTTCTCCCCCCCAGCGGCCGATCACATCGGATTCACGGAATTGTTCCCGGCATAATGCTGCGAAGCCCACCAGGACGTCGTCTCCCGCCTGATGGCCAAGCTCGTCGTTGATGTCCTTGAAGTGATCCAGGTCGATCATCAGCAAGGCGGCCGGAGGAGCCCCCCTCTGGATCAGCGCCAGCTCCTGCGCCAGTCGCCGCTGGAAAGCACGCCGATTGAACAACCCCGTAAGTGGGTCCGTTGCCGCCTGACGTGTCAGCTCCTTGCGTGCGGTCTGCAGCGCGGCAATCAGCCTGGCCTGTTCACGATGGCTCTTCATCAGCTCCATGTGGGCCATGACCTGGTTGGCCAGCGCCTGGAGCGCAAAACGCTGCCGCTCGGTGAGCTCACGGGGGTGATAGTCCAGCACGCACAGGGTGCCGAGCGGGTAGCCGTCATGGCTCTCCAGCAGGGCACCAGCATAGAAGCGCAGGTACGGCTCCCCCGTTACCAGTGGGTTGTTGATGAAGCGAGCATCGAGCGTAGTGTCGGGAACGACGAACAGCCCGGGCTGAAGGATCGCATGGGCACAGATCGAGATATCGAGCGGCGTTTCCCGCACCCCGAGCCCCTTGACAGACTTGAACCACTGACGATCGCGATCAACGAAGTTGATCACCGCGATGGGAGCCTCGCAGATCAGGGAGGCCACCTCGGCAATCTCATCGAACGCCGCATCCTCGGGGGTGTCGAGAATCTCATACCCGGCAAGGGCGGTGAGCCGCTGCTCCTCGTAGGCCGGTGAACACTGGTCAGGTATATCCGCCATGAAGCTACGCCTTTGACTACATAACAAGCACTGCCCAGAGAGTTTACTAGCACCTGACCGGGAGTACAGAACCGGGGGTAGAAGATCGTGGCTCATGATGCAGCCGACTGGCACCGTGCAGAAGCTTGCTGGATCAAGCACTGCATCCCTTGTCTCGAGAGTGCAGCCGGCTCATTGGCATCACTGGCGATTCTTTTTTTCAGCCAAAGAAAAAGCCGCTGATTGCTCAGCGGCTTATTCGATATTCGTGGCGGAGGGGGAGGGATTCGAACCCTCGAAGCCTTTCGACTTACACACTTTCCAGGCGTGCTCCTTCGACCACTCGGACACCCCTCCGCATTGTGGTTCATGGGCTGGAGGCGCGCCGCCTTTCGCTCAAGAACGGCGCGTATGTTATCGCCTTAAGTGTTCGATTGCAAGCCGCTTTTTGCCGGAGGGAAGAGCTCGTCGACCGGAACGGGGCGGGCATAGAGGAAGCCCTGGAAGTGAAGGCAGCCGTGTTCGCGCAGCCAGCTCGCCTCGGCCTCGCGCTCCACCCCTTCGGCGGTGACCTCCAGCCCCAGTCGGTCGGCAAGGGCAATGATCGTTTCGACGATGGCGGCATCGGCGGTGCTCTCGAGCAGGTCTCGGACGAAGCTCTGGTCGATCTTCAGCTGGTGCAGCGGCAGCCGCTTGAGATAGCTCAGCGACGAGTAGCCGGTGCCGAAGTCATCCAGGGCAAAGCGGATGCCCTGGGCGCTCAGGGTCTCCATGGTATCCCGGGCCACCACCGGGTCCTTGAGGAAGAGCGTCTCGGTCACTTCCAGCACCAGCCGACGAGGGTCTGCTCCCGTGGCGTCCAGGATCTCCCGGACACTGTCCACGAAGTCCGCCTGGTGGAACTGCACCGGACTGACATTGACGGCGATGCTCAGCCGGCCGGCGTCGGGGTGGTCGGCCCAGGCGGCCAGCTGGCGGCAGGCGCTCTCCAGCACCCAGCGACCGATCGACACGATGCGGCCACTCTCCTCGGCCAGGGGAATGAAGACGCCGGGTGACACCAGGCCGCGCCGCGGGTGATGCCAGCGCAGCAGGGCCTCGAGGCCCACGGTCGCCCCCTCGGCATTCACCTGGGGCTGGTAGTGGAGCGCGAGCTCGTGGTTCCCCAGGGCCCTATCCAGGTCGGCCTCCAGGTGGGCGCGCTCGGTCACCGCCACCTGCATGGCCCGGTCGAAGAAGCGCAGCGCCGAGCCGCCGGCCCGCTTGGCCTCGTACATGGCGAGTTCGGCCTGCTGGATGGCCGCGGGGGCGTCGAGCTGGTGGTCGTGGAAGAGGGTGATGCCGATGCTGGCGGTGAGGGGGAGCCGGTCCTCGTCGCTGGCGGTGGCACGTGACACCTGGGCCAGCAGCTTTTCGGCCAGCCGCTCGGCACCGCGTGCCGCATGGGCCAGGTCGTGCCCCTGATCCTGCACCAGCAGGGCAAACTGATCCCCTCCCCAGCGGGCCAGGGTGTCGCTCTCGCGCAGGCTGGCCCGCATGGTCTCTGCCAGGCGGCGCAGCAGGGCGTCGCCCTGATCATGGCCGAGGGTGCCGTTGTAGGCCTTGAAGTTGTCCAGCCCCAGCAGCAGCAGGGTGGCGTAGTGGTCACGCCGGCGCGTGTGCTTGACCACCTCCCCCAGTCGGTCGATCAGCAGGCTTCGGTTGGGAAGCCCGGTCAGGGGGTCGTAGAAGGCCAGGCGCCGGATGGTGGATTCGGCGGCCTTGGTCTCGGAAAGGTCGGTCAGGGTGGCGACGTAGTGGGTGATCCGGCCGTCGTCATCGCGTATGGCGCTGATGGTCAGCCACTGGGGGTACACCTCGCCGCTCTTGCGGCGGTTCCATACCTCACCCTGCCAGCTGCCCTGACGCTCGATGGTCCGCCACATGTCGCGATAGAAGGCGTCACCGTGCCTCCCGGAGGCCCACATGCTGGGGTTCTGGCCCTGGACCTCTTCCGCCGAGAAGCCGGTGATGGCGCTGAAGGTGGCATTGGAACGCAGCACCCGCCCCCGGGCGTCGGTAATGAACATGCCGAGGTGGGTGTCGAAGGCCATGGCCGCGATCTTCAGGTCGGCAGCGCTCTCGTCGAGCACGCGCGCTTCCGATGGCAGGACTGGGTCTGGCACTTTCCATTATCCGATGATTAGCACGCTCAGAGGCTGTCATGGATCGGAAAACTGCCGCAACCGATTTTCCACAGGAGATCACCGCTACCTGACCTGCATCAAGAAGGTGATGCCAACACCGCATAATTCCCGCGAGATTCCAGGCAGAGCACCTCGCCGCACCAGAGCCGCTGGACCAGGGCGATGCGCCCCCGCCCCTTCTCGGCGAGCTGCTCGGCCAGGCGCTCGGGCCCACCCTCCTCCTCCGGCTCGCACTCGAGACGGT
>Ga0209075_1004933_pt1 | contig 10465 bp, 8 predicted proteins | sample Stecom2011_FD_187523 | JGI IMG/M metagenome (GOLD analysis project Ga0209075, IMG submission 187523) | Agricultural soil microbial communities from Utah to study Nitrogen management - Steer compost 2011 (SPAdes) (version 2) | ecosystem: Environmental > Terrestrial > Soil > Agricultural land...
ACAAGTGATTTATATAATAAACGTCATATTCAAATTTCTTTTGCCAAGATATAGCATTACGACCATTTATCTGTGCCCATCCTGTAATTCCTGGTTTTATTTCATGTCTGCGTTTTTGTTCTTCATTATACAAAGGTAAATATTGCACGAGTAGGGGACGAGGACCAATTAAACTCATATCTCCTTTAATAACATTGAGGAGTTGAGGAATTTCATCTAAACTAGTTTTACGTATAAACGAACCTGTTTTTGTTAACCTTAAATGATCAGGAAGAAGGTTTCCTTGCTTATCTTTTTTATCATTCATCGTTTTAAACTTAATGACCTTAAAAATACGTTCATTTTTACCTGGACGTTTCTGAAAGAAAAACGGGTTTCCATTGTTGACTAGGGTGAGTAGAATTGTAACGATAAGAAATACTGGTAATAGAATTAAAAAGCCTATCAAAGCGAGGAGAAAGTCAATGATATGTTTGAAAAAAGATTCATACATTCTCAATGGAATTAAAAATCTTAATATATTTTTGGCTTGCAATTTCTAGAGCGTATTCGCTTTTTGCCAATTTCAGCGCGTTTTCTGATTGAATTTTATGAAGGTTACTGTCCTTGGTGTAATTAACAAAATTTTTAGCCTCTACTTTATTAACATTGAAAGGTAGAACATAGCCGATGTTTTGTGATCTAATCTTTTTTGCTTGCCAACCTTCATGATTAATCAATATTGGTTTTCCTGCTGCAAGTGTATCAAAAAATTTATTTGCGGAATTGGCCCATAACTCTTTGATATCTACTACAAAAGATGAGCCTGTTGAAGCAGCATTATACCAAATAGGTAATTTTGACTTTACTACAGGCTCTAAAATAAAGACATTCTTATTAAGAACTTTCTTTTTCTTTGCCAATGCTCTAATATTTTCTTTTTCTGCTCCAGATCCCATTAAAACGTAAACTAATAGTGGGTCTTCTTTTATGGTTTGATTAGCTAATTCAATTATTTTGTGTATACCATTGACCTTTCCAAATGTTCCAGCATATAAAACGGTATAGTTTGGCTTAAACCCAATTGTTTCTTCAATTATATTTGAAGAATCTACTCTTGCTTGAAATCTATCAATTTCAGATATATTGGGAATTACTATTGTTGTTTTTGATCTAAAACTAGGATATCTAAGGTCAATCGAGGTTTTCATATCTACTGACAAAGGGACTACAGCAGTAGCATTTTTGTATATTGTTTTTTCTAGTTTATATAAGGCTTTCTGAATTATATTATTTTTAATTGCACCAATTGCAATTACAGCTTCAGGCCACACATCTCTTACTTCAAAAATAAAAGGGGTTTTATGATATTTTTTCTTGATTAACGCAGGGATACCTATTGTTAAAGGTGTTGATGTTGCTAAAACTATGTCTCCTTTTAATTTTAATACGTGTCTAGTTGATGCAATCATAAACTTAATAAAAGATCTTATTCTTTTAGGGTAGGATAGTTGGTTGCCATAAGGTATGTATATATAATGTACTTCTATGCCTTCTCTTTGTATAATCGTCCAACCTTTTTTTGATTGATAGTCATTGATGGATGTTGCAGAAATTACTGTTACTTCATATCCTTTTTCGACAAAGCTTTTTGCTAAGTCATAGGAACGAGTCCCACCATTTTGATCAGGAAACAGAAAGTATTGGTGTAAAAGTAGTATTCTCATTATTGTTAATATTCTTTAATATACTTAGTTTCTTTATATATATCTATATAGTTTTTAGCAATTATTTTCCAATCAAGCTTTTTTACAATATGTTCTGGTTTAAAGTCAAAACGATCATAATTCATGATAATTTCCTTTAGTCCATCAGCAATAGATTCAACAGATTTTGGATTAACAGCTACTCCAATACTTTCGTTGAAAACACCGTCTATTCCTTCGTTTTTCGAATACAGTATGGGAAGTCCTTGTGAAAGTGCCTCTCCATATACTAAACCAAATGTCTCTTGAAGAGATGGCATTACGAAAATATCTGTTTGTTGGAATAATTTACTTAAGGCTCTTTTATTATAGATTTTTCCGAGAAATGTAATATACATTTTATCGGCAATATGGTCCATCACTTTTTTTGTTTGGTTACCACCTCCACCAACGAGTGTTAATGTACAGAGGATGCCTGAATTGTTTAGATAATCTATTGCTTTCAGGAGTCGCTGAACATTTTTAGTTGTTGAAAAAACACCTATATATAACAAGTTGATGGGGCGATTTAATGTCGTTTTTCGTTTTTTAACGTTCTTCAACCAATAGGAGTCTAAGCCATTGGGAATTACTATTGGTTTTAAAGCTATTGATTTACCTGAGTTTTTGATTTTTTCAATATCAAGAAATCTTTCTCGATATTTAGGAGTAATAAAAACGATTTTTGATGCATTTTTTAAAATCTCAATTCCTGTTTTTTTTAAATAAGGTAATCTCCAAAATTGGTTTAAATCTGTACCTCTTACAGCAATAACATAAGGGGTTTTATATTTTTTATGTAGTTTTAATGCCACAGCACCATCGCTAAACCATGTATGTGCATGAATTAAATTTATTGTAGTAAAGTCGACTTGATTTTGAATGTCTTTAAAAATCTTATTGATTTTTAGTGGAAATAGAACTCGATCAGTATGTTTGTTTAGAATGTTACGATAAATGATTTTAGATTCATTTTGTTTTAGTGGAACTTTATTTTTTCCAATACTTTTTTCACTTTTGATAGGTGTATAAACAATTTGTTTCACGCCTTTATTGTCAAGGTTGTATATCAGGTTTTTGTAGACCGTAGAACCGGCATAATCATTTGTGATGTGGAGAATCATTGTTTGGTGTGTAATTGAGTAAACGTTCCTCTTAGTGTCCTATATTTAATTTGTTATAAGTAGAAGTTTTTATAGGATCTTTTCTGTCTTTAAATGCTTTTACTACTGTTTTAAAATACCGGTTAAATAATGTTCTTCTAAACTTTTTTTGTATTCCTTCTTCTTTGGCATACATTAAATATTTAGGAGGGAAATAAAACATAAAAAGTATTGCATATTTAATGGGGTATAACGAAATACAGACGTATAATTTGTTGTAATATTGATTAAGTAGTTCAGCTGTTCTGTCTCTTGCTACTAAACTGCGTTTATGCCATAATATTATTGATTCATTTTTGATTATTTTCCAGTTATTATCAATGACTTTACATGTCAAGTACCATTCCTCTCCTCCATAGAAAAAGTGCTTAGGATATCTACCAATTTTTTCATAAATAGACTTTCTATGCATACAAATCCCACCTTGAAAATTGGCAAATTCATATTTTTTATTCGAGCGTGGTTGTATGGAAGGATCTATTTCATTAGGATAATCAAAATCATAAACTTGCCCCGTTACAATCGCTATATCTTTATCATCTTTAATTGTATCATGAGCTCTTTTCACGGCTTCACGGTGTAATACGCCATCATTATCTAAATAAAATATGAATTCTCCATTGCAATGATCTATTCCTCTGTTTCTTCCATCAGGACAACCATAGTTTTTATCTAGTTGGATAATTTTAATTTCAGGAAATGTAGAGGATATTAAAGCAATAGAGTGATCTGTTGATCCATTGTCTACTATAACTATTTCAATGTTAGGATATGTTTGTTCTAATGCACTATGAATTGAACGTACAGTCTCCTCAGCTCTGTTCCAATTAAGAACTTGGATGCTTATTAATGGTAGATTCTGATCCATGAAAAAAGTTGTTGTTACTAATAATTAAAAAAATAATTAAAACCCAAAATAATTTTAGTCCGTAAGCTGATAAAGGTAAGAAACTTAAAAAACCAGCGAATGCTATTAAGAAATAAATGTTGAGTTTTGTTTTAATTTGATTGATAAAAGTGGAGAGGAATAAATAAGAAATAACCAAGATAAGCCCTGTTCCGAAAACAACACCTCCTTCAACTAAAATGTCTAAAAGTAGATTGTGAGGAAATAGCCCGAATTTTTCTACAAAACCGTCTAGCCCCATTCCATACCAAATATAGTCAGTGGAAACGGACAGATAATTATTCAGTAAAGCCATTCTGGAAAAGTTATCACCTTCTTCTGAAATTATAGAGAACCTCCAAATTATTAGATCTATGCGAGACATGTTTTTATGCCAGACTACTTTATCCATTATTACGAAAACATAATACGGAATTGATAACATAATGAAAGTAAGCAAGACTTTTATTTGTTTTCTTGAATGCAAGAAAACCATTAAGAAAACTATTATACTAGATGAAAGTATAGTTCCTCTAGATCCGGTTGCCAAAACTAGTGTTAAAAGTACGATTACTGTAGTAGTTAATGAAAGTTTAATAAGCTTTTTATTTACTATGTGTTTATGTGTAAATAATAAATATAATGCAGACATCAATGAAATGTTTATAAAGCCTCCAGCAAAGTTTGGGTCTTTATGTATACCGCTGAACCTTAAAGTATCATCATAGAAGAATAAATAGTAGATGAAGTGAGGAACGAAATAGGTGAGTGTAACTTTAGCAGTAATAAGCTTGCTTGATTCTAAGTGAAGAGTAAAGTACTTTAAAAGATAAAGTATAAGCAGACCAATCCCTATTATATTAATTGTATTGTTTACTAAGCTATCTAAAGTATTTGAACTAAATAAGGTCCAGATTAAAAACCAAACAATAATCAGTAAATATTTTTTAGTCGTATTTTTTATTGTTACTTTACTTAATCTAAATAATCCAATCAATGCAAGAGGTAAAATAACAACCCTAAACACACCTATATCTCCACCAAATGAAATGAACTCATAGTTAATTGAGAAAAGAATAATGATGTAAATTAATTTATCAATTTTCATTTTTGTTGAATAGGGTACTTTTAAGTTTTGCTTTTTATTTTTAAAATAAAATTCAAATCAATTTCTTTAAAAGATAGCATACGTTAGACCATTCTTTAGCACGTAAATGTTGCTTTAATCTAGTGTATAATATTTTTTTATAATATTTTTTTTCATCTAAACTGTCTATTTTTGAAAGTTCAATATCCCTTATAAAATTTTTTTTGAAATTAACCTTCCCAACATCACTTCTGTTTTCTGCTTCAACCCTATAAAGTGCTGTTGCTTTATTAGACTTAACAATTTCGAATTTCTTTGATAATCTAGCCCATAAATCAAGGTCTTCCCCAACAGTTAATGTTTCGTTAAAGAGATCGTTTTCAAAACATTTTTTGTTTATCACAACGACTCCAGTCCAGATTAAATGCTCTGATAGACACTCTTTAAAGTAGTTTTGAATGACATAATCTTCGACTTCTGGCCTGTTAATATTCATTTTTCGAGGGATAGAGTATTCAAATCCTGAAACAAAGAAGAATTGGTCCGTGTAACGCGAAATTAAGTCATGAAAGGTTGCTAAATGAAAGTCCTTCCACAAATCATCACCATCTAAAAAAGCAATCCAATCAAACTTCGCTTCTTGAATTCCTTTATTTCGAGCAGCAGAAACACCTTTGTTTTCTTGGTGGATAAGTCTTATTCTCGAATCCTTTATGCTTTCAACCACTTCAACACTTCGGTCTGTAGAACCATCGTTAACAATCACAATTTCAAAATTCTGATAGGTTTGATTCAATACAGACTGTATTGTATCTGTAATACTGAGTTCCTTATTGTAAAGAGGTATGACTATTGAAAACATTTTACTTTAAATTTTCCTCTAAAAAATTATATGCTCTAGCTCTTTCATCATTCAGTTTATCGTTAACACTTTTCCAATCAATCTGATCATTTACTAATTGTTCTATATTAACTTCATTTAAGTTTGTTATTAGCCGATTTTCCAAATCAAACATTTTTAGTAAAGATTCGAACCGAGCCATTCCTCTACTTTTATTTCCGATGGTTAAAAACGGGATGTTAAATAAAATAGAAAATATAGTACCATGAAAAGAGTCTGTAATAACAAATTCAGCATCTTGAAATCCTTTTAACCATTTTGCAGGATGGGGATATATTAAATCCTTAATATCGGTCACTTTATCTAAGTTTAAGCGCTTGTCGGGCATTATTTGAAACTGTTTTAAACCTAGCTTAGCTTCTAAACTTGAAAAGAAATCCATCTTCTCTTGTGTTCTGTCTAAAACATATACTTTTAGAGTTCCCTCACTTTTTTCAACCTTCTCATTCTCTGTTATTTTTGTGTAATCCGCTTTGTTTAATAGCATAGTTGGATCGACTAGGTGTGTTGCTTCACAATCTAAGTAGTTTTTTACTAGTTCAATACCTGAGTCCTCTCTCACAGAAATAGCATCAAATTTTTTCACCAAAGACGCACACGCTTTTGTATCAAGTTGAGTAAATTCCCAATTGGAGACACCAAAGGAAACGGAATAAGTTAAACGTTTTAAGTTTGTTTCGTTTTGTGCAAAGTCTAAGAAATAATTTTGTATAGATGGCGAGTATTTTGGTCTCCAACTTTGATCACTTCCGACAATATAACCGTCAAATCCTAACGTATTTAAGCTTTTCATTTCTCGATCATTAGTGATTAGTTTCGATAGGTTAGGAATATATTTTTCACGAAAAGCTATTGTGTTTTGTGAAATAGTTTTTTTGTCAGATTTTGAAAGTAAGATACTTGGACTAAGTTTATTTCCTAATATTTTGTTTTTTAGGATAGATGCACACCTCCTGATTTCTGAACTCTCTTTTACTCTTCTGTTGATAATAATAACTTCATGACCTAGCGACTCTATAGTCTCTTTTAATGCATATGCTTGCAATAATCCCCCATAATTATTATGCAAAGGCTGTGTAAGTATTCCTATTTTCATATTTAATCAGTTATATTGTTTTTAGCCTAACCTTCCTTTTTATAATTTGTATTCTGTGATAGACTCTAGTTAATAACCTCAACTTTTTCTGATCAGCCTCCATTATTTTATCAAATTGTAATGAGTTTGGAGTCGATTTCCAAACTTCAATACTTTTTTGTCTCATTTTCATTCTTTGTTTTTGAACCAACTGAAATTCGATGGGAATGTTTTGTAATATTCTTTTCCTTATTTTAGGTGTTAACAGTCCTTTTTTCTTTTGTGATTTTAGTCTATATTTCAATCCAATTTGCCGATGTCTAATTCCTCCGCCTTGCGAAAGCTTTAAAGTTTCTGTAGTTATTTCTTCGAATTCCAATTCGTCTTTAGCTAATCCTTCTTGAATAATTTCTTCGGCTATTTTAGAACGCGTAATAAAAACATTAGAACCTCTTCCGTCATCTGAATATGGTTTTAGCCAAGCATCTCCTAAAGATATGTCGGCCAATTCGGCAGTAACATCAGAAGCGAAATCATAGGCGTTACAATTGAAATAGGAGGTTCCCCACATATCTCCAACTTCACGCATCTTAATCGTTTTAATATTCCCTTTTAGATCTTCAGCACCAAAGGAGTAATCGCTGGCCGTGGAATCAAAATCTTTTATTCGGTATTTTGCATGGGTGTATTCCTTTTTAAATCCTGCTTTTTGTGCCAAGTAATCAGAAAAAAAACAGCTTTTGATTCCGCCACATATTATACCTACGAGAAAAGGAATTTTCTCTTTGTACTGAGGATAATAATGCTGTTTTAATCGGACGGCTTTGATGAACGATGGAATACCAGAAATAGCTACTTTTCCTTTTTTATTATCTATTTCAAGAAATAATCGTTCTAAGCTAACGGGGTAATACCGTGTTTTAGAAGTTGTTTTAATATCGTTTCCTTTTTCAAACCATTCATAAGCATAAGCTCCGTCGTGAGATTGAACAATAAAAAGATGATCTACAATTCCTTTATCTAGTAGTTTTTGAAACACATAAGTGCCTAATCCTCCTGAAGAAGAAGTAGGACGATAGTTTTTGGAATTGCCGATATAACCGCCATAAAAATGACCTAAAGTAAATTCATACTTCATGTTTTTTGTGTCTAAAAACAAAGCAGCCAATTGATCTTCATCCTCCACCTCTTTTTCGGGATGTGGGTTGAAAGGACAGACTTTTATAGCGTTATCATTAAATTCTTTTGTAATATCTGGAACTAAAAAACCTTCGTCATTCAAAATCATTTTTGAATCTTCGGATTCAGAGATACACAATCCACATCCTACGCACAGCTTGTTGTTTACAATGTCTTTGATCGTTGTTTTATTCATTTTTTGAGGAGCAGTTATTTGTTTATAAAGCTTTTAAGGAGTTTGAAATCTTTTTTGTTTAACCCAATAAATAAAACACTGATTAAGGTTATTATTTCAATTGTTATTATTCCCCACCATCCTTCTTGAAGCTCTAGCATAAAAGTGGTGGAATATAATAACAGAAAAAGCCCCGCAAGTACAGCGATTATTCTTAGTCCAACATTCTTTAAAAACAGTTGAACCGGCATTTGAGTTAGTTTTGTCATGAAATATAACCGGCACCACAAAGCTAATGAGCTTCCAATGATAATAGAATAAAAAGCCACTTGAGGATTTCCACCAAAATACAACCATACACTTGTTAGTGGTAAGGTCATAATGATGATACTTCCCACCAGGATGAGGTACATTTTAATTTTTCCCGTAGCTTGAATGCCAGTTTGAAAAGGGTAGGAAATGCAATCTATTAAAGCGCCAATTAACCCTAGTTGCACAAAAACAATCGTATATTCAGGTGGGTTTTTAAGCCAAATATTTAAAATAAATTCGGTGTTGAATAAAATGGGAGCGACCAAAAGCATCATCAATAAAAAAGAAAACTTTGAGCTTTGAATAATGAGTTTATGCATTTGCGCTAAATTCCCTTCTGAATAAGTCTTTATAATTTGCGGATTAACGGCTTTTTGAAAATTAGTGACGAATTGATTCACTGCGCTTTGAACTTGAAGTGTTAAACCATAAGCAGCGTTCACTACAGTTCCAAAAAACAGGTTGAGCACAATGTTTATTCCTTGACTTCTACTCACAGAAGCAATACCTCCAAAGAGATTCCAACCTGAATAGCTAATCAATTCTTTAAAATAAGTTTTATCATATTCAAACTTAAATTTGCTCGCTGCATAGTTTCTTCTGCAATAAATTTGGTAAGCCATTCTAATAATCAATGAAACTAAAAACATCATTATTGCATAGGCAATTAATTTATCACCTCCATAGATGACCAAAAGAAAAACTAAACCTAATTTTAAACTAACTTCAACCAAACTGATATACGCATAGATGTTCATTTTCTCGTAAGCAATGATAAGGGAATCATAAGGCACTTGAATAATGCCTACTAATGCCGTTAACACTGAGAATTGATAGACAATGTTTGCAGCAAAAAGTCTATCGGGTGGCAATACTATTTTGTAATTGATGTACCAAAGCCCTAAAGTTTCTGCTACCAAAAATATTAATACAGCAATTACAATGTGGATGGTTAGTGTTGCACTGAATGTTTTTTTCAACCGTTTCTCATCCTTTTTACCCAAATCAAAAGACAAATACCTTTGCGTAGCGGAAGACATCGAAGAGTTTAGAAAACCAAATATTGCAACTATTCCTCCAACCAAAGAATAAATACCATAATCAGTAACACCCAATTGGTCTAATACAACTCTGGAAACATAGAGTGTAACTCCCATGACCAAAAACATCCTGAAATAAAGGAATAGGGTGTTTTTTGCTATGGTTTTTGATGTGGACATTCTTAACTAAACGGTTAACTACTAACTAATAGAACTTTCTTTTATTCTTTAATTAACCTTTTCAAGTATTCAAAGTAATTCCCCTTCATTCCTTCAATTTGCTTTGACAGTTCACTTTTGCTAATCCAGTTATTGTTTAGGGCAATCTCTTCTATGCATGCAATTTTCAAACCTGTTCTTTTCTCAATTGCTTTTACAAATTCTGTAGCTTCTGTCAAGGCTTCATGGGTTCCTGTGTCTAACCATGCAAATCCTCTGCTTAAAATTTGAAGTTTTAGGTTTTCTTGAGTCAAGTAATGCTGATTAACGGTGGTGATTTCTAATTCGCCCCTGTCTGAAGGCTTCACTTTTTTGGCTACCTCAATCACTGAATTGGGGTAGAAGTATAGTCCGACAACAGCATAATTGGATTTTGGTTGCTGGGGTTTTTCTTCAATACTGATGACATTGTTATCCTTGTCAAATTCAGCAACGCCATACCTTTTTGGATCTGAAACATAATTACCGAAAATGACGGCTTTTCTTTCTTGTTGAACTGTATTTATTGCTTCGTGAAGGTAGTTTTTGAGTCCCGCACCGTAAAAAATATTGTCTCCTAATACCAAACATACATCATCATCACCAATAAACTCTTCGCCAATGATAAAGGCTTGTGCTAATCCATCTGGACTGGGTTGTTCTTTGTAACTGAGTTGAATGCCGTACTGACTTCCATCTCCTAAGAGTTTTTTGAAGTTCGGAAG
>Ga0209075_1004935_pt1 | contig 10461 bp, 10 predicted proteins | sample Stecom2011_FD_187523 | JGI IMG/M metagenome (GOLD analysis project Ga0209075, IMG submission 187523) | Agricultural soil microbial communities from Utah to study Nitrogen management - Steer compost 2011 (SPAdes) (version 2) | ecosystem: Environmental > Terrestrial > Soil > Agricultural land...
TGCTGACCTTCACTTCCGTAGTATTTTTCTGTTGCCTTGTATAGAAAATGTAAATCTAAATATTCGTTTACTTTTCGATAGAAATCTTCTTTGGGAACCAAGCCATCCAGGCTCAGCTCATAAAATAGTTTGGGGGTAAAATCTTTTCGTCCTTGCATAGAAAAAACGTAATAAACATTACTAATATACGATATATTATGTCTTTAATTCAGTAAATAAACCATCTTTAACTATATTTGGAGGAAGTTGTGCAACAGGCACATTAAGCTATACGTAATCGGCCATATCTCCCTCTACCTTTTTGAAATAGAAAAGTCCTGAAATAAATATCACTAAAATCATAAAGATAGAGAGAAACATTAGAGAATCTGGAGCCTCTCCACCAAACATTGACCAACGAAATCCTTGTACAACTCCAGCCATTGGATTGAGATAGTATATTGTGCTTGCCCATGTGGGTAATTGTTGAACCGCAAACTCTGCAGGATAAGCCACAGGAGTGATATATAACCCAATTTGAACCATAAAGGGCACCACATGTTGAAAATCTCGATAACGAACTGTAAGCGCGCTTAGCCAAATACCTACAGAAAGTGCAGCAACTACACCGATGAATATAAAAACAGGAGCTAACCACACATAAGGAGAAGGAGCAACTTGATAATAAATCATTAAAACAATCATGATTAATAGCGCCACACCAAAGTCGATAAAACCAACTACAGCCTTAGACAATGGAATGATTAGACGAGGAAAATATATCTTCTTAATCATATTCTGACTGGCAATAATAGAGTTTCCAGAATTGGTCATCACAAAAGAAAAATAACTCCATACGCTCATTCCAGCTACAGTAAAAAGAATGTGTGGTACATCTGTTTCAACTCCCACAAAACGACCAAAAACTAAGGAAAGAATTAGCAATGTAATTACAGGCTGTAATATAGCCCAAAGGAAGCCAATTGTGGTTTGTGCATAACGTACACGAAAATCCCGCCAAGCCAAGGTAAGAAATAAATCTTTGTATTGACGTAATTCCTTAAAATCAGGAACTATAGATTTTTTTTTCGCATCAATTATAGTTTTATGTTGGAGTTTACTCATGTATTGCTCTCGTTAAAAAAACAAATTAGTGGATGACACATAAATTTCTAAAAGTGTAAAAATAAGAAAATAAAAAGCAAGAAGTGAGTTGAGCGTTTTTTTGTAGATTTTATCAATCTATAATATGATGTTTTTGGTCTTGTGGACAAAAGAGTGAGAAATCAATTGTTTATGTATGAATAGTTCTACAAATTTTCAAAAATTCAATGATATTTTGTTTTCTTTGTAGTAAATCTTGGTTCATGGAGGAAAATAGGAAGCTCACTTTAGAAGAAAAAACATTAAAAATCAACCTCGAGTCTGACATTTATGGCTCATTTTCTGAGATTGGCGCAGGACAAGAGGTGGTGGCTAACTTTTTTAGGGCTGGTGGAAGCTCAGGTACAATCGCCTTTTCACGAAGCGCTTACGACATGAAGGTCTCTGATAGTATTTATGGAAAAGCTCCAAGATATGTGAGTGAAGAGCGTTTAAGAACTATGCTTAATCATGAATATGATGTCGTTTTAAGAAGTCTTGAGCACCGAAAAGATTATACCCGTTTTTTTGCTTTTTGTAACACGGTAGAATCCTTAAACTTTCATAAAACCAATCAAGGGCAAGGATGGATAGGAATTCGTTTTCAAAAGCGACCGAATACACAGCCTAACAACATTATTCTTCACGTAAAAATGCACGACCAAAGCAATCATGCTCAGCAAGAAGCTTTAGGAATATTGGGAGTGAATTTAATTTATGCTACGTATTTTAAAATTGATGAGGATTTAGATGAATTTGTGGACACTTTGGTGCATACACTTCCAAAAGACAGAATAGAAATTGACATGTTGAATGTGGAAGGCCCTGATTTTGAACATTTCGATAATAGAATGCTGGCACTAACATTGGTGAAAAAAGGAATTACTGAAGCTACCATGTTTGATCAAACAGGACGAGTACTTCAACCTACAGACGAACTCTATAAAAAGAGTATTTTACTAATCCGTGGAAGATTTAGACCTGTTACAAAAGTAAATATTGACATGTTAGAAAGTGCAAGAGAAAGATTCTATCAAGAAAAAGGGGTAGAAAAAGAAAATGCGCGTGAAATTTTTGAGCTGACATTAAGAGACCTTACTTCTGATGGAAAAATCGCAGAAAAAGACTTTATTGATAGAACAGAACTTTTGGGAGCTTTGGGATATACCGTAATGATCTCTAACTATTTAAAATATTATGAAGTAGTAGATTATTTAAGCGAAGTGTCCAGAAATTATAAAATAGGAGTGTTATTAGGGATTTATAATCTTAATAACATTTTTAACGAAGCACATTATACAGACTTAAATGGAGGGATTTTAGAAGCCTTTGGAAAAGGTTTTGGGAGAAACTCAAAACTATACATATATCCTGCTATTAACTATAAAACAGGAGAACTTTACGAATTTAAAAACTATAAAATCCCAGAGAACTTAAAAGGTTTACTTCAATTTATGATAGACAACGATAAAATTGAAGGATTAACGAAGTTCGAATATGACTTATTAAAAATTAATTCTGACGAAGTACTTGAGAAAATTCAAACTCATCAAGATGATGAAACATGGGATAACGATGTGCCAGAAAGGGTTGCAAAAGCCATTAAATTTATGCGTTTATTTGGATACAAACCAAAGGTTGAACCCGAACCCTTAAAGCTTTCTAAAGAGAAGAAGTCACCAAGAACAAGCTAGTTTTCTCTTCCTTTTTTGATGCGCTCTATGCGCTCTTTCAATGTTTCTTTTTTTCGTTGCTCTTTTTTTACTTGAGGAGTAGATTGTGTTTCTCGATTCGGTTTTTCTGTTATTCCCTTTGAGTTTTCAGGTTCTTCCTGGTTTTTATAAGCGGAAGTTTGCCCGAATTGATACTTAGAGAATTTTCCATATTTAGAACTGCGCAGTTCCTCAGAACTTTGACTTTTCTCTGTGTTTTCTCTTCTATCTTGAGATTTTCTTTCTGTTTCCGGCCTTCTTTTTCGCTTTTCAATCCTTTTTTCTTCATTTTCAATTTTATCAAAAGATGAAGTGTTAGGAACGGATTTTATTCTTCTTGACTTTTTTACTGTCTCACGAGGATTTTCTTCAATGTTATCAGAATCATGATATTGCTCTTTTATCGTTCCTTCAAAAATTTCATACTTACGGAAGCTACATTCCAAATTCCCGTTAAAAACTTTAATTCGTTTGCTAGGTCTTAGACCTACTTGTTTTAAAGCTTCCATATTTGAAGAAATAATCCAACAATTATAACCTATAAAAGAGTTTTTAAATAAATCTCCTAATTTCTCATAAAGCTCTTCTACATTATATCCCATTCTTTCCTCGTAGGGAGGATTACAAATTAACGTTCCTTTTTCATTAGGAGCCACGAGTGTTAAAGCATCTTTTCTTTCGAATTTAATCATGTTGCCAATAGGTGCAACTTTACTATTTCGTTTTGCTTTTAGTATCATTTCTCCATCAATGTCATAAGCTAAAATGTCAAAACCTAAATCAACGGGTCTTTTATTGCCTTCAGCTTGGACTTTTTCCCATGCTTTTTCATCATACGATTTAAAGTTTTTGAAGGCGTAGTGCGTCCTTTCAATCATAGATGGAATATCTGCTGCCCATAATGCAGCTTCAATTGCAATGGTACCTGCTCCACACATAGGGTCGATTAGAGTAGACTTTTTATCCCATCCAGACAAACGTAAAATACCTGCTGCTAAAACTTCATTCATGGGAGCTTCTCCTGTTTCCTGTCTCCATCCTCTTTGAAATAAAGGAAGTCCGCTAGTGTTTAACGAAATCGTAACACTCCTATCTTTTATATATACGTCAAACATGACTTGAGGAGCTTTTGTATTCACATTGGGGCGTTCGCCATATTGATCTCTAAACACATCTACAATAGCATCCTTAACTAATAACATGGGAAACTGTGAATGTTTAAAAAGCGTGGAGAAAACCGCTCCTTTAACAGCAAAGGTTTTATTTACATCAAAAAAGGAAGTCCAATCTATTTTCTTTGATTTTTTATACAAATCATCTTCATTGTGAATTGTAAAAGATGAGATTTCCACCAATACAGAGATGGCAATCCTACATCTATAGTTGAGTCGATAAACATCTTCCCAACTACCTTTTAATTGCACTGCACGATTTAAGACTTCTAGATTAGTATATCCTAATTCAATTAATTCTTCTTTCAACGCATGCTCTAGTCCGAAAAGCGTTTTTATTGTTATGACCAAATTCTTCATCAATTAATACTTTTTAATAATAGGAGATTTCCATGAAAAAACGATTGCTAATCCTCTAAAAATCATAATAAATATTATAGAGATCCACATCAACCATGAACTATCGCCGAAGCCTATAAATTCTCCAATCAAATATAATCCACCACCAACTAAACACGGGATGGCATATAACTCTGCTCTGAAAATAATAGGAATTTCATTACACAAGACATCTCTTAGCAGCCCTCCAAAAGTTGCTGTTATAAGCCCCAAAGATAGAGCGATAATATACATTTCATCATGATTTATTCCTTTTTTTACGCCAATAATTGTAAAAACAGCAATTCCGATAGTGTCAAACAGCATTAAGGGAGTTTTAAGTTTTCGCAATATCCCTTGAAAGAAGATTCCTATTGTAGCAGCCACAAACACTACAGTGATTTGAGAAATAGAACTTATCCAAGCCACATCAACATTAATTAATAAATCGCGTATTGTTCCTCCCCCTATTGCGGTGATAAAAGCTATAATATAACCCCCTAAAACATCTAATTTTCTGTTCGAAGCGGTTATGGTTCCACTCAGAGCAAAAGCAGCTAATCCGACATGATCTAATATTTCAAGCACTTTATTATTTATTTAACTGTAAAAATTCTTATACATTTGTACAAAATAACTCATTTTAAGATAGCTTGAAACATAAGTTTATACTTTTTTTATTCATTATTGTCTTTTTCAATACACATTATGGCCTTTCTCAAAAGGTAGGATTGGTATTAAGCGGAGGGGGTGCTACAGGAATAGCTCACATCGGGGTGCTACAAGCTTTGGAGGATGCAGAGATTCCAATCGACTATATTTCTGGTTCGAGTATGGGCTCTCTTATCGGTGCACTTTATGCAGTGGGTTATTCTCCTGAAGAAATTAAAACGTATATTTTAACCATTGGGTTTGATAAGATGGCTTCCAACGAAATGCCTAGGGAGGAACGCTACTTGGTTCGTGAGAAAGATACGGATGCGTCAATGATTAACTTCAAGCTAGCTAAAGACAGTCTTTTTTATAAATCTTTACCCACAAATTTCACCACACCTTCCGCACTGGATTTTAGTTCCTTAATTTCTTTAGGTATACCAAGCGCAAGTGTAAATAAAGATTTTGATTCATTGTTTGTTCCTTTTCGCTGTGTTGCAGCCGACGTGTATAAAAAAGAAACGGTGATTTTTAGAAATGGAGATCTAAACGCTGCGGTTAGGGCTTCTATGACCTATCCTTTTTATGTGAATGCCATTCGAGTAGATGGAAACTTACTTTTTGACGGAGGACTCTATAACAACTTCCCTTCAGATGTGATTTACAAAGACTTCCCCATAGATTTTATCATTGGAAGTAATGTTTCCTCTAATGACGGTCCTCCTACAGAAGATAATATTCTCAGTCAACTTTCTACGATGTTTGTGCGAGAAACAAATTTTGAATTACCTTGTAAATATGGTGTGATAATAGAACCTAAAAGCGATGTAAGAACTTTTGAGTTTACAAAAGCTGAGGAGGCTATCAGGGCGGGTTACCAAGAAGGATTGAAATACGTAGATAGTATAAAACAATATGTAACAGCCCGGATTTCAAAAGAAGAGTTAGCAGAAAAAAGAAAAGCCTTTAGACAAAAAATTGTTCCCATACAAATTACAGAGGTTGATGTGCAGTCTCATGTAAATAAAAATGTTGCTTTTGTGGAACACAACTTTTTTAAAGACACAATTGATGAAGCAATAGATAAAAAAGAATTGCGTAAAAAGTATTTTAAAACTTATGCTACTCCACAAATTAGGTATTTATATCCTACCTTAACAAAAAACTCAGATTCAACCTATAAATTAAGATTAGATGTAACCAAGCAAAGACCTTTTGCCGTCAATATTGGAGGTCATTTCTCCACCAGAGCGGTAAGTACAACTTATATTGGTCTTTCTTATTATGATATGGGAAATGAAGCAATCGGAATTCATGCGGAATCTTATTTTGGACGTTTTTATACTTCTATAAAAACCAAACTCGATTATGATTTTCCCACTCTTTTCCCAATACGTGTAAGTCCGTACTTCGTTTTGAATCGATGGGATTATAACAGGAGTGGCTCTAACTTTTTTAAAGACGCAGACCCTTCATTTTTGTTGCAAAACGGACTTTACTATGGGGTAGATGCGGCAATTCCTGCTTTCAATAATGGAAAAACAACTTTAGGAGTAAGGAAGTTTGAAAATAAGGACCAATATTATCAAACCATTGAATACTCTAAAAGCGATACAGCAGACATTACTTTCTTTTCTGGGGAAACAGCGTTCTTAGAGTTTGAGTACAACACGCTCAACCGAAAACAATGGGCATCTGAAGGTTCTCGTTTTATCGCTGGAGTAAGGTATGTTCAAGGGAAGGAAAAAAGTATTTCAGGAACAACACCGCTCACAGAGTACGACTTAAGACGTTATCATAACTGGATTAGCTTTTCACTAGAAGGACAAAAGTATTTTAAAATTAATTCTTTCTTTAAAGTCGGACTTTACGGTAAAGCTGCAATAAATTCTCAGTCGTTATTTGCCAATTACACTGCAACTGCTTTAAGTACGCATGTTTTTTCTCCATTACCTGACAGTAAAACGATGTTTATGGAAGAATACCATGCCCCACAATATTTTGGAGGTGGATTTAATTTAATTTTTAACTATGAGAACCTATTGGAGTTAAGAATTGACCCTTATTTTTTCCAGCCGATAAAAGCCTTGGTAAGAAATGATGATGGCACTTTTGGTTATGCCCAAGGAATGACTGGTGGTGTGCCGATGGCAGGTGCGTCTATAATTTTCCACTCTCCTATTGGACCTTTACGCCTTTCAAGTAATTGGTTTCCTAAGCAAGTTAAACCTTTTATGATTCAGGCAAGCTTTGGCTACGTAATCTTCAATAAAAGAGCGTTTAGATAAATCCTATAGACTTTTATTTTAACAAAGGATTGCGTAACTTTGCATAAAAATATTTTGAATGATATTACCAATATTAGCATACGGAGACCCTATTTTAAAGAAAGAGGCTGAGGAAATTGACAAAGATTATCCCAATTTAAAAGAATTGATAGACGATATGTGGGAAACCATGTATAGCTCAAAAGGGGTTGGCTTGGCAGCTCCTCAAATTGGAAAGTCTATTCGCTTATTTATTGTTGACACTACACCATTTGCTGACGAGGATGGAGAAGAACCTGATCCACGAGCAGAAGGCTGTGATGGATTTAAAAAAGTGTTTATCAATCCTATTATCGAGGAAGAATCTGGTGAAGAATGGGCTTTTGAAGAAGGCTGTCTTTCTATTCCTAATATTAGAGAAGACGTATACCGAAAAGAAAAAGTGGTAATTAGCTATTACGATGAAAATTTCAATCTAAAAGAAGAAACGTATGAAGGTTATCGTGCCAGAGTAATTCAACATGAATACGATCATTTAGAAGGTGTTTTGTTCACAGATTATCTTTCTGCATTAAAGAAAAGATTGCTTACTAAAAAGCTCACGAATATCTCAAAAGGCTTAGTAGATGTGAGTTATAAAATGAAATTTCCAGCCCTTAAAAAGAGAAGATAATGAGATACTATTTTTTGATTGCCTTAAGTTTTATTTTTCTGGTTACTGCTTGTACCACTCAGAATACGGAACTTACCAATGACAATGAAATAACTCCTGAAGGATTAAAAGCCGAAGTGGAAAGAATGGATGACTCCTTAAAAATGGCGTTTGACCAAGTGATGGAAAATCCCAATTTTCAAATCGACCGCAAATTATATTTAAAAGCAATTGAGACCAATATTAACTTCTATAACCATTTTCCTGAGGACCCTTTTGCAGAAACAGCGCTCAATAAAATCGCTTCTTTGTATTTTCAACTTAATTTAGATTTAGAAGCCTTAAAGTGGAGAGAAAAAATTCTTGAAGAATATCCGAATGCTGAAAATAAAATGGAGTTAATGGAGTTGCAAATGAGTCATTTTAGTACAGATGAATACTTTAATCAAGAGAAAATTGAGTATTATGCTAAAGAATTGCTTAAAATTGAAGATTTACCTGAGGAAAAAAAGGAAGAGTATGAATTTCGTTTAGCACACAGTGATAAAAACTTTAGTCAACTCATAGAATATCAAATACTCAAAGGTGGAGAAAATTAATTTTTTAAGTCTAAAGTCATGATTTTCAACAAAATTGCAAGCTTTTCTTGTTAATGCATTGTTAAAAACTATGATTCATGATAATTTGGACTTATATTTGAAGGGAATAGGTTAAAATAATATAAATAAAAATAAAGTCATGAAAAAATTACTATTTACTTTAAGCTTAGTATGTACTGCGTTTATTGGAATGAACAGTGCTTCTGCTCAAGCAGTTCAATCTGGTGCAGAAATTAAATTTGAGCAAGAAACGATTGATTATGGAACAATTGATCAGTATGCTGATGGTGTAAGAGAGTTTGTATTTACAAATACAGGAAATGAACCGTTAGTAATTTCAAGTGCTAAAGGATCTTGTGGTTGTACAGTTCCAACTTATCCAAGAGAGCCAATTGCGCCAGGTGAGTCTGGAAAGTTAAAAGTTAAATACGACACAAAACGTGTTGGTAAATTTACAAAAAGTGTTACAATTCAGTCTAATGCAGTTACTGAGCCTACAAAAGTTTTACGTATTAAAGGTGACGTAATCGCAAAACCTCAAGGAGCAGCTCCGGTAAATAATTCAGGCGCTCCAGCAAACTAAGATAAAAAATGAAGCACATTATTGTACTTCTTTTATTGATATTAAATTCCGCTTTTGGGCTTGCTCAAAATGCGGAATTTACTTTTTTAAACTCCTCTACACACGATTGGGGTAAAGTAGACGAAGGGGTTCAACTGAAACATTATTTTGTATTTGAAAACACGAGTGATATTCCTTTAATTATTGATGATGCACTTGTTTCATGTAGCTGTACAAAGGTCACTTTTCCTAAGGAACCTATTCTCCCGAATCAAAGAGATTCTATCCTAGTTCAGTTCGATACCAACCAAAAATACTACAAACAAGATAGGGTTATTCGCCTGTCAGCCAACACTAGAAGAACAACAAAGCTTAGAATAAAAGTGTATGTTATTCCTGAGGATGATTAAAAGTGAAGGTCTTATCATTTAGACTAAGCTCTACCGATTGAAGTTCATTGGATTCTAGAATTTCTTTTAATGTTTGTAATCCTTTTTCAAAATCTTTATCCATGTTATAAAACAAGCTCATTAAATTCCTTGGATAAGGCGTTTCCCATGAAATACCCCATCTCACAAGTGTTTTGTTGACTCCCTGATTTTCTAAAATGAAATAAGACTTGTTGGGCGTATCTCCAAAATCGTAAAAAAACATATCCGATTCCATGCGTTCACCCTCCACAATTCGGGTAATTACCTGAGCTCCCTTTCCTAGTTTATCACTTTCCCAACTGTATTTAAACCCAACCGTTCCGTCTATACCTTCCTCAGTTGTTTTCATATTTGGGTCAGATAGATGCCATACGCCAAAATTATCTTGATTTTTTACAAGTTTAATATAATCAAAAACCTCTTGATGTGACCTATTGATAACAACCTGTCCTTCGCTATTTGATTCTTTAGGAACAAAAAGTGCAACAATAAGTGGTATTATAATGATGATGAGTAATACGATAAATATGATTTTAACTGTTTTCATAACATTAACTTTTAATTAAACTTTAACTCTCCCCTTCTTGTTCTCTTATTGTAATACACTCACTACTCCTGTTAATTGAACTACATCTGTTGTATACAGTTCCTCAAATCGAATTATCCACACATAAGTCCCTTCTTCGACCAGTTTGTTCATGTATGTTCCGTCCCATCCCGCATGATAATCATTTGTTTCATAAACACATTCTCCCCAACGATTGAAAATTTTTAAATTATAGTTTTCAATATCAACACCAACAGTCATCATGGGAAGAAAAACATTGTTAAATTCATCTCCATTGGGTGAAAAAGCATTGGGAACATAAAAAATTGTTTGGTCTTGAACAGTAACCACTTTAGTAATTGAAT
>Ga0209075_1004937_pt1 | contig 10459 bp, 11 predicted proteins | sample Stecom2011_FD_187523 | JGI IMG/M metagenome (GOLD analysis project Ga0209075, IMG submission 187523) | Agricultural soil microbial communities from Utah to study Nitrogen management - Steer compost 2011 (SPAdes) (version 2) | ecosystem: Environmental > Terrestrial > Soil > Agricultural land...
ATATCTGGTCCCAAGTGGATTCTAAACACTCGGCGATTCGACTGGTCACATCTTGGGCCACCCAGGAAGATGCCGTCCGCTCTTTTATTGCCAGTTTGAAGTAAAGATGCCACTGGACAGGCTGGTTAGAGACTAGTTAGAATTAATGTAGTAAACATACTAACCGAGGAGATGACAGCATGACCACAGTTTACTTAAGCCCCTCTACTCAGAAGGGCAACATCGGGTTGGGAGATTACGGCACAGAGGAAGAGCGCATGAACCAGGTGGCGGATGTGACGGAACGAATTTTAAAGGATTACGGTCTCACGGTTTATCGCAATGACCGGGCCATGGGATTGCGGGAGGCTGTGGCCAACAGCAATTCCCTTAAACCGGATTTGCACTTGGCCATTCATTCCAATGCCAGTCCCGACCCTGGTACCGCCCGGGGGGCGGAGATTTACTGCCTGCACTTTGGCACTGAAGCAGAGAAATTTGCCGCAGCAGTATACAATCAGTTGGAAACAATTACTCCCACAGAGGGCCGGGGAGTAAAGGAAGGGCACAGCCATTTTGGACCGGGAGTCCCCCTATATGAACTGGCCAATACAGATTGCCCGGCCGCTCTGGTGGAAGTGGCCTTTCATGACCAACCCCAGGACACTGAGTGGATCATGGCTAATATCAAAGAAATTGGAGAAGAATTGGCCAAGGGCGTTCTCAATTACTTGAAGGACAAAGGCGACGGTTCCAGCGACTGAGCAAGGTCGCGCGTCATCGGGTGCGAATCACGTCAGGCAAAGGTTAACCACCAGCCTGTAGCCAGCCATGGAGCTAAGTAGGTGAAAATATCGAAATCCCAATAACGCATTATTATTTCAGGCCAGGGATACATCATTTCCCGGCAGGTTGGTGCTGGTAATGTGGGAAGACGAGATTCGGGCCAAGCAACCCTTGGCCCTTTTGCTTTGTGATAATAAGTGCCGAGGGAGTTACCTCCGCACTTCTTTTTTTACATGTATGTTTGGCCTTTTCTTCGGTCTTCGGTCCTATTGGAAGTCGAGGGAAATCTGCTGAGGAACTGCTCGGAGCACCAAGGATAGTTGACGCACTTTTTGGGGAGTCGAAAAAATCCTTGACAAAATAAAGTTACAGTTGTAAACTGTAGATGGTTTACAATTGTAGACAGGGGGAAGGCTTGTGAAGGAAAAAGCAGCAAGGATAAGTAGTTCTGAACTTGAGGTGCTTAAGATTTTGTGGACAGCTGAGGATGGAATGTCCTTTTCCGAGATCCGCGGACACATGAAACATATCAGTAAGTGGAAAAGTTCCACTATAAAGACTCTACTTCGCAGGTTAAACGAAAAAGAGATTGTGGCGGTAGAAAAAAAAGCTGTTTATTATTATAGGGCTTTGATTAGTGAGACAGAATACAATGAATTTGCCACACTTAATTTAGTTAATCAGCTTTATGCAGGCAGTGCCCGCAGTCTAGTAGCATCCTTGGTTAACAGCAATAAACTTAATAAAGATGATATCGAGGAATTGCGAGCTATTTTGGACAGGGCAGGTGATAAAAATGACTCCGACACTTAGACTTCTTATGTCCCTATCCTTATCGGGAAGTATACTGGCGATGTTGGCTTTTGTCCTTAAACCTTTGATCAGGGACAGGGTATCCAAATCAGTTCAGTATTGGATTTGGGTGATAGTTTTGTTAAGGTTCTTGATGCCCCTGACGCTAGAGGGGAGCTTAATGAATCGAGTCTTTTTTGGTACTCCACAAACAGTCACTTCTATAACCCAGACTCCCGAGGGGGTTGAGGGGGGTGAGATTTCCGACCCTAATGTGGAGGTTACCCCTGGAAAATTTGATGGAGCTCCTTTAAGCATAATGGCATTGGCAGCTAATTATATTTGGAAGCTTGGGGCCCTTGCATTTTTGGTCTATTATATTGCTGGCTATCTGCGTTTTTCCAGACAGTTAAGGATTACCAATATACCGGCGTTACCTAATGATACTACAATACTAACCAATCTATTGGAGGGGCATCATCGCCGGATCCGGCTTTTTCGCAATCGATATGTGACCACTCCGATGTTAATAGGTCTCATTCAGCCGGCAATTATTATCCCTGATATTGATTACACAGAGGATGAGCTAAAAAATATCCTTCTCCATGAGATTGCACATCATAGTCGTTTTGACTTGGTAGTAAAGTGGATGACGGTGATTGCCTCGTCTGTTCATTGGTGTAACCCTGTTATGTACTTAATTAAGCGGCAAGTGAACTTGGTCGGTGAATTGGCTTGTGACGAAAAAGTTACCGCTGCTTTTAACCTGGCGCAAAGGCGCAATTATGCCGATACTTTGGTCTCTGTAATTGCAAAGCCCCTGGGGCAATCATATTTACATGTAGCCATGGTTGAAGATAAAAGGAGCTTAAAGGAGAGGGTGACGGCAATAGTAACCCCCCCAAAAAAATCCCGAAAGCTCCTGATTATGTCTGCATTGCTGTTGGTACTTGTTTTGGTGGTTTCACTATATCTGGGAGCTGGGACTGGGGTAAGCTCTACCCCTCCCAATTTATATATAAACACCGAGGAATCCGATTTCAAAGAAGCTATTATCAGTAGCTATACGTGGAAATATTTCGGGGGATCATCTCAAGCAGCTGGTAATCCATTGGATTTTGACTACCAAGATGAAAACACTATAACGGTCGCTCCTCGGGGACAGTTAGTATTGGGCACAACGCGAATACAAGCGGATAAACAATACGATTTTACCGTGGATAGCATAACGGCATACTTGAATGGTCAGCCTGAGGATATATCCAAGCCAAATTATATGCTTGGTAAAATATACTTAAAGGCACCGTCTGTAGAAGGTAGTTATATTGTTGACATACACCTGGACTTTGGGCGGAGAGGTCAAGTCAATTATGGGTTTGTTATTGAAGTAAGAAGATGATTTAAAGGTATATAGCTTTTTTCCGTAAGCCCCAGCTCAAAATCCATAGAAGGGAGACCTTTTATGCGTATAGGGAGAGTGCTTAGTGTCTTTGTCATATTGGTCTTGTTAGTCCCCATCACTGTTTTTGCCACCAGTCCCAACACAGGTTGGAGTAGACACTATTTAGAAGCGTTCTATGATGGTCATGTGCAATGTCAGCCGTCATACCTTGAAGATGGAGCTCATGCAGCGCGAGCTTACCTGCGTTTTCAAAATGGCGTTCCCAGTGACACGGGGAGGATATATACCGAATGGGGAACAGGCCCCAATGACACTAGAATTCTTAAAAGAGATTACCTTGGATACATGGATGTGCCTGATTGGGATGCACCGGAAGTTGAATTTAACTACGGTTTCGATTGGGCTCCTGTTGGTATTTGGCCGTTTTCCATCGAGGAATAGCATGCTGTTGAACTAATTAAGTTGACATGAGTTTTGGGGCTTATGGAAATTTTAGAATGTCAGTAGGGGCTGATTGGATGAAAAAGCTTAAGGTGTCTTTAATTATATCCACAGTATTTATCTTTATTTCTGTACTAATTTGCTCTATGTACACTGCTACACGTTTAAATTACCTCCAGGCCAATCCCTTTGGTTTAAGTGACAATTATAGGGAAATTCATGTTATATCTGATGCGGCTTTAGAGGGGGAAATAAGGGAGCAGTTATTAAATATTGTTCATGACCAAGAAATAACAATAATAATTGATAATATGGATTCATTGGGTCTTGGTGTTTATGATTCACAAGAATTCTTTGTTCCTCATGATACAAGATCCGGCAATTATATTAGTAGGCAAGAGTTTTTATCTTTAGAGCCTGTTATCCTAGTTAAGGAAAACTCCTATATCCATCGGAGCAGCATTGAGAACGATAATATTTACACTAGTGGTAGTAGGGAATACCAAATTGCAGGTACTTATGATATTCAGCATCCTTTATCAACCCATAATCATGAATATATTTACAACTTGTTTTTAGAAGAATATATGAGTGGGAGTCTTTATGTTGACACAGAAAGTGAAGAAACATTTGCCTCTTTGCTTGCTTTGATACAGGAAAATTCTTATCAGTGTTATTTAGTTAACTCTAGAAATAACGGAGACATATTAGAGCTATTTCGTTCTGACAGATACTTTTTAGCGATGGTTTTAGGTGTGATTTTTTCCTTATTTAGCGTTTCTGTCTTATTGTTCAATATCTTTCATGGTATGAAGAGAGAGATTGCAATATGTGTCCTCTTTGGGGCAACCAAATTTAAGTTGTACGTGGGTTTATCGCGAAAAATGTTTGGCAATTTTGCTATTGGTGCTTTACTTGGTGCATGTGTGTACTACCTAGTGCTTAGTAGATTTCAGCGCTTGCAAATGCCAGTTACCAGTTTGCTAGCCATTCTTCTTTTTTGCTGTATCGCCTTATTTGTTCTTTTTACGTTTCTCTTCTTTGTTTCTAAAAACAGAGTTAAAGATGGTGAATGGGTATGATTCAATTTAGATTCGCCATGAACGATATTAAACGAAATGTTAAAATTGTTTTGATCGTTATAGGGTTCTTGTTAATAACGGGATATTTCTTTATGTTGATGACTACAACCCTGCTCCTTAATCTGGATTTTGTTAATGAAGTCCAAAGAATCAGAGATGAAAATATAACCTTTTTTAGGATCTATTACCCCAGTGAAGGTTCAGGTGGAATTACTTCCGAGACTCAGCGTTGGTTGGCGCAAGCATTGGATAATAACCGGGCCTACTCATTTGTTCAAAGCCCCGAACTGTCGCGCAGACTAGGTGCTGACGTTATTTTTGCTTTTGGGATCTTTGATGAAGTGTTTGATATTGAATTAGAAGGTACAAAGACTTCTTCTTCACCATTTAAGATCTTATTTGGCAACAAAGTTAATGGGCTAGGAGAGGGTGATCTAATTGAACTAGACAGTCATATTAACACCTCCATTAAAGCGGAAGTAATTGGTCGTTTGCCGCGGGGAGCCTCATACCTGACCCCTCACAGTTCTAGGGTAAATAAATTGAATAATAGCATCGTTGTGCTTGCAGAGTATGAAACTTGGAGTAGTGTTTACTGGCCAGATTCTCAAATATTGGCCAATATGTGTTTTGTAAATACCCCTACTGGATATATCACTTCTTTTGTTGAGGGAATAGTGGATTCTAGTTCCCTGAGGATAATTCCCGCTAGCTTTTATGACTATGTTTTAGAAAAAAATATCCATCAAATCGAGGATACGGTTTTATTCTTACTGTTTTTCTTAAGTATTATTTTCTTGATAGGTGTTGGGATAGTCGCTAACTTATTATTACTGATTGACCGCAATCTTAGAGAATATGCTATTCACCGTCTTTATGGCGCGACGTTAACTGACTTATATTTGCGCACTGTCATATATGTCTCTACTCTGATTCTGCCGCCCTTTGCTATTGTGTACTCGAGATTAAACTCCCTATTTCCGTTTATGACCAGCCATGTGGATATAGGATTCGTTTGTGTAGTCATTTCAATTATTGGTATAGTGGTAATTATCCCTTTCAAGAAATTGAGAAACCAAAACGTAGCTCTTTGTTTAAGGAGGGATTAGGTGGATTCTGTAATTGAGATCCGGCGACTAAAAAAAGAGTACCTGGCCGGGGAAAACAGGATTGAAGCGGTAAGGGATATTTCATGTTGTTTCGAAATTGGGGAGTCAGTGGCAATTACCGGGGTTTCGGGTTGTGGTAAGACGACCTTGATTAATATGATTGGTCTGGTAATTCAACCTACTCAAGGTCAGGTAATTATAAACGGAGTTGATTCTACTAATCTTACCCATAAACAGCGTGCTAATTACCGTAACAAGATATTCGGCTATGTTGTCCAAGATTTTGCTCTGGTGGAAGATTATACAGCCTTTCACAACATTGAGATACCACTTCTATATTCTGTTGAAAAGATGCGTAAATCGGAACGTAAGAGGAGGATATTGGCTGGACTTGAGCAGGTAGGATTATTAGAGTTCGCTACTACAAAAGTTAGGAATTTATCAGGAGGCCAACGGCAAAGAGTGGCTATTGCCCGAGCAATAATTAATGACCCCCAAATAATCTTGGCTGATGAACCAACCGGCTCCCTTGATTCCCAGAATACTGAGGAAGTGCTCCACCTTCTGCATAGTTTGGTCGCTCAAGGTAAAACCCTGCTCTTGGTTACCCACGACCAAGAGTTGGCACAGCAGTGTCAAAGACAGATTAAGATGGCAGATGGGAAATTAGTGGGCTAGATATTGGTGCAAAGTAAAAGTGCCGAGGAGACTTCCTCCCGGCACTTTCTTTTAAATATTAACCCGGGTAAACGCTCGCGTGGGCTATCTACTCGACAAAAGGATCTGTTCCCAATGTACAAAATACTACCCGGGCGAAACTGCCCGGGCTTTGCATTATAATTGGTTTTTCTTCTTAAACAGGATGAAGGCTACAGCTGCTAAGAGTAGGTTGTAGAGAAAGCCAAACCCGATATACTGGTAAAAGCCCAATTGCATTTCTTCTAAACCCATTTCTATTGCTGGCCTCAGGAAGGAATACTGTACAGCCTTGGCCACCCAGTGGCCCGGTGCGATGGCGAAGAGCCACTCAACCCAGTCCAGGAAGAAGAAGGCCGCCACCGGGAGGATTATTGTAAAGCCGAATCCCTTCATGGCGACAAAGCCCTCCACCTTGTTTTTAGAGAAGGCATTGATGAAGAAGGCGGCTATGGGTGTTTGCAGGGCGGAGAGGGCGGAGATCAGGAGGATTTCCACCGGAGTAATGTCCAGAACCCCGACAAACCAGATGATAAAGAAGCCGGCGATTACAGCCAAAACATAGGCGAAGCATACCTTGAACCAGATATACCACTGCACGGAGATGGGAGCAATCTGTATGGATACCAGGACTTGGTCGTCTCGGTCGTCCAGCAGGGAAAAGCCACTCATGGCCCCGTAGGCAAAACCGGCAAATAGAGTAACCAACATGGCGGTGATGCCAATGGCCTGGTCTTCCACGATGTTCTGGCTAACTAAGTACTTGCCGATGCCCCCCAGGATGATAGGATAGAGCAGCATTACAAAGGTCATGCGCTCCCGGAGCAGGTTTTTAATTTCGTGTTTCAACATGGTTGTCAACATGCTTACACCCCCAGTTCTCGCATGGCGTATTCGTTGAGGCGAGGCTTGACGATGAAGATGTAAATGGCACCGGAAAGCCCAATGAGGTAGGCAAAACTAAAGATAATTTTCCACAATGCCACATCTTCAAATCCGGCCCTGAGTAAGTTGAGGGAGGCATCTGGGGGAAGAATTATTAAGAACTTTGCTGCCTTTTCGCCAATGATGTCCAGGGCGGCTAAGACCGAGGGCATGACAAAGATAAAGACATAGATTATGAAGTTGACCAGTAATGAAGAAAAGTTTTTGGAGTAATAGGAAAACCAAATGCCTATCATGGTGTGAAAAGCAGTAATTACAACTACTGCCGCTCCCACCAGGAGGAAGTTAAAACTAAAATCTTTTAGAAAATAAACTGCTGCCGACAAGGCGATTACCGTAATCAGGGAATTGATGACACTGACTATTGTTTTGGCAAGCAGGTATTCATCCACTCGCACCGGGGTTACCAAGATTGAATTCAAGGTGTGTTCCTTTTTCTCATAGAACAGGGTGGCACCCACCAGGGCGATGGTCATCATGGTGGCGTCCATGAGGAGGATGATGGGAACAAACATCTTGATTTCTTCAGCATTCAGTAGCCAGGCCAGGCCCAGCCAGATCAGCAGCACAACGCTGGTGGCGGTAAAGAGATTGTATTTATTCAGCCGGTCCAGTTCACCTTTGACCAATATTCCCAGCCTAGCCATGGAGAGCAACTCCAGTCACCTTGATGAAGATGTCTTCCAGGGTGGTTTCGCCACTGTGCAGGGTCTCTATATCTTTGGTCTTAAGGATTTCAAAGAAGGCGGGGGTTTTGATTTCATCCATGCTGAATTCCTTTGTTACCACATCTCCGTTTTCCCGATATTCCACCTTGACGGAGCGCTTGCCGTACTTGAGTTTGAGATTGCGGGGTGAGTTTTCTTCCTGGAGTTTGCCGTTGACGATGAAGGCTACCCGGTCGCAGAGCTCGTCCACATCACTCATGATGTGACTGGTGAGAAACACTGTGCCCCCTTGCTCCCGGTATTCTCGAATCATATCCTTCATAATCTTGCCGTTTGCCGGGTCAATACCGTTGGTGGGTTCGTCCAGGAACAGCATCTTGGGGTTGTTGATCAAGGCGCGGATAAAGTTCAGGCGAATCTTCATGCCCTTGGAATACTCGCCGGCTTTTTTATGCCGGGCATCCCACAGGCCAACCCGCTTCAGCAGGGGCTCTACATCCACAGTGTTTTTATACAGGCGCTGAAAAAATTCTAAGTTTTCCATGGCCGTCAGCTTGGAGAAGGAGATGGGCATTTCAAAGGAAACTCCGATATCTTGATAAAAATCATCTCCATACTGGATTAGTGGTTTACCCTGGTAGAACATCTCTCCCTGGTAATCTTTGAGCAGCTTGATCAGCAGTTTTTGGGTCGTACTCTTGCCGGCCCCGCTGGGGCCCAGGAAGCCGAAAATCTCTCCCTCCTTGATTTCAAAGTCCACACCGTTGACCGCGAAGTCTTTGTTCCCGGGATACTGGAACTTTAGGTCCTTGACCTTAAACATTGGCAATCCCTCCTCGGATTATTTTGATCATATCTTCTACTTGCCGGAGCAAGTTTTCTTCTGAACCGGTCTGGTAAAAGTCTTGTAAAATATACATGTTTAACGCCATCAGCATTCTTATGACCAAGTCGCCGTCTACATCGGGTTTGATGAGGCCGCGTTCCTTATCTCGGTCGATGAGGCTTCGGAGTTCTCCCCAGGCTTCGGGGACTCGTGCCTTGAGTTTTTCAATGAATTGACTGTCGTCCTTGTCCATTAACATGCCAATTTTACAATAGACTGGCTGTTCCCTGGCCCAGGTCAAGATAGTCTTAACCAAGTACATGTATGCTGCGAAAAAGTCTGCATCTTCCGGTGGTGGCTCGGCGAAGGCCACTTTCATCTTTTCCTTGCCTATTTCAGCCAGGACATGGAGGTAGAGGTCCTCTTTATTTTCGAAGTATTGATAAAAGCTGCCTCGGGATATGCCGGCATCTTTGACGATTTTATTGATGGACGCTTCACTAAATCTACGGGTGGAAAACTCGCGGACTGCAGCGTCAAATATAGCCTTTTTCTTATTAGGATTAAGGTTTTCAAAAGTATCTCTGGGCACGGAATCACCTCCTTAACAATATATTACCACTATCCCCTTCATATGACAACCCTGTCATATGACAACCCTGTCAAAAGTACATTGGGGCTTCGAGCAACTGAGCGAGGTCGCTTCATCTAGCGGCTGCGAATCCCGTCACGCAAAGGTTAACCGCCAGCCTGTAGCAGCTTAGGAGCCACTCACTGCATAGTACCATGGGTAGTCCCGGTTGATGTATACTTTTCTAGAAAAATATTTCTTTGCATAGTTATTACAGCAAAAGACGGCTTCTGGTACTACCAGTCGCCGTCTTTTGTGTTATTTTCAGTGGCTGTTAGCGCAACAGCGCCTTTCTGTATATTGGTGGGAAAAGGACAAAAGGAACCGTCCACAATGTCCCATTTTCTGAATTTAGAGATTGATTGTTAGTTCTACGGGGCAGTGGTCGCTGCCCATGACTTCGGAATGGATTTTTGCGTCTTCTAACTTATTGGTCAGGCGTTCTGAGACCAGGAAATAGTCGATACGCCAGCCAGAGTTGCGCTCCCGGGCCTTGCGGAAGTAGGACCACCAGGTATAGGCATGTTCCTTGTCGGGGTAGAAGTGGCGGAAGGTATCTACAAAGCCGTTGCTGAGCAGCTGGGTCATCTTTTCCCTTTCTTCATCGCTGAAACCGGCATTTTTGCGGTTAGATTGAGGGTTCTTGAGGTCAATTTCTTTATGGGCCACATTGAGGTCACCGCAGATAATCACAGGTTTTTGTCTATCCAGGGCCTGGAGATGCTCCAGGAAGGCCTCTTCCCATTCCATGCGGTAGTCCAGGCGGGCCAGACCCCGCTGGGAGTTGGGGGTGTAGACATTTACTAGGAAAAACTCCTCATACTCCAAGGTCAGCACCCGGCCCTCTTGGTCGTGAACCTCTTGGCCGATACCATACTGGACAGTAAGGGGAGTGTGTATGGTGAAAATTGCAGTGCCGGAATAGCCTTTTTTAACGGCATAATTCCAATAATGCTCATATCCACCCAGGTCCAGTTCCACTTGCCCTTCCTGCAGTTTTATTTCCTGCAGGCAAAAGAAGTCGCTATCGATGGTATTAAAGAAATCTAAAAATCCCTTTTTCAAACAGGCTCGCAGCCCGTTAACATTCCATGAAATTAGT
>Ga0209075_1004938_pt1 | contig 10457 bp, 13 predicted proteins | sample Stecom2011_FD_187523 | JGI IMG/M metagenome (GOLD analysis project Ga0209075, IMG submission 187523) | Agricultural soil microbial communities from Utah to study Nitrogen management - Steer compost 2011 (SPAdes) (version 2) | ecosystem: Environmental > Terrestrial > Soil > Agricultural land...
GCAAACCGTTACTTCAGGTATTGTTTCGGCACTTGGCCGTGGTGGTTTTGGTGTTGATCGTTTAGAAAACTTTATTCAGACCGACGCTGCCATTAACCGTGGCAACTCTGGCGGCGCACTCGTAGACTTTAATGGTCGCCTAATTGGTATTAACACTGCCATTTTGGGTTCTACCGGCAATATAGGCATTGGTTTTGCTATTCCATCAAACATGATGAAAAGTTTAGTTGACCAAATTATTGAATTTGGTGAAGTGCGACGAGGTATTCTTGGTGTACGCGGGCGAGATCTTGACCAACAACTTGCCGATGCCCTCGATATTAAACGTACGCGCGGTGCCTGGGTCAGTGAAGTTATTCAAAACAGTGCAGCGCAAAAAGCAGGCATACAGGCCGGTGATGTTATTATTAGTATTGGTGGTAGTCTTGTACAATCCATGTCAGAACTCGCCGCAAAAGTAGGCGCTGCAGGGGCAGGTCGTGAAATCGTCTTAGGTGTTATTCGCGATGGTAAAGAAATCAGTCTGAAAGTACTGCTGAGCGAAGCCGATAAAATTGTTACTGCAGAGTCTATGCACGCCGCTTTGCGTGGCGCCGCCTTACAAAGTAACAATGGCGGTGGTCTACGGGTTACCGATATTGATGCCAACTCACCTGCGGAACAAATTGGTTTAGAGTCGGGTGACATTATCATTGCCGTCAATCGCCAAGTGGTAAACTCAGTGTCTGACCTAAGTACCTTGCTTGAAGCCAGTAAAGGCGTTACCGCACTTACTATCGTACGTGGCAATAGGCAGCTGTATTTACTATTACCCAATTAAACGGGTCGTTCGTTAAAACCTATTTACTCTTCACAGGGAGCGGATCTCTACCTCCGCTCCCTTTTCAATGTTAAGATCAAAAAATAACTCATTAACTACAAAGACTTTGGATGCCAAAATTACGCCAGTCAGCGTTGACGCAATACCTTATAAAGCCAGCATTGCTCGGTTTTATTGCCGCTGCATTAGTTCTTTTCGCCTTGCCTTTGTTAGAGAAGAAACCTGACCAAACGCATATTGCTCCGCCAACTGAATTAGCTAGTTTTGCCGACGCTGTCGAATTAGCAGCTCCAGCTGTGGTTAATATTTACACCACTCAATCTGTGCGTAACCCACGTCGTCCTTTACAAAACGCATCAACGTTGCGGCTCGGTTCAGGCGTTATTATGAATGCCAAAGGCTTTATTCTTACCGCTGGGCATGTGGTTTCAGATGTTGACCAAATCCGCGTAGCACTTCAAGACGGCCGTGTATTTGGGGCTCAACTTATTGGCAGCGACAGCCTCACTGACCTAGCCGTTTTGCGTATTGAAGCCGACAACCTCGCGGTTATTCCACGCAACGACAATTACACCCCCCGAGTAGGTGATGTGGTTCTGGCTATTGGCAATCCATACAATCTCGGTCAAACCGTTACCCAAGGTATTATTTCAGCAACCGGTCGTAGTAACCCTGAAAATGGCTATTCAGAATTTATAAAAATGGATGCGTCGATTAATGAAGGTAACTCCGGTGGCGCTTTAGTGAACTCTCGTGGTGAACTCGTTGGTATTAATAGCGGCCGTTATTTGTCGGAACAAAATGAGGAGCTAACAGGGATTTCGTTTTCTGTTGCCTACCATTTAGCCGAACGTATTATGGAGCAAATTATTGCTGAAGGATCGGTAACGCGTGGCTACCTTGGGGTTGAAGCTCGCCAAGCATATTATCCGGACTTACAGAAAACAGGTATAGTGTTAGAGCAAATTGCGCCCGACAGTCCCGCGGAGTTAGCGAACTTACGCCCTGGTGATTTTGTGTATCGTATTAACAGCATTGAATTAGAAAGTTTGAACCAAGCCCTCGACCTTGTAGCTGCCACTCGGCCTGGTTCCAAACTACGCATCGATTACATACGTGAAAAACAACAATTCACAACCGAAGTGGTTATTCAGCACCTACGTTTACCTGAACACTAACACCTCATGTTTTTTTCTTACCTTAGCTACATCTGCACCCGCTGAATATCAGCACCTAAGGCGCGTAGCTTTTCTTCAATTTTTTCATAACCGCGGTCGATGTGGTAAATACGTTCGACAACTGTTTCGCCTTCAGCTACAAGCCCTGCAATAACCAGCGACGCCGAAGCGCGTAAATCGGTACACATCACTTGCGCGCCGCTGAGCTTCGCAGCACCACGGCAAATCGCTGTATTACCGTCTAGGTCTATATCAGCACCCATACGTTTCAACTCTGGTACGTGCATAAAGCGGTTTTCAAAAATAGTTTCACGAACCCAGCCCGTGCCTTCAGCAATTACATTTAACGCAGTAAATTGTGCTTGCATATCGGTGGGGAACGCCGGATGTGGTGCTGTGGTTATGTTCACTGAACGTGGTTTACCTGTGCTACGTAACTCAATCGTCGTTGCGTCGCGAGTAATTTCAGCGCCAGCTTCCGTTAGCTTTTTCAGTACTGCGTCTAACAATGTTGGATCTGTATGTGTACAGCGTACATGGCCGCCCGTTGCTAAAGCAGCAACTAAAAAAGTACCTGTTTCAATACGGTCTGGCATCACGCGGTATTCACCGCCATGTAAACGAGGCACACCTTGAATACGAATAGTGTCGGTACCCGCACCACGAATATCAGCACCTAGGCCATTTAAGAAGTTAGCTAAATCCACTACTTCTGGTTCTCGAGCGGCATTCTCAATAATGGTTTCGCCTTTCGCCAGCGTTGCCGCCGCCATAAGGTTTTCAGTTCCAGTAACGCTTACCGTATCCATTAGTAAATGCGCGCCTTTCAAGCCGTTTGGCGCTTTTGCTTTAATATAACCCTGCTCAACCACAATGTCGGCGCCCATTTGGCGTAAACCTTCAATGTGCAAGTTCACAGGCCGTGCACCAATGGCGCAGCCCCCCGGTAGCGACACTTCAGCTTCACCACATTTGGCTAATAAAGGACCAAGCACAAGCACCGAGGCTCGCATGGTTTTCACTAAGTCATAGGGAGCTATATGGCCATGGGTTTTACCCGGCTGAATAGTATAAGTGTCGTGGCTTTCACGAGTATGCGGAATACCTAAACGCTCCAACAATTTCAGCGATGTTTCAACATCTTGAAGCAGTGGTACGTTATGTATTGTTACCGGTTCGTCGGCCAGTAATGACGCCAAAAGAATAGGCAAAGCCGCATTTTTTGCGCCAGAAATGCGCACGTCACCAATGAGTTTGGCGCCGCCTTTAATAATAAACTTTTCCATATTTTAACGACCTAGCTTGGCATATTTAAAAGCTTCTCTCGGCGCCAACGCTCCGGAGTAAACACTTTTATAGAGAGCGCATGAATAGTGCCATCCGCAATTTGCTCATTTAATGGTGCATAAATAAGCTGTTGCTGTTTCACACGGCTTAACTCCGCAAACTGTTCGCTCACGGCAATAACTTGATAGTGCGACCCTTCGGCCTTCACATAAACCTCTTCTAGGTTTAGTTCTTTTTTTAATAGTTCTTCTACTGCAGACGGTTCCATTGGGCTCCCTTACACACTCTATTTGTTGCGGCGCTTAGCTTAACGAAAGCAACTCGGTAACACCACTGACTTCCGCAAAAGCGACCAACTGTTTGTTTACATCTTGTAAAGCCAGTGCTCGCTGCTGTTTATTCAATTCAGCTTTCAATTGAATAAGCATAGCTAAACCAGCTGAATCAACGGCGCTAATCTTAGATAAATTCAAGCACAACGCGCCAGTACCAGCAGCCCACGCACTACGCTCATGCCATGCACTTGGAACACTGTTGCGGTTTAAAGCCCCAGTTACATACACAACGCCGTCTTTATTATTAAATTCTAGCTCATCAAACTGCTTAGTTTTTGTCATAACTCACTCAATTATCGCCTTGGCTAAATAAAAACTGGCCAATTAAATTCTCAAGCACCATTGCCGAGTTTGTATTCTGAATTTCGCCTCGATCGCCGAGTATTTCAACAAACTCATCGATGAAGCCAGGCTCGAGGCCAACATACTGCTCGCCAATAATACCCGACGTTAAAATAGACGCAGTGCTCGTTTCAGGAAAACGATCGTAACGAGTACTTATTTGTAGCTCTACAAGCGGTTCGTAGTACTCGCCTGTTAAACTAATCGCTGACACGCGGCCCACAACGACACCACCAACCTTCACTGGCGAGCGTACTTTTAGGCCTCCAATATTGTCGAACTTAGCTACCAGCGTATAGGTTTCCCCACGCGTTGAGTCGCCCGAATTAGCAACTTGCAAGGCAAGAAAAAGCAATGCAGCAATTGCTGCGGCTACAAAAACACCTACCATTAATTCCATTGTACGTGTGGTCATAAATCACCCAAACATTATTGCAGTTAAAACAAAGTCTAAACCAAGCACAGCTAACGAACTGTAAACTACAGTTTGCGTTGTTGCTGCACTAATCCCCGGCGACGTTGGCGTTGCCGTATAACCTTTAAACAGAGCGACCCAAGTGACCACAATGGCAAACACTAGGCTTTTAATCACACCATTCATAATGTCGTCTTGCCAATCAACACTTGACTGCATAACCGACCAAAACGCGCCGTCGTCAACACCTAGCCATTCCACACCAACAATGAAGCCGCCGTAAATACCAACGGCGTTAAACATTAAGGCTAACAACGGCATGCTAATTACCCCCGCCCAAAAACGTGGCGCAATTACACGACGCAGCGGATCAACCGCCATCATTTCTAAACTCGACAGCTGTTCGGTGGCGCGCATTAAACCAATTTCGGCAGTTAACGCTGAACCGGCTCGCCCGGCAAATAAAAGTGCCGTTACTACAGGCCCAAGTTCCCGCAATAACGATAAAGCAACCATTGGGCCCAGTGCTTGTTCGGCACCAAAGTCAACCAATATGGTATAGCCTTGTAAGCCCAATACCATACCAATAAACAGCCCTGAAATAAGAATGATCAACATCGACTGCACGCCAACCACATACAACTGGCGCATTAACAATGGGAACATTTTGCGGGGCTGCGGCTTACCAATTAAAGCTTGTGCCAACATCACTGTGGCTTCACCAACACCCTGAATGGTATTTAAGACATTGCGACCCAAAACGTGAAATGCACTCATAAATGGGCTCCTAACAAGTCATCGCTGTAGGGCTTCGCTTGGTAATGGAAGGGAACTGGGCCATCTGGCGCGCCGCTTAAAAACTGCTGCACAAGTTCCGAACCATTTTCACGCAGTTCTTGCGGGCTACCTTGACCGACAATTGTTTTATTGGCCATCACAATTAAGTGGTCTGCAATACTCATCACTTCTTGCACGTCGTGCGACACTACAATGCTGGTTAAACCTAGGGTGTCATTCAACTCATCAATAAGCTTAACTAACATTCCCATAGCAATAGGGTCTTGGCCGGCAAAAGGCTCGTCGTACATAATCATTTCTGGGTCGAGCACAATCGAACGCGCTAAAGCTGCACGGCGTGCCATGCCCCCTGAAAGTTCACTCGGTGACATATCCGCAGCACCACGTAAGCCCACAGACTCAAGTTTCATTTTGACAACCGTTTGAATAATATTTTCCGGCAGCTTGGTGTGTTCACGCAAAGGGAAGGCGACATTTTCAAATACCGACATTTCAGAGAATAACGCACCACTTTGAAATAACATGCTCATACGTTTACGTGTTTCATACAATGCGCTGCGACTTAACTGCGACATTTCCTGTCCAGCAAACAACACCTGCCCTTTATGGGCTTTTAATTGTGCACCAATTAAACGCAACAATGTTGTTTTACCGCACCCACTGGGGCCTAAAACCCCGGTAATTTTACCCCGCGGTATGACCAGGGAAACGCCCTCGTATATCGAGCGCTCACCGCGGTTAAAGTACACATCTTTTATCTCGACCAAGTTGTCCACGTTATGTCTCGCTTTTTCTTCGTGACTTAATTTTTGTGACTTCAATAAAAATGAGCCGAACTAATGGCAATTGTACCCTAGTTCGGCTCACAAGTATCACATGGCCTATTTCGAATTATCCGCTTCCACCATCTGTACTAAATATTGGCTAAAGGCGTCATCATTCCCTTCTTCATCACCGGCAATTCCAAATTGTCGGCAAAGGCGGTTACCTAATATCGCATACCAAGCCACCCGCGCTTGAATTGGCCCAGCGCTGCTTTGGTCTAATAAGCTAAATAATTCTTGCTGCCGACCCATGATCAATTTCATTAAACTTGGGTTCGTTGCCGCCGCCGCCAGAATCGCACTATCAACCCCTAATTTACCACGTTTATTATGAGCCAATTCTGACTTAATTAACGCAATAATTTCAGTATCGACACTGTGCTCACCTTCACCCATCATTTCTCGACGCAGTTGTTGACGGCGATCAGCATAACGCTCCAGCATTGCACCAATGAGCGCGTCTTTGCTTTCAAAGTGATACAATAAACCGCCCTTACTAATGCCCGTCACTATAGTGAGTGCGTCGAAGGTTAAATGCGCTGCACCTTTTTCCCGCACCAATTCTTCAGCACGTTCTAAAATAAAGTCTCGTTTACTTGGTCGCCCACCGCGCCCAACACTTTTTGCCTGCGTCATTTCACTTTCCTTCTCTAATACGACTAAAAAAACCGCCCAAGCTGAACCGTCCACTCGGTATAGTAAATTAAGTTCGAATATAAGTAAACGCTATTTACCCGTGAAGGTTGTTAAACGCATTCTTATGCAAGGTGATATACTTTGCATAAGTCAAAAACACAGCTAGGAAAATCCTCATGTCGAAACCGGATTATCTTGCGCAAGGCCGTAGGGTGCTTAAGATTGAGCGCGCTGCCCTTGCTACTTTAGAACAAAATCTCGACGAGCAATTTAGCCATGCATGCGAGCTTATGCTTCATTGCAAAGGCCGCATCGTAGTAACAGGTATGGGTAAGTCAGGTCATATTGGCGGTAAAATTGCCGCAACCCTTGCTAGCACGGGTACACCTGCTTTTTTTGTTCACCCTGGCGAAGCAAGCCATGGTGACCTCGGCATGATTACCAAGCAGGACATAGTACTTGCCCTTTCAAATTCAGGCGAAACCGGTGAAGTGGTCAGCATTATTCCGGTATTAAAACGCCTAAATGTGCCGCTTATTGCCATGACAGGCCGCTCTGACTCCACGTTAGCCACATTGGCCGACGTGCATGTATGTGTGGCTGTCAGCGAGGAAGCTTGCCCCTTAGGCTTAGCGCCAACCGCCAGCACAACCGCCACTTTAGCTATGGGCGACGCCTTGGCTGTTTCTTTGTTACATGCTCGTGGTTTTACCGCCAACGATTTTGCCCTATCCCATCCAGGTGGTAGCCTAGGCAAACGTTTATTATTACGTGTTGCAGACATTATGCATAAGGCCGACCGTATACCTAAAGTGAGTGCTAACGCGATTACTTCCGAGGCTTTGCTTGAAATGTCCCGCAAAGGGCTTGGTATGACCAGCGTGGTCGATGCCAAAAACACTTTACTTGGCATTTTCACCGACGGTGATTTACGGCGCATTCTCGATCAGCGTATGGATGTTCATAACACCCCAATTGAACGTGTTATGACCGCCAATTGCATTGTCGCAACACCTGAAATGTTGGCGGCGGAGGCTTTGCAATTAATGGAGTCTCGTAAAATAAACGGCCTTATTGTCGTTGATGGCAACAAACAGGTCGTTGGTGCCTTTAACATGCACGATATTTTACAAGCTGGGGTTATTTAATATGGTAAGCACCTGGTACGGAAGCATTCAGGCTGATTTATTCAAAAAGCTAGCGCAAGTGAAAGTGTTAGTGTGTGACGTCGACGGGGTTTTTTCTGATGGCCGTATATATATGGGAAACCAAGGCGAAGAACTAAAAGCATTTCATACGCGCGACGGCCTTGGTGTGAAAGCGCTACGCTCAGCTGGCATCGAAGTCGCTGTCATTACCGGCCGCACCTCTAAAATTGTTACCGACCGTATGACAGCTCTTGGCGTTCCCTTTATTTACCAAGGCCAAGAGAAAAAAGTTGCGGCGTTTGAAGAAATACTTAACACCCTCGGTCTTACAGCCGATCAAGCGGCTTACATTGGCGATGATAGCCCCGACCTACCGCTCATTCAGTTAGCTGGCTTAGGTGTCGCTCCGTTTGACGCACACCCAGCTGTGCAACATGCGGCAGACTATATAACCACCTGTCGTGGCGGTTTTGGAGCGGTTCGTGAAATTGCCGATTTGATTCTACTTAGCTACGGCAAGTTGCACCAAGTTTCGGAGAGTAGCACGTGAACCAACGCACGCTGTTTCTAATTTTTTTGCTAGCCTTCGTGTCCTTAATGGTGCTTTGGCAACCATGGGAGTCGGAAGACAAAGCCCTTGAACCTGATACAGCAGGGCAAGTGGTACCCGATTTTACCGCTGAAAACTTAGTGACGCGTATTTTTGAGTCTAATGGTCGTTTATCACATCGGATTCGAGCCAAACACATGGCTCACTTCAGCCAACAAAAATTAACTGAGCTGCTTGAGCCGGTTTACATCACCCATTTAGAAAACCAACCCGAAGGCGCCGGTGAACTCTGGCAAGTAAAGTCTCAAAAAGGCCGTTTCTATAATGACGAGAAACTTGAGCTAATTACTAACGTAGAGGTCACCAACTTATCGAATATCGGGTATATTCGGAATATTGAAACCGATTACTTAGCCATCGACTTACAGACGCAGAAAATGTATACCGAGTCTCCGGTCGTTATTTCAGGGCCGCAGTTTGTCATCCGTGGTATTGGTCTAACCGTCGACATTGAGTCTCAACAACTGGAGTTAATAAAGCATGTGGAAACAGTTTATTATCCTAGCCACGTTCAGCGCTAGTCTTATTGCCAGCCCTGCTTTGGCAACAATTACGCTCGAACGCGACTTCGAGCAACCAATTACAATCGACGCAGACCATGAGTTCATGGATTTACGCAATAATATATTCCGCGTTGAAGGCCACGTAGTCATTGGCCAAGGCAGCCTTGTTATTCATGCTGAAACACTTGTTGTAGAAGGTTTCGGTAAAGAAGTTGGCGATGCGGAACGGCTTGTCGCCAAAGGTTCACCTGCCACCTACGAGCAAGAAGTTGATATCGGTGTTACCGTAACTGCAAGTGCCAATACAATTACTTACGACACAGCAAGCCGCATTCTTGTTCTTTCCGGCAACGCTGAGTTATTGCAAAGTGGCAACTTCTTAAAAGCGTCAAAAATAACCTATGACCTTGAGAAACAGACCATTAGCGCCGAACGCGGTGAGCAATCAGGTCAACGAGTGCGTACCAGTTTACAGCCTCGTGACTTATCTGAAGTTGAAGCCGACAAAGGGAATAATTAAGTAGTATGTCTCAATTACGCGCAGAGCATTTAGCCAAGGCCTATAAAGGCCGCACCGTAGTGAGTGATGTCAGTCTCTCTGTAAATGCCGGCCAAGTTGTTGGCTTACTTGGCCCCAATGGAGCCGGTAAAACGACGACATTTTATATGATCGTTGGGCTTGTAAAAAACGACAAGGGTTCAATCATACTCGACGACCAAGACATTACCCTGCTACCTATGCACGAACGGGCACGCCGTGGTATCGGTTATTTACCGCAAGAATCGTCGGTGTTTCGGACGCTTTCAGTACGCGATAATATTATGGCCATACTAGAAACCCGTAAAGACTTAACCCCCGCTCAACGTGAAGATAAGCTTGACAGCTTAGTCAGTGAATTTAGCATTGGTCATATTATTAGTAGCGCTGGCATGGCACTTTCTGGTGGTGAGCGGCGTCGGGTAGAAATTGCTCGTGCATTAGCCGCCGAACCAAAATTTATATTGCTCGACGAACCTTTTGCGGGCGTAGATCCCATTTCCGTGATCGATATCAAGAAAATCATTCATCAATTACGCCAACGTGGTATAGGTGTTTTGATAACAGACCACAATGTACGCGAGACTTTATCCGTATGTGAACATGCGTATATTGTTAGTCAAGGTCAGCTTATAGCGGAAGGAAGCCCACAACAGGTGCTAGCAAATCAAAAAGTAAAAGAAGTTTATTTAGGCGAGCAGTTCTCTTTATAATTTATGGCATATTCGCAATTAAATAATTATCTATATCGTTTTAGGGAGTTTAACTAGTAGCGCTATGAAGCAAAGCCTGCAGCTTAAAATTGGCCAACAGCTGACCATGACCCCCCAGCTGCAGCAAGCGATCCGTCTTTTGCAGCTTTCCTCTATGGAGTTAACGCAAGAGATTCAAGAGGCACTCGACAACAACCCTTTACTTGAAGTAGAAGAGGAATTCGAAGGCGAACCTGGCGCGGAAATAGAAGCCAACGCTAAAGCAAACAACGATATTGAAGTTGATCCTAGTGAAGTCGATTCAGCCGAC
>Ga0209075_1004939_pt1 | contig 10457 bp, 7 predicted proteins | sample Stecom2011_FD_187523 | JGI IMG/M metagenome (GOLD analysis project Ga0209075, IMG submission 187523) | Agricultural soil microbial communities from Utah to study Nitrogen management - Steer compost 2011 (SPAdes) (version 2) | ecosystem: Environmental > Terrestrial > Soil > Agricultural land...
GCGGCGAGTTGACTTTCGGGACACGGAGGTCCCGTAAGTCAAGTGCCCGTTTTGCCCGAAAGACGAGCCTTAGAAGCACCAGGCCGGTTTCCCAGGAGTCAAGTGCCGGTTATTTTGCCGCCCCCTTACGCTCAATAGTCTCTATAAACTCAAAAACATCAAACACAGCTTGCAGGTGATTTTCGTTTTCCCAAAGAAACTCCTTTAACTTTCCCCACGCCGTATTCCTCTCTTCACCCTTTCCGGCCGTTAGAAACGCCCCCAACAGAGAACAGAATCGGGAGAAAAACGACAGGTAATTCCAGGAGGCCGCCCGGCATCTATCTTTTTGTCGACTGTTTTTTTCGATTACCGCTTCCAAATCCTGCAGAATTTCGGCAAGAGAACTCCGCAGGGCTTCCCGTTCAACATCCCCGCTTTTTCCTTCCCACAAACCGGGACGGTCGAAAAGCGCGGACAACCGCCTCAGATACTCCAGGCAAACAGCGCCCGCGTCACCAAAAGCCGTGTCAAAGTAATCGGCAGTCAACTCCTCAAAATCCAGGCCGGCATCCCATAATGTCCGTCCCAGGATATACATTGGCAGCCCCGTGGGGAAAAAAGCCCGTTGCACCTGGCAACTGACCAGGCCGTTGAGGTCGATTTCGTGTAAACTCTTTATATCCCGGCTGAGCAGTTGGGCGATATTACAATACCCGGGATCTTCGTAGTGCGCCCACATCAAATGATAGTCAAAATCAAAACTATCACCAGGGAACACCTGCTGCCAGGCGCGAAGGAAGCGTAAATTTTCTTCAATCGAAGAAGGAAGTTGCAGCCGGTTGCGACGGTAGGGAGGCAATTTCGCCTCTTTAACCGGCGACAAATGGCGTCGGTAAGTACGGGTGATCGGGGCAAACATTAAAACAAACCGTTGCGGGTTTTTTATCTTCTCTTTTTCCGGCGGCCAAAGCAGATCCATGTAAAGAAGGAAGACAATCCTGGTTTTCAGCCCTTCCTTTGTTAAAGCTTCATCCAGCTCATTAAGGATTTGAAGATAATAATCGGCCGGCAAGGCTTTCCGGCACTCTTCACACTCGCACTGGTTGTTAATTTCATCAGCCAACCATAGATGTAAAAAATCAATACCGTCATGAACCTTTAGGTACCTGACAACCTCTTCCACGATCAAGCGTTTTGCTTCCGGGTTGGAGTAACACAAATTGGTATTGAGCGGCACCCCGTGAAAAAAATCACGCCTGCCGTCCACTTCCGCCAGAAAGCGCCGTTGAGCCTGTGAAACCCGGTATTTACCCGGATCCCAACCGAGGGCCGGTATTCCCAGCGGCTCACAAGTCCACCCGTGTCCCACAGCGTGATAAAGCAGGCCCCTCTTTTTGATCTCCTTTTCAATCTCCCGCACGAAAGCACGCGCCTTTTCCTTAGGAAAAAGATCCGGTTTCTGCAAGGGATTATTACGATGCGTATACCAGCGTTCAAAAAAAATATAAGCTTCGCGAAACTGGATAAAATAAGCGTTAAAACCCACTTTCGGCGCCCAGTCGACGATCTCCTTGACATTTTCCAGGCTGACCGCCCCTTCAATGCAAAGCCCCCGGTGGCGATAAGAGGCTTTCTCCTGTAGTTCAACGTTTATTTCCCATGCCTCTTGTTCGGGAATGAACTCACCGGCCGGGCCCGGACGTACCCACCGGCAACCGGCTTCCGTCAAAAAACGGTACGCCCCCAATAACACACTCCGCTCGTTGACCCCGGCAATAATCCCTTCCCCCCTTTGCACCCGGACCAGAAACGCATCGTCCAGTTCAGGCAGGGGAACAGTTAAAGAAGCAACCCCAAAATCCTTCGTCAACCCGACCCAAAGGGTGTTTTTAACCGCCGGATCATACTTTTTTGCTTTCACCACTTCTATTATCGCTCCACCCGGGGACATGCGGGCAAGGTAATGACTTACCTCACCGGCGGCCAAGGTAATAACCTCATTTTCGCCAATTTGACAGATTTTAAGCGCTCTTTCGCCGTTTTCCCTGCCGGCAGTTTCATTCATTTTAATCCCTCACAAATAATATTATTCACTATGAAAATAAGTTGGCAAAATAATAAATTAAATAGGCGAAGCCAACCAGCGGTTAATCACCAGTCCTACAGCACCCAAGAGATCACAATCGGCGCCCAGGCTGAAATGGGTAATGAAAACCTCTCTGTTCAAACCGCTTTTTTCCGGAATAACCCGGTATTTATGCCGGATCATATCCAAAAATTCCTCCCCCAGACTTCCCCATACGCCGCCGATAACAACCATATCCAGATCAAGAAGCCCGTTGGCGAAGGAAACAGCAATCGCCAGCGCATCGGCTGCTTCATTCACAATATCCCAGGCGGCATTATCCCCGTCAAGAGCCCGCCGGAAGAGCCGGTCAATATCCTCCAATTGGAGACCGGTTTTTGCTTCATACCGGCGCATAACATCAAAGAAATACAAATAAGTCTCCAAACACCCCTGCAAGCCGCAGCGACATTTGTGTCCCTGCCGCATAAAGGGAATATGCCCAATCTCGCCTGCCATGCCGCGGAAACCGGTGAAAAGGTTGCGTTCATGGATTATCCCGGCGCCCACTCCGGTATCGGTTTTAAGGTACAAAAGATTCGCCACGTCTTTGCCGCATCCGAACCAAAATTCCGCCAAAGCTGCGGCATTGGCGTCATTTTCTAAAAGCACCGGAACGCCCAAGGTTTTTTCCAACATATCCTGGATCTTTACTTCCCGCCAGCCCAAATTCACCGACCGCAGGAGAATCCCGTTCTCATTATCAACAATCCCGGCTATAGCCAAACCCAGGCCCAAAATATGATCTTTCTGAATAGAGCTGTCTTTCAGCAACAACTCAAACTCCCGGGCTACCTCGGTAATTAAGGCCTCCGGCTCCAGGGAATACGGTTGAAACTCCCGTTTTCTCAGGATTTTACCCTTTAAATCCGCTACCGCCAGATCCACCTGGTTCCTGAGCATACGTACACCAACCAAATAAAGCTTTTCGTAATTAAGCTGAAAAATTTCCGGTTTACGCCCGCCGATCGATTCGCCTATTCCGATTCTAGTGATCATTTCTTGTTCCAATAATTTACTGATAATCCTCGTCACAGTGGACGGGCTCATCTGTGTTGTTTCAGTCAACTGTACCCGTGAACAACTGCCTTTACGGTAAAGTGTGCGCAGTATGGAAACAGCATTAAATGATCTGATAAATTTCGTGCTGCTTAAAGAACGTCTTCGCTCAAACATCAATAATACCTCTTTTTTTTCAATATGAAATGAATTCTGTTAATATAATAGTACCATCTCTCTGGAATGATGTCAAGTATTCTTCAATAAACTCGGGTGATTTCCCTGTTCATCGTAGTATCTTTACCAAACCCATTACCGCCTTTAATGGTCGGCGGATTTCTCCTCCTGCCGCGGCGCTTCCGGCAACTCCATGTCTGCTGCGGGTATCTTCTCCGTACAGATAATAACCTCTTCTTCTGTGACCAACAGATCCATATTCACATCTTCTTTGTTACGGGGAACCTCAGTTGCCAGCTGTTCGGAGAAGGCCAGGCCTACTTTAAGGACTCCCGGACGTAAAGCCTTAAGATACCGGTCATAGTAGCCTTTCCCCCGCCCCAATCTCCCTCCCCGGCGGTCAAAAGCAACTCCGGGAACGAAAAGCAGATCAATACAATGAGGAGAATAAAGGTCTCCCTCCCGGGGCTCTAAAATACCATATACTCCGGTAACCATGCCCTTAAGCTTCTTAACCTCCCGAAATTCCATGGTCGCGGCGGTTTTCTTTATGACCGGTAAAACTAAGCGTTTCCCTTCAGACAACAATTCTGACAAAAGATCCCCGGTTGCCACTTCTCCTGTTATTGAAGCATACGCGCCTACGATCCGGGCCGTCGCCAAAACCGGAAGGTTTAGCGCCTTCATAGTAACGAAAGAGCTCTTTTTTCTAATTTCGCCGGCGGGTATCTTTAGTAACCGGCGCCGGTATTCCCGCCGCAATATTTTTTTCCTTTCTTTAACAGTCACTAAACTTCTCCCTTTGTAACTCGTAATAAATGGGTATAAAAAACCCCGCCATGACGTTATAGCTGAACGTTACCTGAACCCGCTCTTGCAGGTGGGCGCCTCCTGTCTGCTTTATGTGTCCTTTCCATGAAGGCTTACATGCCACATACAGAGTCCGGCTCCCCAGGTAATGGTGTTGGTTCATAACTTCAGCTTCACCACGCGCACAGCAGGGTATCTTTTCTGGTATAATCATATCATAAATCGGCCGGTCCACGCAAGACTGGGGATTATTTGGAATTTTTCTTTCCCGCCAGGTTCAGCAAAGACAATTCCCGCAATTGCGCAGGTTCGACCCCGGCAGGAGCGTCAGTCAGTAAACAGGCGCCGCCGGCTGTTTTGGGGAAAGCAATCACTTCTCTCATGCTGTCCACTCCGGCCAAAATCATAACCAGCCGGTCCAGACCCAACGCAATCCCTCCGTGGGGCGGGGCGCCGTAATCAAAAGCCTGAAGTAAAAAACCAAACTTCTCTTCCGCCTCTGCGCGGGAAATATCCAGTATGGCAAATAATTTCTCCTGCGTGGCGCGTTCGTGAAGGCGAATACTCCCACTCCCCAGTTCCATACCGTTAAGTACCAGGTCATAAGCATTGGCTCTTACCTGCAGCGGGTTGGTGGTCAATAAATCTAAATCTTCCGGAAGCGGTGAAGTAAAAGGATGGTGCACCGCTTCTGTTTTTCCGGTTTCCCGGTTTAATTCCAAAAGGGGAAAATCAGTTATCCATAAAAAATCATGCCGGTCCCGGGGGATTAAATCGAGCCGGCCGGCGAACTCCATTCGCAGGCTTCCCATAACACTGTAAGCCTTCTTTGTTTCGTCCGCCACCATAATAAGCAAATCACCGTCCCCCGTTTCCGCCTTTTCACACAAGGTCTGCAGTTGTCCGGGAGTAAAAAACTTGGCTACCGGTGATTTTATTTCGCCGTTATTCCGTGCCAGGTAAACCAGGCCCCGCGCACCGAAACCCGCGGCCAACCCGGGAAGTTCATCCAACTCGCGGCGGGTATAATTACCACAACCGGGGAGGGTAACGGCAATTACCGAACCACCCGTATTTACTGTCTTCCGGAAAACGGAAAACTCCGTCTCTTTAACCAAATTGGATAAATCCACCAGTTCCAGACCGAATCTGGTATCCGGTTTATCCGTTCCGAACCGGCGTAGGGCTTCTTTGTACTTCAGGCGGGGAAAGGGACACGCCGGTGCGGTTCCCGTCAATTCCTTGAAAAGCGCCTGCATCAATTCTTCCATAAGAGAAAGAATAGTTTCCCGGTCAATAAAAGACATCTCCAGATCGATCTGGGTAAACTCCGGTTGCCGGTCGGCCCGGAGATCTTCATCACGAAAACATTTTACAATTTGAAAATATTTTTCCACCCCGCCGATCATCAAAATCTGTTTAAACAACTGGGGAGATTGGGGAAGAGCGTAAAATTTCCCCGGGTTGACCCGGCTGGGTACCAGAAAATCCCGGGCGCCTTCCGGTGTGCTCCTGGTAAGGACCGGGGTTTCAATTTCCAAAAAACCTTTTTGATCCAAAAAATCCCGAACCAACTTGGCTGTCCGGTGACGAAGGTAAAGGTTTTTTTGCATTTCCGGCCGGCGCAGGTCAAGATACCTGTAGCGCAGGCGCAGGGTATCATCTACTGTTACCCGGTCGTCAATATGTACCGGAGGGGTCTTGGCCTTGTTCAAAACCTTGATTTCCCCGGCGATTACCTCTACCTCACCTGTAGGGAGGCCGGGATTCACCGTTTCCGCCGGTCGTTTTTCGACTTGTCCGCGAACCATCACCACATACTCGTTCCGCAACGATTCCGCCTGCGCAAACAGTTCTTTTCCCGACTCGGGATTAAAAACCACCTGCACCAGACCTGAACAATCACGAAGATCAACAAATAACAAGCCGCCATGGTTTCTCCACCGGTGAACCCACCCGTTAAGACAGACGGTTGTTCCGACATCTTCCGAACGCAATACTCCGCAATAGCTTGTTCTTTTACATTCAGACAATAATGCTTCTCCTTTCTGCCATTTCCAAACCCCGTTTCCTCAATCTTCCCGGTCGGCCGGAGGAGAGAGAACCTCGGTTAAAAATTCTTTTATTCTCTTGCGATCGACCCGCCACTGTGTCCCGTCAGACATTCTTCGTACGGAAATTTGCCGGTCTTTCCACTCATCTTTTCCCAAAATAATCGCCAGATTCGCTTTTTGCTTGTCCGCCGCCCGTAGTTGGGCTTTTAAACTCTTTACCGCCAGGCAGGTTTCTGTGTAATACCCGTACCGGCGCAACTCCGTTGCCAGTTTAAAACCGGCGGCAGTTAATTCGTCACTTAAAATGACCAAGTAAACCTGGGGATGCCGGGAAAAACCGGGAGGCCCGCCCTTTTGTTGCAGGGTTAAGAGCAGTCTTTCCATTCCCGAAGCAAAGCCCACACCCGCTATTTGGGGGCCGCCGCATTCTGCCACCAGGTGATCATAACGTCCACCGCCGCAAACGGCGTTTTGAGCCCCCAGATCGTTATTGACCACCTCAAAAACTGTCCGCGTGTAATAATCAAACCCTCTGACCAGTCTGGGGTCAAGACGATAACGCACACCGGCATGTTCCAAAAAGGAAAGCACTTGTTCCAAATGTTCACGGCAGGCGGTACAAAGATACTCTTCCAACGCCGGAGCTGTTTGCGTTATTTCCCGGCAACGGGAATTTTTGCAGTCCAAAAGCCGCAGGGGATTTTTCTCCAGCCGGCGTCGACAACTCTCGCACAATTCAGAAACGTGGGGCTGAAATAAAGAGTAGAGCGTTTCCCGGTATTTCCCACGGCAGGCGGGACACCCGATGGAATTGAGCAGAACTTCCAAATCCTCCAAACCCATTTTCTTGTACAGATCAACGGCGAGTGTTATTATTTCGGCGTCGGCCAGCGGGCTATCTTCCCCCAAAAGTTCCACACCGAACTGGTGAAACTGGCGGAACCGCCCGGCCTGCGGCCGTTCCTGTCTAAACATTGGACCTATATAAAAAAGTTTGACTACCCCGCCCCGGCTGTACAATTTATGCTCAACATAAGCGCGCACCACCGGAGCCGTACCTTCCGGGCGCAAAGTCAGGCTTCTATCTCCTTTGTCCCGGAAGGTGTACATCTCTTTTTCCACAATATCGGTGGTGGCGCCGATACCACGTTGAAAAAGTTCGGTATGCTCAAAAACCGGCGTGCGAATCTCCTGATAACCATAACGGCTAAAGACTTGCCGGATCGTCTTTTCCATCCATTCCCAATTCATTACCTCATCGGGCATAATATCAAATGTTCCCCGGGGGACTGTGGTTTTCATTCCTTGTCACTCCATACCGAAAATCTCCGGTCTTTCATCTCGCAAGCCTGCTTGTCAACAGTCATCGTAAGGTCTATTCCGCTCTGCCGGGTTCAAGTTCCGATTCTTCCTGTTCCAGGCCTTCCAATTTCTCTTGTTCTTCCCGGATCAATCTTTGCAATTCTTCCTGTTCCGTCTCTCTTTTTTCTTGAATCGCGGTAATTTTTCCTTCAAGCCGTTCTGCTTCTTCTGCCAATTCCAATTCTCTAAAGACATAAAGGATTTGACTCAACTCATTAGTATTTTCTCCGGCTTTTTCCTCTGCGGCAGCCAAAAGCTCCTCCATCTCTTCAACTGTTCCCCGGGCATGATAAACACGGGCTTTTTCCAAAGTATACTCCAAATTTTCCCGGAGTTTTTCCGGCACTCTCGCCAAAATATTCAGGGCAGAGTCAAAATCTTCCATTTCCAAGTAAACCTGGACTGTGGAAAGATAGGTCTGAAGATTGTCGCGATATCTCTTGTCACTCATAGCTTTTTCGTATGCCAGAGCGGCTTCCGGCCATTTTTCCTCTTTGCGCAGGCGGTAAGCGCGCAGAGCCGGATCCAGGACCACTATTTCGGCGGCATTTTTCTGCTCTTCCATCCAAGCAGTGATCTCCCCGCCGCCGATAAACTCTTCAACCAAAAGATTCTTGCGAATATTTTCTTTCTCTTTTTCCCATTCTTCCCCCTCAGCCAACTTCATATCATCCAGCCTTATGAGGTGATAACCATATTCCGTTTTAACCGGTGTGCTGACTTCTCCCACCTCCAGCTGCAAAGCGGCTTCCATAAAATCACGATCATAGGACCTTTGAAAATTGACTATAGTATTAAGCCCTAAACGTCCGCCCGCCTTGGCGCTCTCCAAGCAGTCGGAAGACTCCGCCGCCAGTTGGGCGAAGCTCTCCCCGTTCATGATTTTCGTGTATATGCTTTCCGCCTTTGCCAATGCTTCACTATCGGAAAGCGGATCTTCCGTAAACTCCGGATTGGTGCCAATTAAAATATGGGATATCGCCATGACTTCATATAACTCTTTGATTCTTTCCTCCGGTATTTCAATTCCCTTTTCCGCCGCTACCTGGGCAAATAGATTCTGTTGTTTCAATTCCTCGGCCACCAATTCTTCCAAGCCTTTCATATCCTCTACTCCGGTACGGAGAAATAACATTTCCATCTCTTCTTCGGTCGGATAGTACTCCTCAAGCCTGGCGATGAAAGAATCAATTTCTTCCTGGGAAGCTTTTGTTCCCCGCTCTTCAACAGCCTGCTCAATTAATTCCTGGTTTATCACGTAATTCAAAGCTTCGTTCTTAATCTCTTCTTCAGCCTGGTAATAACCATATTCCTGTAAAAGACGGAGGTAAATATCATTAAAATCCTCGTCTTTAATCTTCTTCCCGTTTACTTCCGCCGAAGGCCCTTTGTAAAGGCTAAACGTATCCTCTTGACGGTATCTTGGTATACCTATAAAAGCAGTAATACACAGGCCGGCCACCAAAAGAACGACAATTGGCGCCAGTAACACCTGTGATAACCGGCGAATTTTAATTATTCCAGCCAAGAAAACTCCTCCTTTTGTTTTAATTTGCTTCAGTTGTATTGATTTTCTTACATATAAAAAACATAAAACAAACAATTCAACAGCAAAAACTCTTTCACTATTTTACCCAAAGGCCTTCCAGTTGTCAATCAAATTTAATTGCGAAAAGTTTTTCACCGCCTCCCACACAACACTATTCCTCCTCCCCGCCAACTTATTTTTTGCCTGTTACAACCGAAAGAAAGGGGTTTTTCAGCCGTTCCCGGCCGACGGTTGTTTCCGGTCCGTGCCCGGGTAAAATACGGGTATTACCGGGCAACTTCAGTAATTCTACTGCACTTTTCAATAATTTTTCCCGGTCGCCGCCGGGAAAATCGGTCCGGCCGATACTGCCGGCAAAAACAAGATCCCCGCAAAAAATCATCGCCGGTCCTAAAAGAGAAATTCCTCCCGGAGTATGACCCGGGGTATGACGAACCTTTAAAATCACCCCGCCGGCACAAATAACATCGCCGTCCGCCAGCAGGGAATCCGGGTAAACCAAAAGCTCCTTCCCAAAATGTTGCGAAAGATTTAGTAAGGGATTGGACAACATCGGCGCATCCGCCGAATGAATTAACACGACAGTGCCGGTCGATGCTTTAACTTCCTCCACTCCTAATATATGGTCTACATGCCCGTGCGTTAAGACAATCTTGGTTAGACTGAGGCTGTTTTTTTTAACCGCAGCAAGTATCTCTTCTGCCGGGGCGCCGGGGTCAATACAAACGGCTTCTTTTGTGCGTTCATCCCATAAAAGATACGAATTGACCGCCAATTCACCCAAGATAAAACGCTGTAATTCCATTACCCGTTGCTCTCCTTCCAATAGAACGAAATCATAAACAAACTGTTCCCGTTACCGAACGGTTCCCAAACGGTTCAACGGCCAAAAACGCCAAAAAGCGCGGCCAATAATATTTTTTTGGGGGACAAAACCCCAGTTGTGACTGTCCCAACTGTTGTTTCTATTGTCTCCCAACATCATATAATGTCCCTCCGGAATTTCTACCGGACCGTATTCATAAAAAGGTTGCCTGTCCGGAGAAATATACGGTTCGTCCAAAGGCTTCCCATCGATATAGACTGTTCCTTCTCTTATCCATACTGTCTCTTGGGGCAGGCCGATAATCCGTTTGATAAAATCTTGAGTTTTCCCGGAAACCCCCGGCAAGTTTGTTTCTTCCATCAACTTAACCGCCTGGTCCGGGGGGCGAAATACCACAATTTCCCCACGCCTTGGGGAACGAAAACGATAAGAAACCTTCTCCACAAGAAAACGGTCCCATGTCATAATCGAAGGATGCATTGAAGGACTCGGCACATACCTGGCCTCAAAAAGAAAAGCCCTGATCACCAGGAAAAGAAGTAAAGCCGGAATAATGACTTCAAGAATTTCCCG
>Ga0209075_1004940_pt1 | contig 10456 bp, 8 predicted proteins | sample Stecom2011_FD_187523 | JGI IMG/M metagenome (GOLD analysis project Ga0209075, IMG submission 187523) | Agricultural soil microbial communities from Utah to study Nitrogen management - Steer compost 2011 (SPAdes) (version 2) | ecosystem: Environmental > Terrestrial > Soil > Agricultural land...
GAATGGGTTAATAATCAGAATAAATTGATAAGTAACATGGATGTATAAGTAACATGGATTAATCAGTAAATAGATTGAGTGAACGTTTTTAACTTTGGAATGTTAATTGCAGATATATAAATTGCAAAATTATGAACAACGATAAATATGTAGCACCGGCGCAATCACATATTGGGCATGTGCACTTGAAAGTTTCAGACCTCGAGAAGGCGATAGAGTTTTACAGCGGAGTGCTTGGATTTGAAGTAACTATGAGATATGGCAGTCAAGCAGCTTTTTTATCAGCCGGCGGATATCACCATCATATTGGTCTTAACACATGGCATAGCAAGGGCGGTTCGCCCGCACCCGTAAATTCTACCGGTTTGTATCATGTTGCCATAGTTTTCCCCGAGAGAAAAGATCTGGCAGTAATCTTTAAGCGACTCCTGGATGCTAAATATCCTATAGCGGGTGCCAGCGATCACGGTGTATCAGAAGCAATTTACTTGAACGACCCTGATGGAAATGGCCTCGAACTCTATTGGGATAAACCGAGAGAGCAGTGGCCATCAACCCCTGATGGTGGAATAGATATGTACACCATAGCGCTTGACCTTGAGGACCTTTTGAGCGAAATTGAGAAATAGACTCGGGTTGAATTTTTACACAAATAAAGTTGAGAAACAGAGTACTTCTCAACCTTATCAAAATCATTTTAAGAATAACAGTCGAAGTCCGGAGTAATTCTATTCCCCCCAGACTACTCTTTTTATATAATCGGTGTAGGATATAATAATCCTGACCACCTTTTCGCTAACGTTTGGCATGCTGTAATCGGCCACAGGCCTGAAAAACACATTATTTGGCTGTCCAATTGGCAAACGGTCACGAGTACCGGTATTCTGATACTGAAGCTGTACAAGCCCCTGCATCACTCTCTCAGGATTCAGCCCAACCATCATTACAGATGCTTCTTCCATAGCTTCAGGACGCTCGTGAGCTTCGCGGATATTCAGCGCGCGGAAATTGAGTATTGACGACTCTTCGGAGATTGTGCCGCTGTCTGACAATACGGCATAAGCATTCATCTGCAGCTTGTTGTAGTCGCTCAGCGCCATTGGTTTCATCAGCTGCACATTCTTGTGAAACGTGACACCCTTCTTCTCAATCATATTTCTTGTGCGCGGATGAGTAGAAACAATCACCGGGAAGTCATATTTATCGGCAATCTTATTCAGTATCTCAACCAGGTTAAAGAAATTCTTTTCTGAAGATATATTCTCCTCTCTGTGTGCAGAGACAACAAAAAACTTATCCTTCTCAAGGTTAAGAGTCTCCAGAATTGTTGAAGCATTAATCTTTGGCATGTATTGAGTCAGCACCTCAAACATCGGGCTGCCTGTCTTGATCACCCTGTCGGGTCTCAATCCTTCAGCCAAAAGATATTCACGGGCGATATCACTGTATGTCAGATTGATATCAGCCGTGTGATCTACAATCTTACGGTTGCTTTCTTCCGGAACTCTTTGATCGAAACATCGGTTGCCCGCCTCCATGTGGAAGATGGGTATATGACGCTTTTTAGCAGCAATGGCACATAGGCATGAGTTGGTGTCGCCCAGCACCAGGAAGGCGTCCGGCTGCTCTTTCTCCAGCACAGGATCAATAGCTATAAGAATCTGACCTGCCGTCTCCGTTGCATTCTTACCTGCTGCATTAAGAAAATGGTCAGGTCTGCGCAAACCAAGATCTTCAAAGAACACCTCGTTAAGCTCGTAATCATAATTTTGTCCCGTATGCACCAGGACGTGCTCAATAGCCTCGGACACATCCAGCTTTTGAAGCACACAACTAAGCCTTATTATTTCGGGGCGCGTGCCTACCACCGTTAACACTTTGAGTTTTTTCACTATATTGAAATTCTTGTATTTATTTAATATTTCAAAGTTATAGAATATTTTTTTTATATTTCAAAAAAGTTTCTTCTTCTCTTTTAATTATTACTATTTATTTTTGTCCTTTGAATGTTCCATTTAATACCGGTTTTAATAACCTTTGCCGGATTTCCTGCTACTATAATATTTGTATCTTTAAAACTATTTGTCACAATTGATCCTGTAGCAACAATAGTATCATTATTAAGGGATACACCTTTTAATATCTTTGTATTATGGCCAAACCACACCCTATCGCCTATTGAGATTGACTTAGAGGGATTTATCCTGTCACCGGTGTTTGAATCAAGAATAGAGTGACTATCACCGACTCTGAAAATTACATCTGTTGAAAACAAACAATTATCACCAAACTTCACACTTTCACCTTCGATACAAGCTACATGAGTAAATCCTTGTATTGAGTTTTGATCTCCAAACGATATTTCATTATTATCATCTTCAATATACAGATCTGCTGAAATCATTATATTCTTATATCCAATTCTGATAATATTATCATTGCCATATATATATATTTTTGTATCTGTCAATCTGTTGATCCCATAAGGTTCAAACATTATCTTGTTATTATTCCCTATTATTTTGATATTACAATTTTTCAAATAATTGCCTTTCCACTGAATGGAATTCTGCCTTCCCTTCTTTCTAATTACATTGGATGAGATCAGAAAGAAAATTATGGATGACAACCTGATAAAGTTTTTATTACCACCTTTAATAATATTTTTCAGCGATTCTATCATAGCGACCAGTCTTTTACAGGGTGTTCAGGGTGTTCAGGGTGTTCAGGCTATTACAGAGTATTCAGACTTTTTCAAAATAAGTATCAGGCTTTTCAGGATCAAAGATCTCATTCACCCACATAACCGTAACCATATCCGTATCACCCAGGTTCTCAATATTATGAGTATAGCCTACTGGAATATCAACCACTTCAGGCTTTTCTCCCGAAACAAAATATTCATACACTTTTACATCATCAATCTTACGGAAGCGAATCACTCCTTTACCACTTACAACCAGAAACTTCTCATTCTTGGTATGATGCCAGTGCTGACCTTTTGTAATACCCGGTTTAGAGACATTTATTGAAACCTGCCCACGATCGTGTGATTTAATAAATTCAGTAAACGAGCCCCTTTCATCAACATTCATTTTAAGCGGATACGAAAACTCATTCTCGGGCAGATAGCTAAGATATGTAGAGTACAGCTTCTTGGTAAGAGGGTCTGAGAAGTCGGGCAGCAGCAATGTCTTTCTGCTCTCTTTGAAAGAGTAAATAAGATCAACAATTCCACCTAAAGTGATTCTGTGTTCAGTTGGCACCTTGCAAAAATCGCCCTCCCTATTCGGGTTCCCCTCTAAAGCTGAAATCAGCTCTTTTATAACATCATCAATATATACCAGAGTCATTACTACAGAGGGGTCGTTAACCTGAATAGGCAGACCGTGTGCTATATTGTTACAGAAAGTTGCAACAGCACTGTTATAATTGGGTCGGCACCATTTACCAAACACGTTGGGGAAGCGGTAAATCAATACTTCAGCACCATTTTCCCTGCCGTAGTCAAGCAACAGATCCTCTCCGGCTTTTTTAGAAGCTCCATAAGGATTATCAAGCTCTGCCTGAATTGATGATGCCAGCATAACCGGGCAATTGTTGCCATATTTCTTTAGATTATCAAGCAAAGTAGAAGTGAAGCCGAAATTACCTTCCATGAATTCACTCTGCTCCTTCGGGCGATTCACTCCTGCAAGATGAAACACAAAATCGGCCTCTCTGCAATAATCATCAAGAAGGTCAGGATCCGTTTCTTTATCATACTCAAAAAGAGTCAGGTCATTTGTTAAATCATAACCTTTTGCTTTACCCTCTTTTATATTATTAAGTTCCGCTATAAGGTTTTTCCCTATAAAACCCTCCGCTCCCGTAATCAGTATTTTCATATTTTCGTTGTTTGGTTTTTTATTATTCGTCATTGTTTTGTTATGTTGTTTCGAAGAACGGAACTAATTCTATCGGGACCCGATCTGTGAAGCAAACGTTATATGACAAACTGTTTGAGCGAAGCGAGTTTTTGTCATATAGTGCGCGAACAGGAAGCGGGTGATTGAATTAGTGGAGTCAAGAAACAATATAATTAAACATAGAATAATAAAATATCATTATAGACTATGCAAATCCTCCCTGATCTCCGGGAGCTTCATAAGCAACTTCTTCATTTCCGTCAAATCAAGCCTATGAGTATTGTGAGAATGATAATCCTCAACTTTTGAAACATCCTCCTGACCTTCAATAAAGAACTTATCGTAGTTCAAGTCGCGACCGTCAGCCGGCACTCTGAAGTAGTTGCCCATATCAATCGACTTAGCCATCTCTTCACGTGTAACAAGCGTTTCGTAGAGCTTTTCACCATGGCGGGTACCAATAATCTTAACCTCCGTGTCAGCCTTGTACAACTCCTTCAAAGAATCGGCAAGCACATCGAGCGTTGCTGCGGGCGCCTTCTGAACAAACAGATCACCGTTTTGCCCATGTTCAAAAGCATATAGAACAAGATCCACGGCATCCTCAAGAGTCATCATGAATCGAGTCATATTAGGATCAGTAATAGTAATTGGTTTGCCTGATTTAATCTGTTCAACCCAAAGAGGAATCACAGAGCCTCTGCTAGCCATCACATTGCCGTAGCGAGTGCAACAAATAGTTGTCTTAGCATCTTTTCCAAGAGATCGTGCAATGGCAATTGCCACCTTCTCCATCATCGCCTTGCTTATACCCATAGCATTAATAGGATAAGCAGCCTTGTCGGTACTCAGCACCACAACACGCTTAACGCCAAAATCTACAGCCGAATCCAGCACATTCTCAGTACCAATTACATTTGTTCTTACCGCCTGCATGGGGAAAAACTCGCATGAAGGCACCTGCTTGAGTGCCGCAGCATGAAAAACATAATCCACACCACGCATGGCTGTGTCAACAGAACGCTTATCGCGTACATCCCCAATGTAAAACTTTACTTTTGCATTCTGAATTCTATGTCGCATATCATCCTGCTTCTTTTCATCCCTGCTGAAGACACGTATCTCACCGATATCAGTATCTAAAAATCTATCCAGGACAGCGTTACCAAAGGAACCTGTGCCCCCGGTTATGAGCAATGTTTTATTTGTGAATTCCGACATTTTGATAATATTATTATATGGATTATTGTCTGGTTTATTATCTGGTTTATTATCTGGTTTATTATCTGGTTTATTATCTGGTTTATTATCTGGTTTATTATCTGTTAGAGACTGAATCCTGTTTCACAGAACCCTGAATTACGGAACTATTAATTAATAATCTTTCAGCATTATTTTCAAGAAAATCAATCACCCGTTTCGATTGATAGATATTATTTTTATTATCTAGAACAAACTGTTTAGCCCTACGTCCTTTCAGTTTAAGCTCCTCCGGTGGTGTATCGACTAATAATTTTGTAAGCATTTGATGCACACCATGAGCAGACTCATCCTCAAGCAGATAAACATAGTCGTGATATTCCTTTGGCATACCGGGAAGCACAGTTGTTAAAACCGGAGTACCCGACACCATATACTCCATGTTCTTTGAAGGAAATGAGTATTTGGTGAAGTCTGCAACCGTAGGTCTTGGATTAACCAGCAAAGCTGCCTGCAGCTCCGCTTCCACCACCTTACTGTTGTGCACAATACCAAAGAAACGTATTCGGTCATCCTCTTCCATATCTTTTTTGATATCATCAACCATAGCACCATGACCAAAAAGATGTAGCTCTGCATTCTTATCATCAAGCATTTTAAAACCATCGATAAGATACCTTATACCATACTCTTCGTATAGCCCGCCTGCATAAATCACAATTTTTCTGTTATCGTTGCAGACTGCAGAATCACTGTTAACCATGTTGGCATCAACAAGTCCCTCCATAATCATATAAGGCCTACCCTTCCGGTTTACAACCCCATTCATCTGTTCAGTCAGCAGTATGTAGGAGTCAAAGCTGTTAGCATATCTGTCTATCACCTTTTCTGCATACCTGTGGATAGCAGTTCTTCTGCTCCCTGCCAGCATCCCGGGCAGTCCCGGCAGATCAGTCACCACACCCACCGCTTTAATCTTCAGCAACCTGCATGCAAGCAGAGCACCTGAGCAGAATTCAGTCTGCAAGACATCAAGAACTGCAACATTCCTGTTTTTAGTCTTTAGGTTCTTGCTGAGGTTTGTGTCACACTTAAAGTATTCATTATCGCTGATGTTTGTGTGATTCTTTATATTTTCGTTGTTAGGGGAATCAACTACTTTACCTGAACCCTTTCTGTGCTTCAGTCCCCATTTAAGAGTTAAAAAGAAACCTGACAAGAATATATAAAGATTGTAAACCAGCTTTATATCAGCTTTCCTACTATAAATATAGTTTATCTTATCCTCAGTCTCTCTTTTTCTCTTATAGAACTTCGGTCCTGTAGTTTTCGGTATCTCAGTAAGCGCATACACATCACATCCGTTTTCAGCCAAACCGGTTACAAGAAGCTTATTAAACTTCTGAATAGCCTGAATTGGTTTATATCCTGCATCAAACAACTCCTTAATCAGTTTGTCAGAACATAAAGTTGAAACGTAAAGGATGTTCATCTTAATCCCTAAATAAGTGAATGAATATACTACTCATTATCGATATCCGCCTTGAGCTTCAGTTTACGCACAAAACGCATATCATGCTCCACCATTATCTTCACAAGCTTCTCAAAAGAAGTCTTTGTCGGGTTCCACCCAAGAAGAGTGCGCGCTTTAGTCGGATCACCAAGAAGCTGTTCAACCTCCGCAGGGCGGAAATATTTAGGATCCACCTCTACAATTACACGTCCGCTATCAGCATCAATACCTTTCTCGTTAATACCTTCACCCTCCCAGCGCAGAGTGATACCCGCCTCAGCAAATGCGAGAGTACAGAATTCGCGCACCGAATGCATCTCACCCGTAGCAATAACAAAATCTTCCGGTTCGCTGTGCTGCAACATCAGCCACATACACTCAACATAATCCCTTGCGTATCCCCAGTCGCGCTTAGCATCAAGATTACCCAGATACAGCTTATCCTGCATACCCTGTGCAATACGAGCAGCAGCAATAGTAATTTTGCGGGTCACGAATGTTTCGCCCCTTCTCTCACTCTCATGATTAAATAGAATACCATTTACTGCATACATACCATACGATTCCCGGTAGTTCTTTGTAATCCAGAAACCATAAAGTTTGGCAACACCATAAGGGCTGCGCGGATAAAAGGGGGTAGTCTCCTTTTGCGGAACCTCCTGCACCAGTCCGAACAGCTCAGAAGTTGACGCCTGGTATAGACGAGTTTTCTTTTCAAGACCCAATATTCTAACCGCCTCCAGCAGTCTAAGCGTACCCACGGCATCCACCTCTGCAGTATATTCCGGCACATCAAAGCTCACCTTCACATGGCTCTGTGCTGCCAGATTATAAATCTCATCAGGTTTTATTGTCTGAATTACCCTTATCAGCGAGCTCGAGTCAGTCATATCCGCATAATGCAGATTGATCAAACGTTTCTGATGCATATCCCTTACCCATTCGTCAAGATAAAGATGTTCAATCCTCGCTGTATTAAAAGAAGAAGATCTGCGCATTAGTCCGTGCACCTCATAACCTTTCTCCAAAAGGAACTCTGCAAGGTACGATCCGTCCTGTCCGGTAATACCGGTGATCAAAGCAGTTTTAGTCATTATAATAAATTTATATTTATATGTATTTTCTTAGCCTATAACAAAATAAGTTCCTCTTTGTTTTAAGAAATTTAAACTTAATAACATACAATTCCATCCTTTAAATGATACAACAAAGGTACCACATTTATACCAAAATCCACAATTTACAAAAAATGAACACTCTTTTCTTGCTTCATAAACATATTACTCTTAATTTTAACATTATCAACATATCGCCAAATTAGACAAACGTTCAATATTTCCGGCAAAAAACATAAATATGATTTATTTTTCAACCTTATAGTACCACAAAGAGCATGTTTTTGTAATTAATTAATAATCTAAATCAAATTAACAATGTCTAAAGTAAATTTAATGAGATGTAAAAGTGGAATTTTATTAGCAGGTATAATTTTCCTTACAACCTTAAATTCCTGTTTAAAAGAAGAGATCGATAATTCAGGTAAAGATAAACAGGTAGCTGCAGTATTCAGAACCACAATAAATGATACGGGAAACAAAAAGACACCCGCAACCCGTGCATCCGGCAATCAGTGGGAAGCAGGTGATGAGATTGGTGTTTATGCACTCATTCAAGGAGCAACGGCAGGCGATTATTCAATATACAACGAAAAAGAAAATATCAGGTACATCAACAATATTAACGGCAACCTGGCCGACTTTCAGGCAGCAGGTGAAGAAATAATATTCCCTGTCTCAAAAGAAAATCTTAAATTCATTGCCTATTACCCCTATACAAGTACCGGAACATCAGGGTCAACTCTTCAAATAGATGTTACAGAACAATCAAATCCGTCCGAAATTGATGTTTTGTATGCACAGTCAACAGACTACAATTGCGACAATCCTGAAGTCAGCCTCACGTTTCATCACATCTTATCACATCTGGTTATAGAAGTTGCCACTCCCGAGACGATTAATCTTGAGGGTGCACAAATCACAATTCACAACACAGTAAATAAGGGCACTATCAATCTTGAAGATGGTACTGTCACACCTGACACAGAATCTTCTCTAAACAGTCCGATCATACCGTTTACAACTTTCGATCAAACAGAAAACAAAATCACAGCAACAGCAATCCTGCTCCCCGGGTGGGATTTCTCTAAAGCAGAAATACAAATTAATACTGCCGACAACAACACATATATCTGGCAACCGGATGAGTATTTATTACAACCAAATATCATAAGAACCTATCAGTTAAATCTGACATCCGCCTCAGTAGAATTAATAGCATACGGATCCACAATAAGCGACTGGGGAATAGACCCAACCATAATATCTAAAGACATCCAGCCAGTTGAAAAAGTAGGAGAAACCGACTCAGCGGAAACCGGCTCAAGAGAAAACCCATACACGGTGTCTCAAGTTTTAGCCATGGATACACAAACAGAACCGATATGGATTAAAGGTTATATCATGGGATGGGTAAGACCTGACATGTTTGATATTCAACTATTAAATCAATTTGATGAAATAGATGAAACATACTCGCTTAAAAATATTGTTCTCGCTGAAAATCCAACTGCAACTGAAACATCTCAAATGATAGCGGTAGAATTTAACAAAGAAACTCCAAATGATCCGCAGACATTTCTAAATCTCCATGATAACTTCGAATTGATTGGCAGAGAAGTGAAAGTTTATTGCACCACCGGAAATAAAAACCAACTGCTTTGGGGTCTTAATATCATTGATTACGAGTTAGTTTAGCAAGCCACACAAAAGGAATATAACATAAAAATAAAGAACCCTTCGGATGTGCGCTGATGCACAATTCCCGAAGGGTTCTTAAAATATGATTAACACAAAAATTATTTAATTTACACAGAGAAAATCAATCAATCAATCCAGAAAAACATGAATCATTTCAGAAAAACATGAATCATCAACAAAGCTAATACAAAAGTTTACGTCTCAGGGTTAAAGATTTAGAAGAAGTACTAAAACAGATATTACAAAAAAGACTGATCCTTTTCAGTTTCAGTCAATTAGAGCATAAGGCCTATACTAATTAATTTATTTTCAATTATTTCCTCAAATACAAATACCAATACACACACCCCACCAGCAGGCTGCCCCCCACTAAGTTGCCCAGCGTTGCCGGCAGCAGGTTATCAATCAAAAAGGCACCCCAGGTGATATCCGCACCCGCGTATATTGCAGCAGGAATAAAAAACATATTGGCGATAGAGTGCTCATAACCAAAAGTAACAAACAGCATCACAGGAATCCATATCCCTATGGTCCTGCCGATAATATCCTTCCCGGCATACCCCATATACATACCCAGGCACACCAGCCAGTTGGCACCAATACCCTTCCAGAAGACAGTCATGAAATCCTGATTCACCTTAGCATCCGACAATTCAAACAGATAGCTGCGCCACGGATCCACATCCAGCATACCAATATTGGCAGACAAGACATAAGCGATAAACTGCGCACCAATAAAATTAAACAGGTAAGATATCAGGAGAATCATCGCAGCCCTGCCAATCGCAATCTCCCTCCCAAGCACCGGAAAGGTAAAAGAAGCACAGTCACTTGTAAACAGATCAGCACCCGTGATAGACACCATGATCAGTCCCACGGGAAACAAGGCACCCGCAACAAACTTCACAACACCAGGATTAGCAGCAGCCACACCCGGCATACCGCCCGCCACCATCACAGTCAGCAATCCCCCCAAAGCAATAAAAGCACCCCCGAGCACAGCCATCACGGCAAACTTC
>Ga0209075_1004942_pt1 | contig 10455 bp, 10 predicted proteins | sample Stecom2011_FD_187523 | JGI IMG/M metagenome (GOLD analysis project Ga0209075, IMG submission 187523) | Agricultural soil microbial communities from Utah to study Nitrogen management - Steer compost 2011 (SPAdes) (version 2) | ecosystem: Environmental > Terrestrial > Soil > Agricultural land...
GTGGTAGGCGCTGATGCCGATGCTGTGGCGCTGTCCGAGGCGCTTTATCGGCGCGGCTACTGGGTTGGTGCTATTCGCCCCCCCACAGTGCCCGTCGGCAGCGCCCGCTTGCGTGTCACTTTAACCGCAGCCCACAGCAAAGCCCAAGTGGCTGGTCTATTGGCCGCGCTGCAAGATGCTCGGCGTTAACCATGATGCTTTATATCAACGTTTTCCCCAGCGGCGCCAAAGGCACTTTTGAGCCTATGGTAATGCTGCACGGCTGGGGTTTTGACTCGCGGGCGATGGCGCCTTTGGCCCGCGCGCTGCAACCTTGGACCGATGTGTGGCTGGTCGACTTGCCGGGTTTTGGTCGCTCAGCTGCGCCGCTGCGCTGGAGCTGCGAGCAGCTGTTACAGCAACTGGCCGACGCCCTGCCAAAGCGTTGCCAGCTGTTGGGTTGGTCGTTGGGGGGCAATTTGGCCACGCTGTTTAGTCAGCGCTACCCCGAGCGAGTAAGTCGGTTAATCACCCTGGGCAGCAACGCTTGTTTTGTCGTCAAGCCCGGCTGGCCCACAGCAATGGCGGCAGAGGTTAATCGGCAATTTAATGCAGATTTTGGCGCGCGTCCGGCGGCCACGGCAAAGCGTTTTGTGGCGCTGGTGGCAACTGGCAGCCCGCAGCCACAAGAGCGGCTCAAGCAATTGCGTCAGCTGCACAGTGATGGCGAGTTAGACCGCCAAAGGCTGCTTAGCTGGCGCGCCGCACTGGATTATCTGGCGGTTAATGATAACCGCGCACCCCTGCAACAATTGCACTGCCCAGTGTTGCATGTGCTGGCTGAGCAGGACGCGTTAGTACCGGTTAACACCGCCTCGGCATTAACAGCGCTTAATGCCAACCACCAAGTCATCACAATCGCTAAGGCGGGTCACGCTATGCATTTAGATCAGCCCGACACAGTGGCGCAGGCCATCAGCCAGTTCTGTGCCGGCAAAAGCAACACAGCAGATACCGCTGTAAACATGTGCCATCAGCAGTTGGATAAACGCCATATAGCACGCTCGTTTAGCCGGGCCGCCACCACTTACGAGTCGGTGGCCCGCTTACAGCGCGCGGTGGGCGAGCAGCTGTTGGCAACGGTTGTCGCGCCGGCCTCGCGGGTGCTGGACCTAGGCTCGGGCACTGGCATGTTCAGCTCAGGTTTGCGCCGCGCCACGGGCGCTGATTATCACTGCGCACTGGACTTAGCCGAAGGCATGTTGCGCTATGGCCGCAGTCACAACCCCGAGCCGGACGCTTGGTTGTGCGCCGATGCCGAATCGTTACCGCTGGCCGACAGCAGTATGGATTTGGTCTTCTCCAGTTTGGCGATTCAGTGGTGTGAAAATCTTGCGGCGTTATTTTCCGAGCTGTACCGCGTGTTGGCCCCAGCAGGGCGACTGCACATTGCCACACTCGGGCCCGGTACCTTAAACGAGCTGCACAGCGCCTGGCAGCAAGTGGATCAATACACCCACGTAAACCGCTTTGTGCCATCGCAAAGCCTGTTTGCCGCGGCGTGCGCCGCGGGTTTTGTGCCGTCGAGCCAGCAGGTGGTGGTCGAGACGCTGTACAGCCCTAGCCTGATCGCGCTGAGCCGCGAGTTAAAAGGTCTTGGCGCGCACAACGTAAATCGCGGCCGGCGCCTCGGGCTGACTGGCCGCACGCGATTGCAATTGCTGCAAAACGCCTACGAACAGCACCGCCAGCCGCGCGGCTTACCCGCCAGCTATGAGGTGGTGTACTTAACCGCAGACAAACCCGCGAGCTGTGTATGAGGCAGTACTTTATTGCCGGCACCGACACAGACGTGGGCAAAACCCAAGTAGCTTGCGCACTTATGTACTTGGCGCGCCAAGCCGGCCTCACCACCGCCGCGGTCAAACCGCTGGCGGCGGGCTGCGAGTTTGATGGCGCGCGCTGGCGCAACCGCGATGCACTGCAACTGCAGGCGCAGTGTTGGCCGCGGCACACTTACCAAAAGGTAAACCCAGTGGCTTTTGCCGCGGCCATAGCGCCCCATATTGCGGCGGCCGAGCAAGGCGTAACTGTAACCGCTGCGGCGCTGGCGGCAGCCTGTCGCGAGGTGTTGAACGACGCTGCCGATTTTACTGTGATCGAGGGTGCCGGTGGCTGGCGCGTACCTTTAAACGATACAGAAACCCTCGCCGATGTCGCATCAGCGCTGGCGTTGCCGGTGATATTGGTGGTGGGGGTGCGGCTCGGCTGCATAAATCACGCCCTGTTAACCGCCGAGGCCATTGCCCGCGATGGCTTGGTTTTGGCCGGCTGGGTGGGCAATATAATCGACCCCGCCACCGATCGGCTAGAGGCTAATCTGGCCACTTTACAGGGCCACATCCCGGCGCCTTGTTTGGGGGTGGTGCCCCATTTGCCTCAGCCGAGCCCCGCTGCGCTGGGTGAGTATCTAAGCTTGGATACTCTGGTGTGAGCGGATACGCCATAACAATGGATTTTTTGCCTCTAAGTGTTCTTAGGCTGGCGTTGGGTGAAATCGTCTGGTTGTTTTTTGTGCTACACTGGCGTTTAAGTACTCATGAATAATGGTCGGAGGAGTTGCTGTGGATATCGGATCCGTGGTCAATCAAAGCCTTATCGGTATGCAAAGCGCGCGCACAGAGATCACCCAAGCCGCGCAACAAGTCGCCCAAGTGAGCGTTAGCGGTCAGCCCGCCGATGCTGTAACGCCACTAATCAACATGAAAGTGCAGCAGCAAGTGTTTGATAGCTCGGCTCGGGTCTTAGAGGTGGCCGATCAAGCGCTAGGCTCACTGTTGGACGTAAAGGCCTAACTCGCCGTGCTGAACACTCTGCCTTCAAACTTTGCCAGTGCCGTAACCCCTTTTGTAGCTTTGGGGCGGGCGCCGGTGGGCGAAGAAAACACCGATTTAAAAACCTCGAGCTTAAAACCCTTAGAGGAGGGCGCTGAATCTGCCCGCAGCGATAACCGCCGTCAATCCAATGATCAAACCGCCGATGCCGACTCCGAACACAAGCGCGCCGATGGCGCCACCAAAGAAAGCGAGGCGCGCGAGCTGCAAGAGCGGCAGGAACAAATCAGCCAATTAGCCAAACGCGACCGCGAGGTGCGTGCCCACGAGCGGGCCCACGCCGCGGTGGGTGGTCAGTATGCCGGTGCGCCTCGCTATGAGACAGTGCGCGGCCCCGACGGCGTAAACTACGCCGTCGCCGGCGAGGTAAGTATCGACACCAGTAAAATACCCGGTGACCCTCAGGCGAGCCTCGCCAAAGCGTTGCAGGTTCACGCTGCGGCCACGGCGCCGTCCGATCCATCGGCGCAAGATCGCCGCGTGGCCGCCGAGGCATCGCGCATGGCGGCCGATGCCCGTGCCGAACTCGCGCAACTGTTGCGCGAAGAACAGGTGCAAAAAAGCGCCCAAGCCAAAGCCAAAGCGCAAAGCAATCACTCAGCCCAACCGGGCGATAACAGCGCTAACCCCCAGCGGTTTTATCCTGCCGGCGCGCCTTTGACGGCGGCCAACAACACGGCCGTAAATCTGCGCGCTTAAATAAACTCAATCACCTTTTGGGGCACCCTTGCCCGGCAATTAATACAGTTGGCGCGGCGACAACGGCTTGCTATTGTCTGTATCTATCCCTGAATGAGGTTTAATTATGGCCAGCAAGCTGACGCCAGAAGATCAAGCCCGCGTTGACCGCGTTATCTCCCGTGGTACCTACAGCAGCAATCGCTCGCCCGTGCGTATCAAAACCTTGTTTGTCAGTTTGATTTTACTGCTGACGGCGATGAGCTTTTTAAGTTACGCCATCGCCTGGTATTACGGGGTGGTGTAGCGCCCGATACGGCTTACTGCACAGTGATGGTAATTTTCTGTGACATAACCGGGGTGTTGTGGGGCCGGTGTAGGTAATCGCCCAGTAACAATTGCAGAGTGTGCTCTCCTGCGGGCAAGTCTAAGGTGGTCTCGGTTTGACCACCACCAAAATGCAGGTGCTGCTGATCGGCAGGAATGGCTTTACTGAGGTCTGGGGTCTGCTCTAGGTCAATTAATAAATGATGATGGCCGGTGTTGTCGTGCTCTACGCCTGCTGGGGCTATGCCCATGCCGCTAAGGCCAAACCTTACCGTGATGGGGTTTGAGACCACAGCGCCATCGGTGGGAGAAATAAAGTAAACACTGGGCTCGGCGGCCAGGGCGGTATTGGCCCATAAAGCGCCGGCAAGCGACAGGGTCAAGAGTTTTGGGGCTAGGGGCAAAAAACGCATTTAATTACCTCGGTTGAGTTTGGCTAAGGTGTTATTGGTAGTGTGTTCTGATAAACGCTTGGTGACGGCTGCAGTTAAATCGCCTGGGCAAAATAAATGGCAGGTTTTTAAGCGCATTAATAGTGACATATAACGCGCCGGGTTTGTAGTTTTCAGCGGTGTTTACAGAGCTGATACTTGGCCGCCAGCGCGCGCCGCAGCCAAAGTGCCCCTTGCACCACATTTAAGTTGATTGGTGTTTACTTGGGTTTTAAGCCACAAAGTCATCTAAATACCGGATATTTAAAAGTATTTGGCAAACGGGGTTGACCGAAGCCTAAGTGCTCCCTATAATGCGCCACCTCGGTTCAGGGAAATCCCCAGAAACGAGTTGATGATGCGGGGTGGAGCAGCCTGGTAGCTCGTCGGGCTCATAACCCGAAGGTCGTTGGTTCGAATCCAGCCCCCGCTACCAAATTAAGGTTTGATGTTTGACGTAGCGTATTTATTACGTAACACATCAGGCCCGAGTAAATACTTATAAAGTGTTTGCTCAGCACGTTGGGTTTGTGCGTGCAGGCAGCTTGCCGGGGCTGCTGGAAACACAGGTCATTAATTATGTTTGCAGCTAGAGTGTAAACGTTTGATGGTCATTGCGCTTCATAGGCGCGATCCTAAAAGCCCCTGTTAGGGGCTTTTTTGTATCTGAAAATCAGTGGCGTGCCACTGCCACTTTTTTGGGTGGTGCAGATGTCAAAGTGGGCCTAAGGCCCATTTTTTGTTTCTGGCCGACGTGATTCAGTTTGTCTCTAGCTGTCGATTAACGGGGTAGGCCCGTTGCCACTTGAGCGTCGTGCTGTTGGCGGTGCTCCTTGTTCATTTAAATCGTTTTGTGCAATCAGTTTTGTCGGGGGCAATGTATGGCGTCGAAAGAAGAACAGTTGTATGCGATGTTTGCTCCCGTGGTTGTCGCACTGGGGTGCGAGCTCTGGGGGCTTGAGTATATAACCAGCGGCCCGAGTAAAGTGTTGCGCGTCTACATCGATAAAGAAGGCGGAGTGATGCTGGAAGATTGCGAGCAGGTCAGCCGTCAGCTGAGCAGCTTAATGGATGTTGAAGACCCGATCGCCGGAGAGTACAACCTAGAGGTGTCATCTCCTGGCTTGGATCGCGCGCTTTACACGCTAGAGCAGTATCAGCGCTATATTGGTGAAATTATTACCGTTCGTTTGCGTGTCCCGTTTGATGGGCGGCGTAAATTTAAAGGAAAGATGGTCGGCATTGAAGGTGAGGATGTCGTGGTGGTGGTGGATGATGAAGAGTATCTGCTGCCAATAGAGTCGATAGAGAAAGCGAATATTGTCCCCCAGTTCTAATCGGACGATTTGATTAGCCCAGGAGTTGAACGAGGCAAACACATGAACAAAGAAATTTTGCTGGTCGCCGACGCGGTATCCAACGAGAAAGGCGTAGAAAAAGACGTAATATTTGAAGCGATTGAAAGTGCTTTGGCCATGGCCACAAAAAAGCGCTTTGATGAAGACTCAACCATTGACGTTGTTATCGACCGCACCACTGGGGGTTATGAGACTTACCGTAGTTGGGAGGTAGTGGCTGATGATGTGCTGGCAGAGTTGGGCACACAGCTAACAACACAAGAGGCCGCCGAGGTCGATGTCAATTTAAAGGTCGGTGATATCCACCGCGAAAAAATTGACAGTGTCGAGTTCGGACGCATTGCCGCGCAAACCGCCAAGCAGGTTATTGTGCAAAAAGTTCGCGAAGCCGAGCGCTCACAAATGGTCGACGAGTATCGTGACCGAGTCGGTGAGCTGGTGAGCGGCACAGTTAAAAAAGTGACGCGCGACAGCATTATTGTCGACTTAGGCAATGGTGCCGAGGCGTTGTTGCCACGCGACCAACTGGTTGGGCGCGAGATCTTTCGCATGGGCGATCGCATTCGCGCACTGCTGCAAGAGGTTCGCTCGGAAATGCGCGGGCCACAATTGTTTTTAAGTCGCTCATGTCCAGAGATGTTAATCGAGCTGTTTAAAATCGAAGTGCCAGAGATCTCCGAAGGCATTATCGAAATGCGTGGCGCGGCGCGCGACCCTGGGCTGCGTGCAAAAATCGCCGTGAGCACCAACGATGGTCGTATCGATCCGGTGGGTGCCTGTGTTGGTATGCGCGGCTCGCGGGTACAAGCGGTATCCAACGAGCTGGGCAATGAGCGGGTGGATATTGTCTTGTGGGATGATAACCCCGCACAATTTGTTATTAACGCCATGTCGCCGGCCGAGATCGAATCGATTGTGGTGGACGAAGACGCCAACTCGATGGATCTGGCGGTTGCCGAAGATAACCTCGCCATGGCCATCGGCCGTGGTGGTCAAAACGTACGTTTGGCTTGCGAGTTAACCCAATGGAAAATCAACGTCATGAGCGTTGCCGATTGGGAAGAAAAACAGCAGGCCGAAACCGGCGGTTACATGCAAGTGTTTATGAACGCACTGGATGTTGACGAAGACGTTGCCGGCGTGTTGGTTGAAGAGGGCTTTACCAGCATCGAAGAGGTGGCGTATGTGCCACTGGAAGAGATCGCCTCGATCGAAGGTTTTGACGATGACGTAGCGGTACAGTTACGCGCGCGCGCTAAAGACGCGCTATTGACCCAGGCTTTGGCAGCAGAGGGGCAGCTTGCAAAAGCGGCACCGGCCGACGACCTGTTGAATATGGAAGGTATGGATAAAGAACTGGCTGTTGTGCTGGCCAGCCGTGGCATCGTTACGATGGAAGATCTCGCCGAGCAAGCGATTGATGATCTTTTGGAAGTTGACGGTTTAGATCAAGAGCGCGCTGCGGCATTAATTATGAAAGCCCGAGAGCCCTGGTTTGCCTAAGCGCCAGTAGCAGTGATTGGTGTTGTAGGCAATATACGAAACTGAGGATATGTAATGGCAGAAGTAAAAGTTAGCGAACTCGCCAAATCAGTGGGTACTCCCGTTGAGCGACTGCTGAAGCAAATGCAGGAAGCCGGGCTAAAGCATGCCACTGAGGATGCATTGGTCTCCGATGACGAAAAACAACAGTTGTTGGCCTACTTAAAGACCGGTGATAGTGAATCGGCCTCGGCAGAGCCGAGAAAAATTACGCTCCAGCGTAAAACCACCACGACCCTTAAAACGGGCAGTGGCAGTGGGCGCAAAACGGTTAATGTTGAGGTGCGAAAAAAACGCACCTACATCAAGCGCAAGCCGGCCGAGCTGATCGAGGACGAGCCGCTTGAGGAAACTGTGGCCGAGGCCGCGGTGGAAACGCCAGAGGTTGAAGCGCCGGTGGAGCCGGTTGTTGCCGCGCCCGAGCCCGAGGTGGCAGCAGAGCCCGAACCCGAACCAACGCCTGAGCCTGCCGCTGAGCCCGTGGCCGAAACCACAGCGCCTAAGCGCAGCGTATTGGTCGATGACATCGAGCAGATTCGCTTAGCGGCGCTAGAGCGCCGCAGGGCAGAAGAGGCCGCGCGCGAAGCACAGCAGCGACAGCTTGACGACGTTAAAGCGGCTGAGAAAGCAGCTGCCGAAGCGAAAACCGAGGCCAAACCTGCCGCGGCGAAACCCGCCCCGTCAGCGGCGCCTAGCGAGCCTGTTGCCGCTAAGCCAGACACCAAGCACGGCCGCAAGAAAGAGCGCCGTGGCAACTTTGACGACGAAGAGACCCCACGCGCGAAGCGAGCCGGTAAGGCTGGCCGGAAAGGCATGGGTCCGAAAAAATCCTCTAAAGCTGATCTGTACGAGATGGCTAGTGATGACGTAGGACAAGCATTTATGGCACGACGTAAAGCTGCACGGGCGGCGCATAAAGCGTCAAACCAACACGGCTTTAAGAGGCCCACACAAAAAATGACCCATGAGGTAGATGTACCCGAAACGATCGTCGTCAGTGAGCTTGCTCAGCGGATGAACGTGAAAGCCGGGGATGTGATTAAACAACTGATGAAGCTTGGTGTAATGGCCAATATTAATCAGCCGCTGGATCAAGAGACGGCGCAACTTGTCGTTGAAGAGATGGGTCACAATGTGCGCTTGGTCAGTGAAAGCGATATCGAAACCCATTTAGAAGAAAAAATTAAGATCGAAGGCGAAGAGCATCCGCGCGCCCCTGTCGTCACCGTAATGGGGCACGTCGATCACGGTAAAACATCGCTGCTGGATTACATCCGCAAGGCGAAAGTCGCCTCTGGCGAGGCCGGTGGTATTACTCAGCACATTGGTGCATACCGGGTTAAAACCAGTCAGGGCGAAATCGCCTTTTTGGATACCCCAGGTCACGCCGCATTTACCGCCATGCGCGCCCGTGGTGCTCAGTGTACCGACGTGGTGATTTTGGTTGTCGCCTCTGACGATGGCGTCATGCCGCAAACAGAAGAGGCCATCAACCACGCCAAAGCCGCCGGTGTACCGATTGTTGTGGCTATTACCAAGTGCGATAAATCCACGGCCGATCCAGATCGTGTTAAAAACGAGCTGGTTGCCAAAGGCGTTGTCCCCGAGGACTGGGGCGGCGACACTCAGTTTGTGCAAGTGTCTTCACACACAGGTGATGGCATTGATGACTTGCTCGAGGCTATTTCACTGCAGGCCGAGCTGCTTGAGCTAAAAGCCGTTACCGATGCCCCCGCCCGAGGTGTGGTGGTTGAGTCGCGGGTTGATAAAGGCCGCGGCGTGGTAGCGACGCTTTTGGTGCAGCAGGGCACGCTCAAAGCGGGCGATCTGGTGTTGGCCGGTCAAAGTTATGGTCGAGTGCGCGCGGCCACCAACGAGCTGGGTCAGCAAGTGAACGAAATTGGCCCATCATCTCCGGTAGAAATACTCGGGCTCGATGTGGCGCCAAGCGCCGGTGACGACTTTGTGGTGTTGGATGACGAGCGCAAAGCGCGTGAAATGGCCGAGTATCGCGCCGATAAAGCCCGCGCTGACCGCATGCAGCGCCAGCAGGCAGCGAAGCTTGAAAACATGTTTGCCGGAATGGAAGGCGGCGAGAAGAAAGTCTTGCCGGTGGTGGTTAAAACCGACGTGCGTGGCTCACTCGAGGCGATACTGGCCTCGCTGGCTGAGATCGGCAACGAGGAGGTTGAGGTGCAATTGGTGTCATCGGGGGTTGGTGGCATTACCGATAGCGACGTCAACCTGGCCATGACAGCCAACGCCATTGTGCTGGGCTTTAACGTTCGCGCCGGTGGCACCACCCGCCGCATGGCCGAGCAAGAAGGCGTCGAGATTCGTTACTACAGCATTATTTATCAGCTGCTCGATGACGTAAAAAGCGCCCTGTCCGGTATGCTCGATCCTGAGCGTGTTGAGGAGATCGTTGGTATTGCCGATGTGCGCGAGGTGTTCAGCTCACCTAAGTTTGGCCAGGTGGCCGGTTGTATGGTGGTCGAAGGCACTGTGTACCGCAACAAACCGATCCGTGTACTGCGCGATAACGTTGTTATCTTTGAGGGCGAGCTGGAGTCACTGCGTCGCTTTAAAGACGATGTCAACGAAGTGCGCAACGGCGTTGAGTGCGGCATCGGTGTGAAAAACTACGACGTAAAAGTAGGCGATCAGATCGAAGTGTTTGAAGTTAAAGAGGTGGCTCGCGAGCTGTAAAGCCCGCGCCCCTACTTTGCCCCGACATCGCGAGGTGTCGGGGCTTTATGGTTTTATGGCGACGCATCTGTCGCATCTATTTAACAGGTGTATCCATGCCTAGAGAATTTACCCGCTCCGACCGAGTTGCTGACGCTATTCAGCGTTATCTGGCCAGTATGATTCAGCAAGAGGTTCGCGATCCCCGGGTGGGGATGGTTAACATCAACGAGGTAAAAGTCACCCGTGACATGGCCTATGCCAAAGTCTACGTTACCTTGGTGGGGGCCGACGAACAAACCAGCCTGATCAGTGTCAGTGTGCTGAATAAAGCCTCGGGTTTTTTGCGCACCTTGCTGGCAAAACAGCTCAGTATGCGCACCGTGCCACGGCTGCAGTTTTATTACGACCACACCTCGGTGCGCGGTCAAGAGCTGTCATCGCTGATCGATCGCGCGGTTGCGGCCGATAAAGCCCGCGCTGAAGACGAGCATGAGAGCGGCTCAGGTGGCGAGGACACATAATGGCGCGTCGACGTAAAGGCCGTGCCATAGATGG
>Ga0209075_1004946_pt1 | contig 10449 bp, 8 predicted proteins | sample Stecom2011_FD_187523 | JGI IMG/M metagenome (GOLD analysis project Ga0209075, IMG submission 187523) | Agricultural soil microbial communities from Utah to study Nitrogen management - Steer compost 2011 (SPAdes) (version 2) | ecosystem: Environmental > Terrestrial > Soil > Agricultural land...
CACTTCCGTCTCTTCTACCCGCTTTAGTTTCCGTTTCAGTTGTAACTCTTCCTGCTGGTCCTGTGCATGTTCTATCCGGCTCTTTAAGTCGTCAATATAATCGGGCAAATGCTTCATAAACAAATCGTACATCCTTACTGCTGTTGGTTTGTCGAGGGCAACGTACATAGCCTTACCCTGATAACCTCTTTCGTGAAAATGCCATACCAAATCTTTAGCAATGGTATTTAGTCGTTTTTCTGAAGTTAGTATGGGATAATCCCTCTTAAACTCCCTCTCCAGCTTCCTGCGCTGATCCTCATCCAAATCTTCACTTTCAATGAGTTCAGCCATTTTCTCATCCAATTTCGGGTTTTCAATACCCAGTTTTTCTCCCCGGTTCAAATAATGCAACGGCAATGTGGCGTTATCGTCGATGGCCCTTTTAAAGTCATAGATAGAAACATATTCACCAAAAATATTCCGGGTTAGTTCCAGTTCTTCCTGAATGATGGGTGTTCCGGTAAAACCTAAGTACGATGCATTGGGTATGGCGTGGAAACGCATGTTTCGGGCAAATGTTCCGGCCTGGGTACGGTGGGCTTCGTCCGATATTACGATGATATTCTCCCTTTCGGTAATGAGCGGATATTCAGATTCTGTGGTTCTATCAACAGAAAACTTATGAATTAAAGAAAATACGTAACGATGATTCTCTCTCAACAGCTCCCGAAGATGCTCCCTGTTTTGAGCTTTCACATTTTCCTCGGTGACTGCCCCTACACCTGTAAAAGTATCGTAAAGCTGACGTTCAAGCTCGGTCCGGTCGGTAACCATCAGGAAGGTATAGCTGCCTCCGAATTTACGGTGAATCTTCTGTGCAATAAACACCATCGAATAAGATTTACCACTCCCCTGTGTGTGCCAGAATACGCCAAGCTTACCTTGTAAATCTTTTATATTATCGGCTTTGTTAATCACCTTATTTACCCCGATAAACTGATGGTTCTGGGCCATGATTTTCACGATTTCTCCGGCGGAGTCGTCATAAAGAATAAAATTCTCAAATAAATCCATCAGGCGCTCCTTACTACAGGTTCCCCTGAGCATGGTATCCAAACTTACAATTCCTTCTTCCTCTTCTTCTATTCGCTTCCATTCGGTGAAGAATTTATAGGGGCTGGTAATTGTACCTATTTTTGCATCGGTTCCGTTACTTAGAATAATAAAAGCATTGGGGTGAAACAGATGTGGAATGGTATCTTTGTAATCATTCAGATTATCGTTGTAGGCATTCTGAAGATTGGTATGATGAGCTTTAAGCTCAAAAAACACGAGCGGGATGCCATTAACAAATCCAACTATATCGGGCCGGCGACTGTACAATTCGCCCACCACTTCCAGCTGTCGAACAGCAAGAAAGTCATTCCGCAACGGGTTATCAAAATCAAAAACTTTAAGCTTCTTTTTTGTCAGCTCTCCTTTTTCATTGGTATAACTAACATCGACGCCTTTTGTGAAGAGGTGGTATTTTTCTTTATTGACCTGAGCAATTGTTTTATCCGCCGATTTTTCAGCGATCTGATCAATGGCATTTTGATAAGCTACGTGAGGCAATCCGGGATTAAACTTTTGTAAAGTCTGCGACAGGTAACGGGTAAGAATCACTTCTGATTTGTTGGCACGCCCCAGCAAGCTTTCCTTGCCAAAAGTTTCACGGGTCCAGGCATATTCAATCGTCCAGCCCATATCATCCAATACATCCTGCGTGGCTTGTTCAACTAAGCCATCTTCTGAGTATTCGTAGCTCATATCTTAATTATTTATCCATTCCAATACATCGCTTATCATCTGTTTTTGCCAGTTTTTCACCTGGTCTTTAAATTCCGTAAACATCAATCCGCACTCTTTATTGGATAGAGTTGACTGCTTTTCGATATTCACAAACTTTCCTGATGTGTACCCTTTTAATCCCGGATAAAGCAATGCTACTTTATCAGCATTAAAATATTGATGATAAACATACATTTGTCGAATGTCTTCAATGGCAGGCCGCCTGTCCACCATCTTCCATTTCGTATCTATCACAAAACTTTTACCGCTTTTTGAAATGGTAATATCCGGCCTGATACTTCTTCGGTTTCCTCCATCTGGCTTCCAGAAATACTTTGAGTTTTGTCCTTTTATCTTTACCGATCTCTCTTTCTTAAGTGTTACTAAAACAAACTTTTCCCAAAGCAAATTCATGTCAAACATCAACGCCAAAACATCGTTATTTCCTTTGCTTAAATCAGGATGATATTGCAACAATATCAATCGGGCTATATCTATTGCTCTTTTATATCCTTCTGTCTTCCGGTTAAAAACTATTTTATCGAAGTTCTCTTCCGTAATTTTTTGACAAGGCATTTCCGGGAAACTCAGAAGAAGCGAATTGATTCTGCTTGTGAGCAAAGGGTTTCTATTGATGCGTTTTAACAACTCCAACACCTGAAAAAGAATGATGTGGAGGATGTGTTCGTTATCGTAAGCAGTATAAATGGTAAAAAACTTTTCCTTATGAATTAAATTCTTGCTGATGTGTTTGTTAAAATTAATACTGCCTTTCAGTGCCGTGAGGTTTCCTTCTTTTTGATGATATTTTTTTACCAGTCCTTGCCTTAAAAGATACTCCACTTCTTTTACAAACATCTCGAAATATAAATCCAGTACCGAATTGTTTCTTATTTTAAGATGGCTTGAGCTGGGTGCTTTCACATCAAATCCATGCACAATCCTCAGCATGTCGATCAATACATTACGCCAGGTATCTTTTGAGGAAGCATCCATCTTTCGTTTATCGGCTTTTGGCAATACTTCTATCAAGGTGTTGCCAACCTGTATGGCCCCTACATATTCATTAAACTGAATGCCGTTACGAATGAGATTATAATAGGGCACACCTTTCCCAAAAAAACGTTCAAAAGCCTCCAGTTTCTTGACGTCAAAGACCACACCGTCTTCAAATTCCTGATTCAGAATGACAGACTGATGCTCAAACACCGTTATTTTCTGGCGCTTATTCCTCATTCTCCTGGTCAACAGATCTATTTATCAACTGCTTAATGGCTTTTTCAAAGGTCATTCCTTCCTGAACATACTTATTTTCACGATAATCAATTATTTGATAAATTTCTTTTTCCGGAAATTCAATATCGGTATATCCTTCTGCAAAATGGATGTCTTCAGGTTCCTCTTCGTTGAAAACAAATCCGGCCCCCAAAACAGCCCCTATTTTAGCATAATCGCCGTAAAAATATTCCTGAAGAAGTGGAATAACATGCCGATAAAAAGTATCTTTTAATTTTTCTTCTTCTGGTTCATCCTCTTTTTTTAAAAAATAAGAATGACCAATTAAATGGTCTCTGTCAAGCAATTTTTCTATTCGCTTATTGATGACTCTCAAAATTTCCCGTCCCGTAGTTCCGGCAAATTCATAGTTTAAACCATCCAAATGATAAACAGGGGGCATTTCCGTAAAACTGAACCTTCTGCGTAACGCTGTATCGAGTGCCTCCACACTACGGTCGGCTGTATTCATGGTACCAATTATGTATAAATTGGGAGGAACACCAAATTTTTCTTTACTGTAAGGAAGCATAACCTCCAGGGCTTCTTCTTTTCCCAATCTTTTGTCCTCTTCAATAAGCGTAATTAACTCCCCAAATATCTGAGAAATATTGCCCCGGTTTATTTCGTCGATGATGAGAACATAATTCTCTTCTTCCTTTGCTCTAACGATAGAAGGTTTATAGGACTTAAGTTTTTCTATTAATGCCGGATAATAAATTCCTACACCAGCATATCTCACTTCTTTTCTCTTATAATAATAGTCCCGAAGTGTTGAAATACTCAATGTATGGCCGCTTCCACCACTGGCTTTTTTGAATTTTATAGAAGATTTCGAAAAACCGGTTATAGTATAATCATATCCTTCTCTCTTCAAAGGAAATTTCATTTCAGGATTATCATACCATTCTTCTTTCAATTTTTGAAATGCATCCTCAAATGAAAGATCATCAGAATTTCCTTTATTAGCATCTAACCAATTATCACGGGCCATTTCGGCCATCAATCTAAAGATACCTGGTTCTACGTCGTATGTAATTTCACCACCTTCTTCAACCCTAGGTTTTATCCCTTCAACGAAATCTTCATAATTCATACTTTGATGAAAAGTAACAAAGCCAATTTGACCACCGGTATTACTCCAATCATAAATCAACAACTCGTCAAAACGATCTTTTAGTTCATTTCTACTTTCATAATAATTGGCTAAACTTTCTTCTTTTAAATTATCAATAATGGAGACTGCTTTATTGATGGTATGGTATGTTTTCCCCGTTCCCGGAGGCCCAAAGAGAATTTGATTGAACGGAAATTTTGTTTGTAAATCTTCTTTGCTAAACGAAAGAGCTGTTTCTTCAGTTATTTCTTTTTTATCCCCGAAAATCAACTCTATATTTTCCTGATTATTAACCTTATTTATGGTAGAGCGATAAGCTCCCCTACCGTCAAGTGTAAAAGGTTCAAAATCCTTTCGCCATTCTACCCCCAGAATTTTCCCATCTTCAGGATTATCTGTGACAGTTCCGATACCATGAACTTCAAGAACAGAAATTGTCTCACCATTTTTCTTTCTAGTATAACTGGTTTTTGCTGCCAAAAGACTACCAACAGGTATGTTTTTCACTTTTTCAATATACTTATCATCAAAGCCATTTTCCCAAATACCCTCTTCGATAAACCTAGGCAATTGGTTTTCCGGGTCATTTCCTTTCCAAAAAAAGCCAACACAGTAGTAATTTCTTTTTCGTTCCATACCTGTTTCTGGTTTTATTTATTTAAGCCTAAAACCCTCCGTCTTTCAATATTAATTTCATCCACGTCCACCTTCCCACTCATCAAACGTGGCAGTAGTAGATCTCGGGCCTCTTTGAGGCGTTGGTTTTGGTCCTTTAGAACTTGTATTTGTTTAAAAATAGGTTTGACTATTTCTGAAAAACGCAACAAGAGGTAATTCAGAGGCAAAGTAACTCTCATTAAATATGCCGCATTCCTATTTAAACCAGGAACCGCTGCATCATTATTTATAAATGGGATTTCCTTAAGTAAATAATAAACAAAATAGAGCGGAAACTTTGATTCTATATAATAAACTGTATCAATTGGGAAAAATGGAATTTCACTCCAATAAACAGAGCCAACAGTCCCCTTTCTTCCAACTATAATTCCATTGCCATCGCAAATAAAATCATTATGCCAGCCCACAATTCCAGCCGATCCATATACTGGATAATTTCCACCTCTCCTGTTTTCAGCTTTTAACGCTTTCCCATATTTAAAATCACAAACCTCTCCCAACTTCACCTTCTTCCACCCCTCTGGCAACCCCGTTTCCTTATCAAACTTTGCGTTTTCGTGACCGGGAAACTTCATGCGCACAAACCACTCTTCGTAGGTAATCTGCGCCATATCCTCCAGCAACTTAATGCGCTTCAGGTTGTTTTCTATCAGGTCGTCGTAGGCGGAGAGGATGGTGGCTATGCGGTGTTGGGTGGCGAGTGGTGGGAGGTAAATTTTTTGATTTATTGCAGCTGTTCTATTTAAACCAGGTACTGCTGCATCGGAATTCATAGATTCCAAACCACATAATGGTAATCGATAGTATAAAAAATTATAATCAACTTTGGTTGTATCTGCATCAACATAAAAGGTTGTATCAATGGGATAATAATCCTCTTTTGAATACTGTACTTTTCCAACAGTTCCTTTTCTACCAACAATTATGCCTGGAGCTTTCAATAAATAATCTCGATGATAAGCAACAACTCCTGATGAACCAAAAACCGGATACTCCCCTGGTATGCGTTTATTTTCTGGCAAATTTTTACCATACTTAAATTCACAAATCTCTTTTAATTTACATTCTTTCCATCCCTCCATCATACTTTAACACTTAATATTTGGTTCATTAAGTCATTTGCTTCCTTATTCAATTCCGCCAGTTCGCTGTGAATTTCCTTTATACGGCCTTTGTAGTCGAAATCTTCATCAATTTGTATACTGTAGCCCACATAGCGTCCCGGCGTGAGGGAGTAATCGTTTTCCCGGACCTCTTCCAGGTCCACAATTTTACAAAGTCCTTCCACATCGGTATAAGTATTCTCCGGGAACCATTTTCCAAGGTCACGCCAATCATCAATGCGTTGTTTGAGCTCAGCCAAATGCTCGTTCACCAGCTCCTGGTAGACTTTCAGCGGACGGGTAAGTTTATTCAGTTTTTCACGGAAAGGTTTAGCCTTTGCAATCGCCGTTTTCTTATCAATCTTTTTATCAGCTACTTCCTGATTAATTTTTTCAATTTCCTCCTCCAGTTCTTTTAAATATTCCTGTGCTTTGGCTGCCGGTTTTTCATACCTCGAAAAAATGGCACCAGCTTCGTCGGGACTCGAAAAGGCTTTAAAGTCTATTTGTTCATCGATTCGGAGTGAATCATTTTTAAGCTCATCCGACAGCTCACGCAAAACGCCGGCATATTCCACATAACGGGTATTTACTTTCTCAAAGCGCTCTTCAAGTGCTTGTTTATGACTTTCTATTGCAGTTTTCACAGCATCCTCATTCCCTCTGTAAAGCTGCACAATAGTGGTTAAATTCAACAGCTGACCGGGTGAAAAATCGTTGATGGTCGAATTAACAATCCGGAAAGTATTTCGGGCATCAATCATCAGAATTTTGTCCTTATTCTTTTCGGGTTTTCCCTTATCGAAGAACCACAAATGACAGGGCAGAGAGCGGGTATAAAAGAAATTGTTCCCAACGGATACAATCACATCCACATCGCCGGTCTCGATGAGCTTTTCCCGGATATTTTTTCACTGTTTCCGGCATCGGTAGCCGAACTGGCCATAACAAAGCCGGCTCTCCCCTGCTCATTAAGGTAAGAATGAAAGTATTGAATCCACATATAATTGCCGTTATCGGCTTTGGGAATTCCAAATGGCAACCGTGGATCCGTCTTTACATAATCCTTCTTCTTGTCGATTTTCTTCACATTGAAAGGCGGATTGGCCATTACATAATCACACTGACCTGTTAATTCATGCGGATTGGTGTAAAAGCTGTTGCTCTCGATGATTTTGCCCTCAATACCATGAATGGCCAGGTTCATTTTTGCCAGTCGCACGTTGTTCGATTTCAATTCCGTACCATACACCCTGATGGCTTCATTGATGGTTTTATTGGTATGATTGCGGATAAAATGGCCGGTTTGCACAAACATGCCGCCCGAACCACAAGCCGGGTCGTGAATAACACCATGGTCGGGCTCAATAAAGTTTACAATAAGCTGCACCAGCGATGGCGGTGTAAAAAACTCGCCTCCCTCCTGAGCTCCGGCACCACTCATGGAGAATTTCATGAGGAAAAATTCATAAATCCGTCCAAAAACATCCCCGCTGATATTTTTCACCGAGTCTTTGTTGAATACCCGCAATAATGAACGAAGTAAATCGGCATCAAAATCCTGGTAATTTTTCGGAAGAATGCCCTGTAAGTCTTTGTAATCGGCCTCGATAAGCCGCATAGCCTCATTTACAGCATCTGCAATGTCAGCACTTTCGGGTAAGTTTACCAAAAAATCGAATTGCGACTTTTCGCGTAAATACATGGCTCCGGCACCAATAAAATCGTCCTTTGTAATAGCTCTCTTTTCTCCTGTACGTGGGTTTATCGGTATATTTTTCGCTATCCCTTCCTTAGCTTCTTCAAATTTATTCTGTGCATAGCGAAGAAGAATTAACCCCAGCACCGGGTCTTTGTATTCGGCAGCTGTAAGCTTAGAGTTGGCACGCAACTCATCTGCTGCGCCCCAGAGTTCTTGTTCTAATTGTTTTATTTGTTCGTTGGTCATTATTTTAGTTTGGTAAGTTTTAATTTTTTAATCATCATTCAATCTTACAACTTCATCAAAATCAAATACTAAAACACCTCTAAAACTTTTGACGAATGTTTTAGAGCCTTCAAAAATCATCTAAAATTAATAAATCAGGGAGAGTAAAAGAAAGAAAAGGAAGGAAAAAGAAATGCAGAGAACAAATTCAATTAATAAATGGTTTTTGGTTATGCTCTTTTTTCAAAACTAGCAATACTAAAAAGCAAAGTTTCAAATAAAAAAAAGAGGCTAACACATTCATTGGTTAGCCTCCATCACATATATTCTTTAATGCTCTCTAAAATTAAACTTGCATCAGGAAATCTTTAAGATCACTTTCTTCCGTAATATTAAGATGCTTAACAAACGTTGCATGTTTTAAACTATTAGTAGTTGACTTTTCAACTTTTTCAATCATCGAATTCACGGTATTCGAAACATTAACATACGTCAGGTCAATACCCTCATTGGATAATTTATTATGCAATGAGACAAGCTGATGAGCTGCCGCACGGGATAAAAAATCAATGTCACCGAAATCGACACTATAAATACCTTCTTTTTTTAATCGTTTAATCACGAGGTCTATTGAGGACCGACTATTAATCTGATTAAAAAAATACTTCGAAAGTTTTATATTTTTTCTTCTATTTTCCATAGTGTTTAATTAAACGGAAAGATTATCAAAAAGTTTAATTATTCAACAAAAGAATATATTCCAAAATTGTGATCGTAGTTTCCGCAAGGAATTCTAAACATCACCAAAGTTCCATCATAATGACATTGAAAGTCTAATAAATTATAATCGATCATCAAACCATTGCCTGAAAACATTACAAATTTTCCTTTCAATCCTTTTAACAAAATCTCTCTTGACGTATGAACCCCATATCCCCGCTCCTGCATGTCTTTCGTTGATTCGCCCTTAATTACATATTCTACAGCCTCTAAATGATTTGAGATATGTGAATAATCTTTTTCACCCTTGTATTCCTTGTAGGATTGTAATAAGCCTATTCCAGCATCAGCGATGCACAAATCCAAATAACCCTTTTGTGGATAATATTGAAAAGATATCCAACCATTTTCTGCTCGGGAATGGTCAACTATATTATCCGAAATTTCCGATAACAAATAACTTATTGCTGATTTGTAATTTGCTGGCATTCCAGTAATACGACCAATCATCAAATTTACATGTGAAATCACATTATTCCTGGTCTGAGTTGCATAATCATTTTTTAATGTTGAAAAACGAATCAACGGTAAATAAGATTTACTTTTGTATGCATCTAATAATTGTTCCCATTCTTCTATGTCTTCTGGCTTTAGACCAAAAGGGAAATATTGATAATTCAGATAACCTGTTGAAGCAATATTAAATGCCTGACATTTTGGATAACCTTCCAAAAAAGCCGCAAAAAATATTCCAAGTAAAGGTGGACTATACTGATAAGCACAAAAATCCAACTCAACCATTTTACTATTAATTATTAAGGGATTCACTTCAAGAAGAAAGTCCCTAATACTTAATAATTGTTTTCCTAAAGCATCATCTCTTGTTGTTTGGATTATCATTGAACGCAAACTTTGCTTTTTTAATTATTTACAAACTTACAATAAAAAAAAACGTAAATGCATCATTGCATAAATCTAAACCTGCAACCCACTATCATCAGATGCCTGGTCTTTCTATGTAGTGGCAACAAAAGATATTGACCAAAAGTTAGGAGCCCAGAAAAGTGTGGGAATATCTACTATTGAAAATATTCTCGGTTGCCGGCCTGTCTCTTATGATGAACTGAGTAGGAAAATCATAGAAGTGGGGAGCGAAAAGATTAAGGAGTAATCGTAAGTTATAGAAATCGAAAACCTGCAGGAGGCTCTCAATCAAGTTATCCTTATTGAAAACGCACTGTAAGAGTGCATTTTTTGACAATGATCGCACTCTTGCAGTGCAATTATCCAAATAACACCTCTTTTTCCGATAAAAAATAGCACCTATTATATCTAAAAGCATATAAAAACACAATCTCAAGTAAAATTATATCCAAATGAATATAATTTTCTTATATTTGCATAAAATATATCTAAAAGCATATAATGAATCGTTTAGCCGATTTCGTAAAACAGCGCAGAAAGGAAGTCAACCTCACTCAGGAAGAATTTGCCGAAAGAACCGGGGTTGCACTTACTGTTATCCGCAAAATAGAGCAGGGTAAAACCAACCTGAATCTGGAAAAGGTCAATCAGGTGTTGGCAATGTTTGGCCATGAGTTGGGCCCGGTCAGCATTCAAGAATCCTTAAAAAGTGGTGATTCATGAGACAAGCAAAAGTTTATTATCAGGATGATTTGGCCGGAATACTGGTCGAAACGGATGATGGGGAATATGAATTTACCTACGATAAGGAATATGTGAAGAGTTTTCCGCAAAGGTTCCTGACTTTCACCATGCCGGTTTCAGAAAAAAAGTATCGATCTAACCGGCTTTTT
>Ga0209075_1004948_pt1 | contig 10445 bp, 5 predicted proteins | sample Stecom2011_FD_187523 | JGI IMG/M metagenome (GOLD analysis project Ga0209075, IMG submission 187523) | Agricultural soil microbial communities from Utah to study Nitrogen management - Steer compost 2011 (SPAdes) (version 2) | ecosystem: Environmental > Terrestrial > Soil > Agricultural land...
AGTTCCACCACTTGTTTGAATGCACAAACAGGAACAGCCACAATCTTAGTGAATCCACTTCCTACAGCTACAATTTTTGGAGATGCTAGTTTGTGTCAATTTGAAGAACATAATGTTCTTTTTGAAGGCGAGAACAGCACTGGTAATTATGTTTTTAGTTATAGAATTAATAATGGTCCAGAGCAGACAGTATCAAGTTTTAACACAGGAAGTGCTTCGGTTTTAGTGCCTACTAATTTTCCTAATCATTTTGTTTATGAGTTAACGAATGTGCTAGATCCTGTGACGGGTTGCAATAGAGATTTAAGTGAAAGTGTGACAATTGATATTCAATTGCAGCCAATTGCTTCTTTTTATCCTAGTCCAGAAGAGTTAAGCTCTACGAATTGGGAATCAACAATGGTGAATGAGTCAATTAATTCTGATAAGTATGTTTGGGATTTCGGAGATGGTTCTTTCAACTCTACCGAGCATTCACCAACTCATGAGTTTCCAAATGAAAAGACTGCCAATTATACAGTGATGTTAATTGCTTCTTCAGCGGATGGTTTGTGTCAGGATACTGCTTATCAAGTGGTTCATTTCAAGAATGATTTATTGTTTTATATTCCAAACTCATTTACACCTGATGGAGATGAAATTAACAACACATTTTTACCCGTATTTACCACTGGGTTTGATCCAAATGATTATACGATGTTAATATATAATCGTTGGGGTGAGGTTGTTTTTGAAACACATGACACTGCAATTGGTTGGGATGGTAGTGCTTTGGGTAGACCTGCTCCCGAAGGAACTTATATTTGGAAAATTAGAGTTAGAAAACTATTAACTGGAGATAATGAAGAGTTTGTAGGTCATGTTAATTTGTTAAGGTGATGTGTTTGACCAAGTCGATTAACAAAAACAAGGTTTGGAAAAGCGATTTTCTGAATCTTTATCAAAAATACAATTAAAATGGAAGGTACTGAACGCAAGAACATCGAGGTAGGGCAGCACGTGATGATAGTTTTAAAGAAAGATCAGCGTACTGGAAAATTAACCGACGGAATAGTGGAAAAGATTTTAACGAGTGCCCCAAAGCACACCCATGGAATTAAGGTTCGTCTATCAACAGGTGAAGTAGGGAGAGTGAAAGAAATTATGAAGTAATTTTAAAATCTACTGGTTTAAAGCACTCAAACAACAATGTTAATTATCCTTCCAGGAACAACAATTACTTTTTTAGGTGTTTTTCCTTCAAGGTATTTTTGAGTTTGCTCATTAGTTAAAATCGCTTTTTCTATGTCTTCTTTTGACATTTCATTGGCAAATTCAGCTTTAAATCTCATTTTTCCATTGAAGCTAACAGGATATTCAAATGCATCCTCCATTAAGTAGTCTTCATTAAAAACCGGATATTTTGCATGACTTACAGTGCCTGGTTCTTTACCTAATAAAACCCATAGTTCTTCAGCAATATGTGGCGCATAAGGAGCTATAAGCACAACCAAATCTTCTAATACAACTTTGTGATTACACTTTTGCTCAGTAAGCTCATTAACACAAATCATCAGGGCAGAAACAGGAGTGTTAAACACGTATCTGTCCATGTCTTCTTGTATTTTTTTGATGGTTTTGTGTATTGTTTTTAAGGCATCCTTTGTTGGTTTTTCTTCTGAAATTGAAACCTTTCCTTGCTCGTCGTGAAAAAGACGCCATAGTTTTCGTAAAAAGTTGCTCACCCCATTAATCCCTTTTGTATCCCAAGGTTTAGCCTGTTCAATAGGACCTAAGAACATTTCATACATTCTTAATGTATCTGCGCCATATTTTTCCACCAAATCATCAGGGTTCACAACGTTGAATTTAGATTTAGACATTTTTTCCACCTCGTGACCACACTGGTATGTACCATTGTCTTCCAAAACAAATTCCGCATTTGCATATTCAGGACGTGATTTTTTAAAGGCATCAATGTCCAAAATATCGTCTTTCACGAGTTGAATGTCTACATTGATACGGGAAGTTTCAAACTCTTTTCTCTTTCCAAAGCTTACGTATTTTCCACTTTTTTTGTCTCGATATACAAAGCTACTTCTTCCTAAAATCATTCCTTGATTAATCATCTTTTTAAATGGTTCTTCAAAAGGAATGTAACCTATATCATATAAAAACATAGACCAAAAACGGGCATACAATAGATGCCCTGTAGCGTGTTCAGCCCCTCCGATATATAAATCTACATTGTTCCAATAATTTACTTTTTCTTTAGCCACAAGCATCTCGTCATTCTTTGGATCCATGTAGCGCAAGAAATACCATGAACTTCCTGCCCATCCAGGCATAGTGTTGAGTTCCATAGGATGAACATTTTCTTCATCTGCCCTTTCTTTGCTTGTTAACTCATTCTTTTCACTGTCCCAATACCAATGTGTAGCATTTCCTAAAGGAGGTCTTCCATCTTCGGTAGGTAAATATTTATCTACTTCAGGCAGTTCGATGGGTAAAAATTCATCATCGATAGCTTTTGCAATTCCCTTATCATAATATATTGGAAAAGGTTCTCCCCAATAGCGTTGTCGAGAAAATACTGCATCACGCAAGCGATAATTTGTTTTTGCTTTGCCAATTTTCTTTTCTTCTAATACGGCAATTGCTTTTTGAAATGCATCTTTAATTTCCAGTCCATTAAGGAAGTCGGAATTGATGATTTTACCTTTCGTATCTGTATAGGCTCCTTCTTCAATGGAAATGTCGGCGAAGATGTTTTTAATTGGAATACCAAAGTGGTTTGCAAAATCCCAATCGCGTTGGTCACCTGAAGGAACTGCCATTACAGCTCCAGTTCCGTAGGAAGCCAGCACGTAGTCACCAATCCAAATTTCAATTTTTTCTCCACTTAAAGGATGAATTGCATAAGCGCCAGTAAATTGTCCTGAAATTGTCTTTACATCTGACATGCGATCGCGCTCAGATTTTAATCCAGCCTGTCTTTGATAATTCTCTACAGCTTCTTTTTGTTCTTTTGTAGTAATTTTATTTACTAATTCATGCTCTGGCGCTAACACCATGAACGAGACTCCAAAAATAGTATCTGGGCGTGTGGTAAAAACTTCAATAGAATCATCCGTTCCGTCCACTTTAAAGTAGATGGATGCACCTAGTGATTTTCCAATCCAGTTCCGTTGAATGTCTTTCACTGCATCAGACCAATCTAATTGGTCAAGGCCTTTTAATAATCGCTCAGCATAGGCTGTAATTCGCATAGACCATTGGCGCATTAGCTTTTGTTCAACAGGATGTCCACCTCGTTCTGAAACACCATTAACGATTTCATCATTCGCTAATACAGTACCTAAGGCTGGACACCAATTAACCCATGAGTCTGCTAAGTACGTCAAGCGATAAGCCATTAAAACATCAGCCTTTTTCTTTTCGTCAAAGGCTTTCCATTCTTGAGCAGTGAACTCTATTTCACAATCGTTTACTGCGTTCACTTGAGTGTTTCCTTCTTTTTCGAAAATATCAATTAACTGACTGATAGGAAGGGCTTTGTCTGCATTGTTGCAATAATAAGAATCGAATAATTGTTTGAAAATCCACTGTGTCCATTTGTAGTATTGAGGGTCGGATGTCCTAACCTCTCGTGACCAATCAAATGAGAAACCGATTAAATCTAGTTGTTCTCTATATCTTTTTAGGTTTTCTTCTGTAGTAACAGCTGGATGTTGTCCTGTTTGGATTGCATACTGCTCTGCAGGAAGTCCGAAAGAATCATATCCCATCGGGTGAAGTACATTATAACCCTTTAATTTTTTATATCGAGCATAGATGTCTGAAGCGATATAGCCGAGTGGATGTCCAACATGTAATCCAGCACCAGACGGATAAGGAAACATTGTAAGTCCATAGTATTTTGGCTTATCAACGTCTAGTTTTGTTTGATAAGTTTTGTTTTCTTTCCAAAACATCCTCCATTTTCTCTCAATTGCGCTATAATCGTACTCCATACTTCTTTGTTTAGTTTAGGAAAGGCAAAGATAAATTATTTTTAGTGAAGATTATAAGTTCAAAGCGTAAATGCGACAAAAAGCATAGAATTAGGCGTTGCCAATTCATTAAAACGCTCTACTTCAATATTGTTTTTTCGTTTTATAGGTCAAAAAGTATGTTGAGGTCTTATAGTTGATATTTAAATTCGCATTTAATCATACTACCTCATAATTATCAATTATATTTACAGAATTATGAAGTTTACTCAATTAGGCTTAGATGAAAATTTAATTTCGGCAATCGATTATATGGGGTTTGAAAAAGCTACAGAGATACAAGAAATAGCTATTCCTCATATAATTAAAGGGCGTGACATCATTGGATGTGCTCAAACAGGGACGGGTAAAACCGCTGCTTTTGTGTTGCCCATTTTGCATAAATTAGCCCAAAAACCAAGTGATAAAATCAATACTTTGATCATTGTTCCCACACGTGAACTTGCCATACAGATTGATCAACAAATTCAGGGTTTATCGTATTTCGTTTCCGTAAGTTCTATCGCTATATATGGCGGAGGAGATGGGAAGGATTGGCAACTTCAAAAAGATGCATTGACTAGCGGGACGAATATTATTGTAGCCACACCGGGTAAACTTTTATCTCATTTAAATATTGGGAACATTGATTTTTCGTCTTTAGAGCATTTAATTCTTGATGAAGCCGACCGTATGTTAGACATGGGCTTTATTGATGATTTGAGAAAAATATTTAAAAAACTTCCTTCCAAACGACAAAACCTACTGTTTAGCGCAACGATGGCTGATGAAATTCGGAGGTTTGCCCGAACATTATTAGTAAACCCGATAGAAATCAATCTGGCTTTATCGAAACCAGCAGATGGAGTTGAACAATCGGTATATTTCTGTTTTGATGAGCAAAAAAATGATTTATTGACTCATATTCTCAAACTTAAAAAGGATATGAAACGAATCATTATTTTTACTTCTTCTAAAGAAAAAGTAGGAAATATTGTAAATTTTTTACGTAAAAATAATTTAGATGCAACTGGGATTTCCTCAAATCTCGAACAAGAGGAGCGTGAAGATGTTATTCTAGGTTTTAGCTCAGGACGTATTCCCATTCTTGTCGCTACGGATGTATTGAGTAGGGGAGTGAGCATAAAGGACATTGCAGTGGTGATTAATTATGATTTTCCTAGAGATGCAGAAGATTATGTTCATCGTGTAGGAAGAACAGCACGAGCCAGTGCAACAGGTGAGGCAATCTCTTTGGTGAATCCAAAAGATATGGTGAAATTGGATAAAGTTCAAAAATTAATCGGCTATAAAATACCTGCCATCCCTTTACCAGAAAAATTTGGAGCTGCTCCTGAATGGAAAGTTAATAAACGAAAACCAAACAATAGAAAATTTTCAAAGAAAAAGTGGAATAAATCAAAATCTAAAAATACTAAATCGTCATGAAAAAAATTGTGATTTTATCTTTAGGAATTATACTATTTACATCATGCCAACAAGGCAACGAGGAACAGCAATATCAAAAAGAAGATTTAGAATCTGATGTGGAAATTATCACTGTAGATAGCCTTCCCGACGCAAAATGGAATGGTGAGTACATGAAAATTGAAAGTCAAGATAGAGAGAAAGGAACAAGAAGACAAAGTTATGGAGCCGACATGTATAATATGGGAACGATGAAGATTTTCCTGAATGGTAAGGATACAATTAACTTTAGTATTTATGAACGTAGAAAGAACGTGCTGACTTTTAATTCTTCTAATCTTCGTTTATTTATAAGAAGTGCTTTTGAAGAAGATGTACATCTTCATTTTCAAAAAAACAACATCGTAACTCAAGCAAAAGGCAAGTATAAGGTAGATCCTACTCAACAAGCAAATAATTCTGTTTTTATGCGCATATACGCAACCGTAGGAGATGAAAAAAAGGAGTTTACAATGCAGAAAGGAGAAATTGAAATTAAGAACTTTGATGTGCAATTATCAAGGATTGAGTTAGCACTTGAAGGTACTTTTATCACTGATTCAGGAGAAGAAATCAAAGGTTCAGGGGAAATGAATCTTCTTTTTGAAGAGTCCATCATGACTGTTGACGAGTAAGCTCTAGTCTGTCAAATTACGGATTAAACTTGTCTTTGTAACGTCAGGTAATTAGGAAAGCTTTGCTTCTGCAACTTCAAGGTCTTCAATATCTTTTTCCCAAGCCATCATCACTTCTTCGAGTTGTTTTTGAAGAAGTTCATATTCTTTAAGCAGACTTGTAGCTTTCTCTTCGTCTGAGTAGTCTAACTCTGCGATGACAATGTTCATTTTCTCAATTTTTTGCTCCAGTTGATGAATTTTATCTTCTGCTTTTTTGATGCTGTTTTTTAAGTGATTGACAGTTCGTTTTTGGTTCTTGATTTCTTCGTAGGATAATGTGTTATCTTCTTTATCGGGCTCTATTTTTTTAGCCTTTAAGCTCTTCCCCAATTGTTGGGCTTGTTCAAAAGCATCTTCTTTCTTTTGTAGATATTCATGAACGGTATAATGATGAATTTTTAGTTGTTTGTTTTCAATATCCCATATTCTATTTGTTAATCCCTCTAAAAATTCACGATCATGTGAAACTACGATAAATGTGCCCTCATACTGTTGTAAGGCTTGTTTTAAAATAGCTTTACTTTGAATGTCGAGGTGATTTGTTGGCTCATCTAGAATTAACACATTGGAAGGACTTAATAATAATTTACACAAGGAAAGTCTCATTTTTTCTCCTCCTGAAAGCACGCTCACTTTTTTGTCTACGTCTTCACCGCTGAATAGAAATGCACCTAAAATGGAACGCAATTGTTTTCTAATTTCACCTTTTGCTACTTCATCTACAATTTCGAAAACTGTTTTGGTAGGCTCTAATTGATTGGCTTGATCTTGTGCAAAGTAGGTCACTTCGACATTATGTCCATAAATTACAGTTCCTTCTCCGTCTTCTTCTTTCATAATGCGCTTCAACAATGTAGATTTACCTACACCGTTTGGTCCCAATAGTGCAATTTTTTCTCCTCTTCCTACTGCTAAATTTATATTTTCAAATAAAAGTAAATCACCGTAAGATTTTCCAAGGTTTTCCATTTCGAATACAACTTTTCCGGGCTGTACACTCAATGGAAATGAAATTTTCATTTTTGCAACTTCATCGGTTTCTACCTCAATTTTGTCCATTCTGTCAAGCTTTTTAATAAGCGACTGAGCAAAAGCGGCTTTACTTGCTTTCGCGCGGAACTTATTAATTAACTCTTCGGTATGTTTAATTTCTTTTTCTTGTTGTTTTTGAGCATTGATAAGTTGTTCTAGCTCTTCCTCTCGTTTCTCCTTGTATAGCGAATAAGGATAAGGAAAGTTAAGAATCTTCCCATTGGATATTTCCAAAGTTCTTTTGGTCACGTTATCTAGAAAATATCTGTCGTGAGAAATTGTAATTACTGCGCCTTCAAAGCGTTTTAAATACCTTTCTAACCATCCTATAGAAATAATGTCTAAGTGGTTGGTGGGCTCATCCAGTAGAATGACAGAAGGATTGTTGATTAAAATTTTCGCTAACTCGGCTCTCATTTTCCAACCTCCTGAAAATTCATTGAGTGGTTTTGTAAAGACACTTTCTTGAAATCCTAGACCTTGTAGTGTTGTAGCAATTTTTTCTTCCCATTGATAACCTTCAAATAAGGCAAACTGTTCGTTGACGAAATTCAAATCATCTAGCAATTGTAAATAAGATTCACTGTGGTAATCAGTTCTTGTGGTCAATTGATGATTAATATCTTCAATTTGGTTTTTTAAAGTGTTAAGTGTCGGGTTGGAAGTATTGAGGTATTCAAACACACTTTTTGAAGTGTCGATTTGGATATCTTGTGTTAAATATCCAATCGATATATCTTTGGCTTTATGTATTCCTCCTTCTGTTGGCGTTTCTTTTCCTGAAAGTAATCTTAAAAGTGTAGATTTTCCAGCTCCATTTTTTCCAACCAATCCAATTTTATCACCTGCATTAATCTGTAGATTGACGTCTTTAAACAAGTAACCTTGCGGTAAATGAAATCCTAAATTTTCGATATTAATCATAGGGCAAAGATAGATTAATTTCAGAAAACAACATTTATTGGGTATTCATTTCGTTGTAATTATTACAGATTAAAAAGAAAAAGGCGATTACAAAAAATGTAACCGCCTTATATTTTAAAAAATAGCAATATGTGTATGAACTATTTTATATCTTCTAATTTCGTAAAGCCCATATTATAAAGTGTAAAGGCATATACGTCTGCTCTTTGCTCGATGATTTTACTTACAGGTGTACCTGCTCCGTGTCCGGCATCAACTTCAATTCTAATTAACACAGGATTGTATCCTTCTTGTTTATCTTGCAACTCAGCAGCAAATTTAAAGCTATGTGCTGGAACAACTCTATCGTCATGATCTCCAGTGGTCACCAACGTAGCTGGATATTCAACTCCTTCCTTCACGTTGTGTACAGGTGAATAATTTCTCAAATACTCAAACATTTCAGGGCTATCTTCCGCTGTTCCATAGTCATACGCCCAACCAGCTCCTGCAGTAAAAGTATGGTAACGCAACATGTCTAAAACTCCAACAGCAGGAAGCGCAACCTTCATTAAATCAGGTCTTTGTGTCATCGTGGCTCCCACTAAAAGCCCGCCGTTTGAACCTCCGCTAATGGCAAGGTAATCACTTGATGTATAGTTATTGTCGATTAAGTATTCAGCAGCAGCGATAAAGTCATCGAATACATTTTGTTTTTGCATTTTTGTACCTGCATCATGCCAAGCTTTACCATATTCTCCACCGCCTCGAAGGTTGGGAACAGCGTATATTCCTCCTAACTCCATCCAGACTGCATTAGGCACAGAAAAGTTCGGTGTTAAACTGATGTTAAATCCTCCATAAGCATAAAGCATAGTTGGATTTTTTCCATTGAGTTCTATACCTTTTTTATGACTGATAATCATAGGGATTTTTGTTCCATCTTTAGAGGTATAAAAGATTTGTTTTGTTTCGTAATCTTCTGGATTAAAATCAATCTGTGGCTCATAATAAGATTCTACTTCACCACTTTCTAAATCTAATTTATAGATACTTCCTGGAGTAATGTAGTTAGAAAATGAGAAAAAAGTTTCTGTTTCTTCTGCTCTTGCTCTAAAACCTCCAGCTGATCCAACGCCAGGTAATTCAATCTCACGTACTAACTGTCCTTCTTTATCATATTGCTTTACACTTGACGTGGCATCAATCATGTAATTGGCAAAGAAGTATTTACCTGCTTTTGAAATACTTAAAACATTTTCAGTTTCTGGAATTAAATCTACCCAGTTTTCTGGTGTGGGTTGATTTGCATCTACAGTAACCACACGCATATTAGGTGCGTCCATGTCAGTAACTAAGTAGAGTTTTGTTCCTTCGTTATCAATTAAATATGTCTTGCTTGTTGGTTCGGCTACAATGGTAACTAAAGGACTGTTGCTTTGGGTTAAGTCCTTTAAGAATAATTTGTTACCATACGTAGATATACTCGCAGAAATCAATAGGTATCGATTGTCATCTGTAACTGACCCACTAATGTATCTGTGTTTTTCATCATCTGTTGCCCCAAAAATTACTTTATCTTCTTTTTGAGACGTTCCTAATTGATGATAATATAATTTATGTTGATCGGTTTTTTCAGACAATTCGCTTCCTTCTGGCTTGTCATAGCTAGAGTAATAAAACCCTTCTTCTCCAAACCATGAAATTCCTGAAAACTTTATGTCAATTAACGTATCGCCAATTTGATTTTTACTCTCTACATCTAACACGATGATTTTTCTCCAGTCACTTCCTCCTTCTGAAATACTGTATGCTGCTAATTTCCCACTTGTAGAAAAACTTAACGCATCAAGGGAGGTGGTACCTTCTTCAGAAAATGTGTTTGGATCTAAGAAAACTTCTTCATTTTCAATTCCTTCGTCATTTTTAAAGCGATAAATTACATATTGATTTTGTAATCCATCATTCTTATAGTAATAAGTATAATCTCCACGTACAAAAGGAGATCCCACTTTTTCATAATTCCATAACTTCTCTAACTTATTTGAAATTTCATTTTTGTAAGCAATCGAATTTAAATAAGAAAAAGTAACTTCATTTTGCGCTTTCACCCATTCTTTTGTTTCCTCACTCATATCATCTTCGAGCCAACGATAGGGATCGTTGATATCTACACCAAAATAAGTATCGACTTGGTCACCTTTTCTGGTTTCTGGATATTTTAGCTTTATATTTTCTTTTTCCACTTGATTACTTTTATTAGAATCGCAAGCGATTAATGTCATTGCAACTAAAGCAGGAATTATAATTTTTTTCATAATATAAAAAAGTTGTTTTTTCAAAAATAAGAAAAAGT
>Ga0209075_1004949_pt1 | contig 10441 bp, 9 predicted proteins | sample Stecom2011_FD_187523 | JGI IMG/M metagenome (GOLD analysis project Ga0209075, IMG submission 187523) | Agricultural soil microbial communities from Utah to study Nitrogen management - Steer compost 2011 (SPAdes) (version 2) | ecosystem: Environmental > Terrestrial > Soil > Agricultural land...
TAGCCGTTATGGGATTTAGATTGGTGATGTGGGTTGTGGGTGCTTTGAGTGCCTAGAGTTATGAGTGTATAAAGTTGTGAGTTCTCGGTTATGCGTTATCTGTTAACCGACAACAGAACACCGAAAACGTCTTATTCTAGAATCTTCTTTTTACGCAATTCAAAATTCTGACCGAGATAGACTTTACGAACCATTTCGTCGTTGGCCAAATCTTCTGGTTCTCCGGCTTTTAGAATGCTACCTTCAAACATTAAATAGGTTCTATCGGTTATGGCCAGGGTTTCTTGCACGTTGTGGTCTGTAATTAGAATACCAATATTTTTCTTGGCCAATTGCGCCACGATCCGCTGAATGTCCTCTACAGCTACGGGATCTACCCCCGCGAAAGGCTCATCCAATAAAATAAAATTCGGGTCTGTAGCTAAGGCTCTAGCAATTTCGGTTCTTCTTCGTTCGCCACCAGATAATAAGTCGCCACGACTTTTACGTATGTGCCCCAAGCCGAATTCGTCTATCAACGATTCCATTTTATCATGCTGTTCTTTCTTGCTTAATTTGGTGAGTTGCAGCACGCTTAAAATATTATCCTCAATACTCAGTTTTCTAAAAACAGAAGCTTCTTGCGCCAAATAGCCAATGCCATTTTGTGCCCGTTTGTACATGGGATATTTGGTAATGTTTGTTTTGTCTAAATAAATGTTCCCTCCGTTTGGTTTAATCAGTCCCACAATCATATAGAACGAGGTGGTTTTTCCGGCACCATTAGGGCCCAAAAGTCCCACAATTTCTCCTTGATTGACTTCAAGGGAAACATCCTTTACCACTTTTCGTCCGCCATAGGACTTCATTAAATTTTCGGCTTTTAACTTCATAGAACTAAGTAATAGGTGCTAAAATAGTAAAATAGATAGACAGTATGAAGATTCTACTTTTATTTATTAAAAGTTTAACGGCTTTCCTCTAAAGCGTCCCAAAACTCGTAGGCACGACGTAAATGAGGAATCACTATGGTGCCTCCAACTAGGGTGGCAATGCTTAAAGCTTCTACCACTTCTTCTTTATTTAAACCTGCTTTATGACTGCTTTCTAAATGGTATTTAATACAGTCGTCGCAACGCAATACCGTTGAGGCCACCAGCCCTAATAACTCTTTGGTTTTAACATCTAAAGCCCCTTCTTGATAGGCATTGGTGTCTAGATTAAAAATGCGTTTGATAACCTTGTTATTGTCTGCCAAGATTTTTTCGTTCATTTTAGAACGATATGCGTTGAATTCGTTAACTGCGTTTGACATGTTGTTTTTCTTTTTTCTTTTGATTTCTAACGACCATTCTAGAAATATAAATGCTTACTTGATATAGGATTAAAATTGGAATGGCCACAATAATTTGACTCGCCACATCGGGAGGCGTGATAATAGCCGAAACAATCAAGACTATGACCAGTGCAAACTTTCGGTATTTCTTTAACATTTCTGGGGTTACCAGTCCTATTTTAGTTAGGAAGTAAATGATGATGGGAAGTTCGAAAATAAGTCCGGAGGCCAAGGCCGAAGATCGGACCAATGAAATATACGAACTGATATCTATTTCGTTAGAAATTTCACTACTTACATTATAGGTTCCTAAAAAGTTAATAGATAAAGGCGTTACAATATAGTAACCAAATAGCACCCCTAAAAAGAATAGGAGGGAGGAAATAATGATAAAGCCTCTAGAATGTTTGCGTTCATTTTCGTGCAAGCCGGGGCTTAAAAACTTCCAAAACTGATAGATAACATACGGGAAGGCAATTACCAATCCGGCATAAATGGAGGTCCAAATATGGGCAGAAAACTGTCCTGCCATGGTACGGTTTTGAATTCTGAACGGAAACTCATCCAAACAAAAGGTAGTTTCTATGCCAATATATTGCGACATGCTACACAGCCACTTATAGGTTGGGAAGTCCATGCGCTTGGGACCAAAGATGATGGTGTTGAAAATAAAATCGGAAAAGATAAAGGCTCCAGTCCCCGCAATTAAAATGGCTATGGTAGCACGTATTAAATGCCAACGTAAATCCTCTAAATGGTCGAGGAAAGACATTTCGTTCACATTCTTTCTTTTTGTCATTATAAAATGCCTTCTTTAATTAAGTCGTGAACGTGCACTACACCAGCATACATTCCTTCATGTTCTACCAGCAATTGTGAAATCCCGTGTTTCTCCATAAGTTCCATAGCATCTACAGCCATGGCGTTCGAGTCGATGGTTTTTGGGTTTTTGCTCATAATATCCTTAGCAAACAAGCTGGTAAAGTTATCTGTTTTGCTCAACATCCGTCTTAAATCGCCATCGGTAATAATGCCAATAATTTTCCCCGATTCCACGACGGCTGTTACTCCCAGCATTTTTTCGGTAATTTCAATAATGACCTCTTTTAATCCTGTTTGAAGGCTGACTTGTGGCTTTTCGTTCACTTCCGACATATCGCTAACGCGTAAATATAATTTTTTGCCTAGAGCGCCTCCAGGGTGGTACTTGGCAAAATCGGTGCTAGAAAAGCCTCGTAGTTCCAATAAGCAGATGGCCAGGGCATCGCCCATAACTAATTGTGCTGTGGTACTGGTAGTAGGGGCTAGGTTGTTTGGGCAGGCTTCTTTTTCAACAAAGGTATTCAATACATAATCTGCTTGTTTCCCTAAAAAGGAGTCTTTATTTCCAGTAATGGCAATCATTTTATTTTTGGCATTCTTAATAAGAGGGACCAACACCTTAATTTCTGGGGTATTCCCGCTTTTAGAAATGCAAATAACCACATCGTCCTGTAGGATAAGTCCAAGATCTCCATGGATGGCATCGGCAGCATGCATGAAAATGGAAGGTGTTCCTGTAGAATTTAAAGTTGCTACGATTTTAGTAGCAATAATGGCGCTTTTTCCAATTCCGGTGATAATAACACGACCTTTAGAGTTGTAAATAAGCTCTACGCTAGCTGCAAATTCTTCGTCAATATAACGAGAGAGATTGAAAATGGCCTTACTTTCCATTTCAATCGTTTGTTTAGCAGTATGTATAATAGAATTCTGCTTGTTCAAAATATATTATTTTTTGGGTTGATGCTTTTAAAGAATTTCATATCTTTAAACATATTCAAACTTGTCAAGTTTTGTCTTCGTATAAAAACGCTACAAAGCTAACGAAAAATATTTGAGGGGTTTGTAAATACGAACTATAATTAATAGCAATTTAATTTTAGTGGATTGGAAGAAAGTGTAAATTAAAATTAAAAAGATTCATGTCGATAATTGAAAACGACTTGCACAAAGCCTTAAAAACATATTTTGGCTTTGGTAAGTTCAAGGGATTACAAGAAAAAGTTATTACAAGCCTTTTGGCTAGAAAAGACACTTTTGTAATCATGCCCACGGGCGGTGGCAAATCCTTATGCTACCAGTTACCTGCGCTTATGCAAGAAGGTACGGCTATTATTGTTTCTCCTTTAATTGCCTTAATGAAAAACCAAGTAGATGCCATTAGAGGCATCTCTAAAGAGGAAGGCATAGCCCATGTGTTAAATTCCTCCTTAAATAAAACGGAGATTAAACGGGTTAAGGAAGACATCCTGAGCGGTGTTACCAAGCTGCTTTATGTGGCTCCAGAATCGCTTACCAAAGAGGAGAACGTCGAGTTTTTGCGTTCGGTGAAAATATCTTTTATGGCCGTGGATGAAGCCCACTGTATTAGTGAGTGGGGTCATGATTTCCGACCAGAATACCGAAATCTAAAACATATTATTCAGCGTATTGGCGATAATATTCCAATTATTGGGCTAACTGCTACGGCTACACCGAAGGTTCAGGAAGATATTTTAAAGAATTTGGCCATTCCGAATGCCACAACTTTTAAAGCATCCTTTAATAGACCCAATTTATATTATGAGGTACGACCGAAAACCAAACAAGTAGATGCCGATATCATCCGATTTGTGAAGCAAAACAGTGGAAAATCGGGCATTATATACTGTTTAAGTAGGAAACGTGTGGAGGAATTGGCGCAAACCCTGCAAGTAAATGGGGTGAAAGCGGTGCCTTATCATGCCGGATTGGATGCTAAAACCAGATCCAGACATCAGGACATGTTTTTAATGGAAGATATTGATGTGGTGGTGGCAACCATTGCCTTTGGAATGGGTATAGACAAACCCGATGTGCGTTTTGTAATCCATCACGATATTCCTAAAAGTATAGAAAGTTATTACCAAGAAACCGGACGTGCCGGACGCGATGGAGGCGAAGGACATTGTCTGGCGTTTTATGCCTATAAAGACATAGAAAAGTTAGAGAAATTTATGTCTGGAAAACCTGTGGCCGAACAGGAAATCGGGCAAGCTTTACTACAAGAGGTTGTAGCTTATGCGGAAACATCCATTTCCAGAAGAAAATTCATCCTCCATTATTTTGGGGAAGAATTTGACAACGAAACAGGCGATGGTGGCGATATGGACGACAATGTGCGTTATCCGAAAAAGAAACATGAAGCCAAAGATGAAGCCGTTTTGGTTTTAGAAACTGTAGAAGCTACCAACGAAAAATATAAAACCAAGGATTTGGTAAATGTCATTATTGGAAAGGCCAATGCCTTAATTAAATCGCATAGAACCGATGAGCTGCCATTTTTTGGAAAAGGAAAGGCTCGGGAAAAAGGCTATTGGATGGCTATGGTGCGACAAATACTGGTAGCGGGTTTTTTAAAGAAGGATATAGAAACCTATGGAGTGATCAAAATCACAGAGGCTGGAAAAAACTTTATAAAACACCCGGAATCTTTTATGATGACCGAAGACCATGTGTTTGCTAGCTCTGGAGACGATAATATTATTACTTCAGCTAAAGGGGAAGGCGCTGTTGCCGACGAAGTCCTTATGAACATGCTGAAGGATTTACGTAAAAAGAATGCCAAAAAACTTGGCGTTCCTCCATTTGTTATTTTTCAGGACCCATCATTGGAAGATATGGCGCTTAAATATCCGTTGACCCTTGAGGAATTGAGTAATGTGCACGGGGTAGGAGATGGAAAAGCCAAAAAATACGGAAAAGATTTTATTGAGCTGATTGCCAAATATGTCGAGGAAAATGAAATTGACCGGCCAGATGATATGATTGTGAAATCGACAGGCACCAATTCCGCGTTAAAACTATACATCATTCAAAACATTGACAGAAAACTGCCTTTAGATGATATTGCTTCGGCCAAAGGTATGGAAATGAAGGATTTTATTAAGGAAATGGAAGCTATTGTCTTTTCTGGAACCAAATTGAATATAGATTATTGGATAAGTGATATTCTTGATGATGATCAACAAGAGGAGATTCATGATTATTTTATGGAAGCTAAAACGGATAAGATAGACGAGGCTATTAATGAATTTGATGGCGATTATGACGATGAAGAATTGCGTTTGTATCGGATTAAGTTTATTAGTGAGGTGGCGAATTAGTTTTTAAAAGTGTCTAGAGTTGTGAGTGTCTAAAGTTGTGAGTGTCTAAAGTTGGGAGTGCCTAAAGTGCCTTGAGTGCCTAAAGTTGGAAGTGCTTAAAGTGCTCAGAGTTTTGAGTGGGCTTTCGTTTTTGGAATTTAGATATTCATTATTCATTTTTAATTATTCATTATTACTTGCATTCCTTATCTTTGCACTTTCATTAAAAAAATAAAAAATGCAAGACGGTTTATACGCAAAGTTCAACACCAATAAAGGTGAGATATTAGTCGCTTTAGAATACAAGAAAACACCTGGAACAGTGGGTAATTTTGTAGCTTTAGCAGAAGGAAACATGGAAAATTCGGTGAAAGCACAAGGCACACCTTATTACGATGGATTAAAATTCCACAGAGTGATTCCAGATTTTATGATCCAAGGAGGTTGTCCGCAAAGCTCAGGTACTGGAAATCCAGGTTATAAATTTGATGATGAGTTTCATCCAGATTTAAAACACAATGCACCAGGAATCTTATCTATGGCCAATGCTGGTCCGGGAACCAATGGTTCTCAATTTTTCATCACCCATATAGAAACTCCTTGGTTAGATAACAACCATACTGTTTTTGGAAAAGTTGTTGAAGGACAGGATGTGGTAGATGCCATTGCTCAAGGCGATGAAATAAAAACCCTTGAAATATTAAGAGTAGGAGCAGATGCTGAGGCCTATAATGCCATTGAAGCGTTTAGAACTTTTGAAGGTTCACGTGAAAAGCTTATCGCGGCGGCACGTGAAGCCAAAAGCGCTGAATTGGATAAATTAGCTGTAGGTTTTGAAGAAACCAAAAGTGGTTTACGTTATCAAATTTTACAAAAAGGAACTGGAGCCAAAGCTGAAAAAGGCAAAACGGTTTCAGTACATTATAAAGGTCAGCTGCCAGATGGAACTGTTTTCGATTCGTCGTACAAACGCAAGGATCCTCTAGAATTTCCAGTAGGAATGGGACAGGTTATTGCAGGTTGGGATGAAGGGATCCAGTTGTTACAGGTTGGAGATAAAGCCAGATTTGTAATTCCAAGCGATTTAGGTTATGGAAGTCGCGGTGCCGGAGGCGTTATTCCTCCAGATGCTACCTTGATTTTTGACGTGGAATTAATGGCGGTTAAATAAGTAGAACCCCATAAGAAATATCATAAAGAAAGCCTTGAAATTATTCATTTCAAGGCTTTTTTGTGTTTTAATTCTTTAGAATTCATCCCGTTCATCGACCCTGTGGTTGTAAACGTCATTCCAGCTTTAGGTGCATTTGGTGTTTGCCCAAAAGGAAGCCTAGTAAGATTGGCGTTTGAATCTGGCTGTTTTTTGCTAATTGATTTGTTTTGGTTTTTAAAAGAAAAAGATTGCTGCTTAATTTGTTTCTACTTTAGAAGTAGTATCTGCTTCGGTCTCTTTTTTCTTTTTTCCGGCACCTATTGGAATGCCTACACCTAGATAAATAGATCGGTTATATTGTTTTCCTTCTGCGTCGTTTTTATTGATATTGACCAAGCCATAATAATATTTTAAGTTGATATTCATACCCATTTTGGAGAGCAACTTATAATTAATACTGGCCAATAATCCGGCATCCAACGCTGTGGTTTGATCTTTAATATCCAACTTATACGTTAAGTCTTCTTTATCGATTACTTTATTGGTAAAGATATCATGTGCTTTATATCTTAAGCCTAGCATGGTACCAGCCCCAACATGGACATGGTTGCCAAGCTTTCTTTTAATAACCAATGGGACATTAAAATAATTGATTTTACGCTGTATGGAGCCCCCTTCAAAAGCGGTATTTAAGTCGGCATCATTTAAGTTGTACACGGCAATACCTTCGGCACCCATATTAGATTTTACAATAACTCCCGTGTTAAAAATCCACTCAGGATGTTTTTTAATAGTCAAATCGAAATAGAAACCCAAATAAAAATTGGTGCTTGTATTTGAGGATATTCCGTTTAAACTCGCGAAATCTACACCTCCATCTAAACCAAATTCGATGTATTCGGAATTTAGTTTGTCTCCAAACAAAAGAGATATCAATACTTGCGACTGTGCATGAAAGCCTGTAAACAAGAGTATGAACAGGAGCGTTGTGTATTTCTTCATAGATACCTATTATTTAACCGTATATCCTTTTCCTTCCAAACAGGCTGAAAAGGCTTTTTTAAAATCGTCGCTCATCGCTTTTTCTTGAGATGCAGCAGCTTGATTGTTTTGTTGCTGAGCTTGTTGGTCGTGCATTACTTTTGCGCGTCGTCCTCTTAAGGCCCCTGCAATGGCACCAATGGCAGCACCTTCGCCAGCATCTCCAGCAATAGCGCCAATGGCAGCTCCTGCAGCAGCGCCACCAGCAGCTCCAACTACCGCTGTGCCATCAGCAGATTTGTCTACTTGCGCAGCTTGAACCTTGGTCGGATTCATGGGGTCGAACCCCGTTTGATTCATGGCCCATTTATAACAGGCAGTTTCATCGGTGTCTTGAGTGGCCTGGCTTTGTTCTTTCGCTGGAAACACATACAATCCCAAGCTAGACGCTAAGGATTTGCTTTGAGCCTTAGCCGCATAATTAAATGACACTAGGAGTACGAAAGTTATTAGGATTGTTTTCATTTTATAGCTTATTAAGTTTAAAAATCGTCTGGGTTAAAAAATGTATAGCCTAATTGACCTAAAACATCGGCTTCATTATAGAAGGTATAGCTTTTTACAATTTTTTCGTTTTGTATTTGGTAAATGGAATTGGCCCAAATAATTACGGAACCTCTGTTGTTTTTATAATCGATTTTAAGTTCAGCCCAATTGGATATCCAATCCCCTTGGTTGTCTCCTGTAACAATTTTTATGGCCGCATTTCTGGATTTATCGTAGTGTATTTTTTCATAGAGAGTTTCCACATTGGATTTCCAGTTAGTAATGGCTTGTGTTTTGTTTATGGAGTCGCCATAAGAAGGGCCTAAACCAAGGTAGTTGTCATCCAGATATAAATCCATGGCATCAAAATCCATGTTTTCAACTGCTTTGACATAGTTTTCAATAAGTGCCAGGTTTTTTTCCGAATTATCAACTTCAGAAGAACAACTGCTCACTAATACAACCATCATTAGTGCAAAAATTATTTTTTTCATTGTTATTAATTTTTAGTGAATACCATTCTTATTAAGTACTACAATAAATTTCAGGGCTTGGGTGGGATTGTTTATAGCAAGCCATTTAAAAGTGCGGAATGTGTATAACAAAAGTAATTTTAATTTAACATAAATTAATAATAAAATTATTTTTTTTTATTCTCTCTTCAATTTTATTAAAAATGTATGCATTGTAGTTTTTTATAAATAGTTAATTTTATCTTTAGATGCTGAGAAATTCCAAATAATTGATAACCCCACTGATAATAAGATGAATAAAAAAATGATGACTCTTTTTACAAGCCTGAATCTTGGAAACTCCAGAATTATAGGTGTTTGTCTCTTTGGTTTATTTGTTTTTCTACCATTAAACATCTTTTCTCAAGAAAGCGAGACGCCTTTAAAAGACAAAAAACCCAAAGTAGCTTTGGTTTTAAGTGGCGGTGGCGCTAAAGGTATTGCCCATATTCCTGTTTTGCAAGCTTTGGATAGCTTGGGAATTGTACCCGATTTAATAGTGGGTACCAGTATGGGGAGCATTGTTGGAGGTCTTTATGCCATGGGATACTCTGGAGATAGTATTGCTTCCATGACCAAAGCGGCTAACTGGAGTAAATTATTGGGGAGTGAGGCTTCGTTTAGAGATGTTGGTGTGGAAGAAAAAAGCGAGTTTGGCAGGTATTTGGTGAATTTGGATCTAGTTAAAGGAAGACCGAAAATTAAAACCTCTTTACTAAAAGACCAGAATCTCAGGGAGTTTTTGTCCGAAATTATGTATCCTGCCTATAACACGACAGATTTTGATGATTTAGTTATTCCTTTTAGAGCCGTTGCAACCGATCTGGTAAAGGGGGAAGTCGTTGTTATGGACGAGGGGTCTTTAGAGCTTGCGCTCAGAGCCAGCATGTCCATACCAAGTGTGTTTCAGCCTGTACCATATAATAACACCTTGTTGGTGGATGGGGGAATTATGGACAACTTCCCAACAGATATTGCCAAAGCTTTTGGTGCGGACATTATTATAGGAAGCAACGTTGGGGGTGGGATGGTATCCATTGAAAAACTGGATAATATTGGAACGATCTTATTTCAAACATCTATGTTAACAAGCAATTTAAAAGATGCGGACAATAGAGCCCTTTGTGATATTTTAATTGACCATGTTGAAAATCTAACTTACTCCACGGGAGATTTTGCAGCCGCCAATGCTATTTATAAAGAAGGAGAAGTAGCAGTAGATAAAAACATCGAGGCTTTGGCCACGTTAGCTGGGGAATTAAAAGGCTTTAAACAACGCGAGCATAAGTTGCCTACCATGGATGATTCTTTTGTTTTTGATAGTATCAGTTATCATGGGATAAGTAAAGAAAATTTGAATTTATTAATGGCTAGAATGGCCTTGGAACCCAATAAAGTCTATACCACCAACCAAATTATTAGTGGGATTAGCCGTGCGATGGGAACCGAGATTTTTTATCAAATTACGCATCGTATCGAACATCGTGATGATGGAAATATTTTACATCTGTATGGGATTGAAAAAGCCCGTCAGCAAATAAGCGGTGCCTTACATTACGACACGGATCAGGGTGTTGGTTTAATTCTAAATTATATAGGAAGAAATATTTTGGGCTATTCGTCTAGATCTTTGGTTAGTTTTGATATTGCGGAAGAACCCAAATACAGGCTGCAATATCAGCAAAGTATTGGCGAATTGAAGAACTGGTGGTGGCGTGCTGAAGCCTTTGGAGAACGGGTGGTACAGAATTATTATAAGGATGGTTATAGTGGAGAAGGCTTAAAAACT
>Ga0209075_1004950_pt1 | contig 10441 bp, 9 predicted proteins | sample Stecom2011_FD_187523 | JGI IMG/M metagenome (GOLD analysis project Ga0209075, IMG submission 187523) | Agricultural soil microbial communities from Utah to study Nitrogen management - Steer compost 2011 (SPAdes) (version 2) | ecosystem: Environmental > Terrestrial > Soil > Agricultural land...
GGGGGACAGAAGGATATTCAGTTTTATTTAAAGAAATACTCAGGCCTGACAGCATTTAATCTTACCTCAATTTTATGGGGCAAAAAAATTACCCGACAATACTTGACTCAGTCCGGTCCGTCCTTGGTGTTGGACAAATACCGGAGAATAAGGTATAATTATCTTGTATCCAAAAATTAAAAGTGAAAAGCTTCCCCCGGCCGAACCATTCCGAACGGGTTTTTTTTAACTTTATCCGCAAGATTATGTTTATAAAGAAGCGCAAAGGAGAAGCCGGCGGGGCAATTTAAAAGCGAGAGGTTGTTTTCTGAACACTCAGGAAAGGAGTGTGTGGTTTAATGGGGAAAATACCGGTGGATATAAACGGTATGGGCCCGCGGTTTTGTGTGCTGGGGGCCAGACACGGTGGGATGGCAATGGCCGGGCACCTGGGACTTATGGGTTACGAAGTAAACTTATATAACCGTTCCGCTGAGCGCATAGACCCGATCAGGTTAACAGGGGGGATCGAACTGTCCGGGGTTGTCGAAGGTTTTGGCCGGATCAATTTGGCAACCGCGGATATTGAAGAAGCTCTGGATGGGGTGGATATATTGATGGTGGTGGTTCCGGCCAACGGTCACCGTTTTATTGCCGAGAAGGTAGCCCCCTTTTTGCGGGACGGGCAGATTGTTCTCTTGAATCCGGGCCGGACCGGCGGCGCTCTGGAAGTACACAGTGTTTTTCGCGAGATGAAAGTCAAGGCGGATATTATTGTCGGCGAGGCGCAGACGCTTCTCTATGCCAGCAGAAATATTAACCCGGCTCAGGTACAAATCTTTGGGTTGAAAAATACTATTCCCGTGGCAGCGTTACCGGGACAAAAAACTGTGGAATTGGTTAAAGCCCTGCGCGCGGTTTACCCCCAGTTTATCCCCGGGGACAATGTCCTTAAGACCAGTCTGAACAATATCGGCGCGGTGTTTCACCCCGCCTTAACAGTGTTAAATGCCGCCCGGATCGAATCTACCAGGGGAGAATTCCAATTTTACATGGAAGGAATCACACCGTCGGTAGCCAATGTCCTGGAGGCAGTGGACGAGGAAAGGGTGGCGGTGGCGGCGGCTTTGGGAATCAGGGGTATGTCGGCCCGCGAATGGCTTTATATGGCCTATGACGCCCCCGGCCGGACCCTGTACGAGGCGATTCAGAACAACCCCGGCTACAAGGGAATCAATGCACCGGCAATTGTTGATCACCGGTATCTTTGGGAGGATGTTCCAATGAGCCTGGTTCCCATTGCTTCCCTGGGGGAACATTTGGAAGTGCCCACACTGACAATAGAAAACATCATTCATATGGCGTCTTTGCTGAATAAAATCGATTACTGGGGTATGGGGCGGACAGTGGAGAAAATGGGGCTGGCCGGTCTTACTGTGGCGCAAATTCGTCACCTGGCACTGGAGGGAGAACTTAGTAGTGTCTAAAAAGATCGTAGCCGCCACTCTCGGGCATTGTGTTCACGTGGCGGGGATATTAAACTTTCTTCGCCTGGCCGAAGCCTGCGGGTACCAAACGGCTTTTCTGGGAATCGGCTGCCGGGAACAGGATTTAATCGGCGCCCTGCGTGAAGAGGAACCGGAGTATTTTGCCCTCAGTTACCGCCTTACACCCGAAGTGGCACGGAAACTATTTACCTCTTTAAAAGGGAGCCTGCAGGAAGCAGGGCTGCTGCATAAGAAGTTTCTCTTCGGCGGGACTCCCCCGGTGGCCAAAGAAGCGCAGGCCAGCGGCATTTTTACCCGGGTTTTCAGCGGCGAGGAGGAAGAAGAGGAGATCGTGGCTTTTTTGAAATCTGAAGGCCGGGGATTAAAGGAAGCAGATCCGGGTAATACTCTTCTTGAACGGCTGAAGAGAAAAAAACCCTATCCTGTAATCCGTCACCATTTTGGCCTGCCCGGCTTGAAGGAGACCATTGACGGCGTACGTCGCTTGGCGGAAGCCAAAGTGTTGGATATAATTTCCCTGGGTCCCGACCAGAATGCCCAAGAGAGTTTTTTCCGGCCGCAGGAAATGGACCCGGCGCAGGATGGGGCCGGCGGAGTTCCTGTTCGTACAGAAGAAGACCTGCAGGCTCTATATGAGGCCTCCCGTACGGGAAATTTCCCTCTTTTGCGCTGTTACAGCGGGACGAGGGATTTGTTGTTATGGGGAGAACTTACCGCCCGGACCATAAAGAATGCCTGGGCGGCCGTGCCCTTGTTTTGGTATAACAAACTGGACGGAAGGGCAGGCCGGACGGTAAAGGAAGCGATTGTCGAGAACCAGCAGGCCATGGCCTGGCATGCCGGGCAGGGAATCCCGGTGGAAGTCAACGAGGCGCACCACTGGAGCCTCCGGGGCGCTCCGGATTCCGTGGCGGTCGCCGCTTTTTACCTGGCGGCCTATAATGCCAAAAAGGCGGGAGTCCGGGATTACATCGCCCAATTAATGCTGAATAATCCGGCCGGAACCGGCGGAATTATGGATCTGGGTAAATGCCTGGCCAAGATAAAACTGATTGAGCGGCTGGCCGGTCCGGATTTCAGAATACACCGCCAGATCCGGGCCGGCCTGGCCAGTCTGTCGGTAAAACCGGCGGTGGCCAAAGGGCAGCTGGCTGCTTCTACACTTTTGGGATTGGCTCTGAAACCCGAGATTATTCACGTAGTTGCCTTTTGCGAGGCGGATCATGTCGCCACTCCGGATGAGATTATCGAAAGCTGCGGGATTGTCCAGGGAGTGTTAAAAAATACCCTTTTTGACTTTCCGGATCTGACTACAGATTCAAGGGTCAAGGCACGTTCCGATGAACTGACGGCTGAGGCTGAACTGTTATTGGAAGCGATCCGTTCTACAGCGCCGCCGGACACTGTTGACGATCCTTTAACTGATCCCGGTATTTTACAAGAGGCGGTACGTACCGGCCTGCTGGATGCCCCTCAGCTAAAAGGAAACCCGGAGGCGGCCGGCCGGGTAAGGACAGGGATAATTAACGGCGCCTGCCGCGCCCTGTCGGCCGACGGCCGGCGGATACTTTCGGAAAAAGAACGTTTGCAGGAGGCTGTGGCAAGGCGTTTGCAGGGTAAAGGAGGAGGTTTTTAACGGTTTGTTTTCTATAATGCGGCAGGAGATTGACCCGGCGGCACGAATAAAAAATATTTAAAGTGTAAATGTGGGGGAGGTGTTTTCTTGGCCGGGGAGGTATTGAAACTAATTAGAAAAACCGAGGATGAAGCCGGAGATTTAAAGAGACAAGCAGAGGAAGAGACGAAACAACTGCTTGCGCAGGTAAAAGAAGAAGGAGAAAAATTACTGGCGGAAACCCGGGAAGAAAGCCGCCGGGCCGGGAAAAGACTTCAAAACTTGGTAAGAAACGAGACGGAAGCGGAGATTGAGAAAGAACGGCAAAAGTTTAACCAGGAGAGGGAGAACATAATTAACCGGGCGCGGCAACGCCTGGATGAAACCGTAAAATGGGCGGTGGAGAGGATCGTGAACTAAATGGCCGTGGCAAAAACGAAAAAAATTCGGGTAGCCGGTCGTATTGCCCATCGGAAAGCGGTTCTTCGTCGCCTGCAGGAATTGGGTTTTGTTGAAATACAGGCGGGCGCCTCTTCGGGAGAAGGGTGGGATTTCACCGGAGACAGCGAAGAACAGGCCGCTTTAGAAAATGAACTGGCGGAAATTTCCAGCGCCCTAGCGGTGATGGACCGTTTTCACCGCCCAAAGCCTACTTTTATCCAACAGTTCAGCGGGGTTAAAACCATGATGACTCCGGCTGAATACCAAAATTATTTGGCCCGGGAAGAAGAAAGCGGGACAATAATCAAATTTTGCCTGCGGCTGGATGCGGCATGGACGGAAAACGAGTCAAGATTGAACCGAGTAGCCGGGCGGAGGAAAGAATTGGCGCCCTGGGTTGAGTTGGATATTCCTCTTTGCGCGGTAAAAAAAAGGGGGCCGCTTTTTCTGCGGATGGTGAAGATTCCCCGCCGGTATAAGAGTATTTTCCTGCAGAAAACAGCCGAACTGGAAAAGCCGGGGGTGTATTGCCAAGAAACTGCGATCCTGGATTCTTTCGTTTATTTGTTTATTATTTCCCATGAAAAGCAGGAAGAAAAGGTGCGGGAGGCGCTGACAGAAAATGAAGCCCAGATCGTTGACGCGGGCGAAGAAGACAAAACCCCCGCCGAGTTGTTGGCGGATCTGCGCCGGGAAGAAGAGGAACTGCAGCGAAATAAAGAACACTTGAAACGGGAAATCGGGGTACTGGTCAACAAGCGCCCCATGTTACAGGCTTTATACGATGACAAGGCCAACAGGCTTAAGCGTGTTCAGGTAGCGGGGGAATTACCCTGTTCCGAACAGACGTTTTTTTTGGAGGGATGGATAACAGCGCGGAACCTTCAGCGGCTGCGTTCGGCGTTACACGATATTTCACCTGCCGTATATCTTGAAGCTGCCGACCCGGAACCGGAAGAAGAAGTTCCGGTGGAACTGGAAAACAACTCTCTGTTTCGTCCTTTCGAAGTGGTGGTGGAGGTATACGGAAGTCCCCGCTACCGGGATTTTGATCCCACTCCCGCCATGGCGCCTTTTTTCTTTATCTTTTTTGGCATCGCGCTTGCGGACGCCGGTTACGGGTTGGTTCTTTCCGCTCTTTGTTGGTATCTCCTGCGCAGGGTAAAAATGGCCGGTATGGCCAAGAAACTTTTTTCCCTTCTGTTTTTGAGCGGGTTAAGCTCCATGTTTTTTGGGTTTTTAATGTCCGGAGTTTTTGGGGATTTAATTTCTTATCGTCCTTTATGGTTTAATCCCACCGTGGAACCTACCAAGCTGCTCGTTGTGGCTTTGATTCTGGGAGGTATTCAGCTTTTCCTGGGAGTGATCATCAAAGCGGTTGCCCGCATTAAAGCCGGACAGGTCTGGGAAGCTGTGTTTGAAGAAGGCTTATGGCTTTTCTTCCTGTCCAGTCTCGCTCTTGTACTGCTGTATGAGCCGCTGGGACTGGGGGCTTACGCGGGCTTTTTCCCCAAGTTGGCGGTTGGGGCTGCTGTTGCGATAATGCTGTCCAAAGCGCGGGGCACAGGAACGTTCTGGCAAAGACTCCTGCGGGTGCCGACGGGGATTATGACTCTGTATAATGCGGTATCATTTTTCACCGATCTCTTATCATATTCCCGTTTGATGGCTTTGGGACTGGCTTCGGCCATTATCGGTCAAGTGGTCAACTTTTTTGTGCGCATGTTCGACCCGCATTTGGCCAATCCGGTTGGACTCCTTGCCGGGCTGGTGATTTTTTGCGGGGGACATCTTTTGAACCTGTTGTTATCAGTATTGAGCACTTATGTTCATAACTCCCGCCTGCAGTATATTGAGTTTTTTGACAAGTTTTACGAAGCCGGGGGCAGACCTTTTCGCCCTTTGGCTCAAGAGTATCGCTACATTGAACTGGATGAAAAGGGGGAACTTTAAGCCATGGAAACACTGGGTTTAGCATTGGGATATGCAGGGATTTTTTTGGCGGTGATGGCCGGGATTGGTTCGGCCATCGGCGTGGGAATTGCCGGACAAGCGGCTTCCGGGGTGGTGACGGAAGAACCTACCCGTTTCGTCCCCGCTATGGTTTTACAGGCGCTCCCGGGCACACAGGGGATCTACGGTTTTGTGGTGGGTTTTCTGCTTTTGGGAAAACTTGACCTTATTCAGACCACCGCTCAAGGCTGGCTTTTTCTCCTGGCCGGTCTGCCGATCTTCCTGGGCGGCCTGATCTCCGCGATTCAGCAGGGGAAAGTGTCGGCGGCTGCCATCAACATGGTGGCCAAGCGTCCCGATGAACTGGCCAAGGGAATCATTTTCTCTGTGATGGTCGAGTTTTACGCCATTCTGTCGTTTCTCGGGTCGTTTCTATTATACCAGCAAATTTAGTGAGGTATGACCATGAGGGAACTACAACCGTTATTGGATAGTATCCTGGAGGATGCCCGGAAAGAAGCGGAGCAAACCCGGAAAAAAGGCCGGGAAGAAGCCGAAGCCCTGCGGGCAAAATTTAAGGCCGAGGCTGAACGGCACCGGCATAACTTCTTGGAACAGGCGCGAAAAGAAGCCGCAGAAGAGAAGAACCGCCGGAAGATTCAGGCTCAGATGGCTGCCGGGAGGGAACTCCTGGAGACTAAAAACCAGCTGTTGGAGGAGTTGTTTCGCGCTTTAAAAGAGCGCCTGACCGGGATGAAAGACGATGAGTACCGCGGGCTGCTGAGAAAACTTATTCTCCAGGCGGCGGAGACCGGTACGGAAGAATTGTTTCTTTCCCCGGCGGACCGGCGCTGGTTGGGAGAGAGTTTTCTGGCCGGGCTCAATCAGGAATTAAAGAACCGGGGGAAACAGGGCGCACTGGTTTACGGCAGCGACGTTTCCGACTTGTCAGGCGGGTTTCTCCTCCGGCGGGGTAAGGTGGTACAAAACTATTCCCTGGACAATTTGATTACCACCAAGAAAGATGAATTACTGCCCGAGATCGGGAAGAGACTTTTTGGTCCTCCAGAGGCTGGAAATTAGAAGCCGGCAGCCGGGTGGTTTCAGCGTTACAAATAGTGAAATTTGGAGCAGGTTGCCTGGTGAATTTGCCGGGCAATCTACCATGTATTTTTAAGCAGATGGAGTTGAGAGTGATGAGCGGTTATGCCTATGCCGTAGCCCGGGTGCGGGCTCTGGAAAACAGATTGTTGGCGCCCAACCGGTGGGAACGGCTTACCGCTGCGGAGAGCGCCAAAGAAGCCTGGCGGGTGTTAAGTGAGACCACTTACAGCCGGTGGCAGGAAAACCGCTCTTTTTATCAGTATGAGGAAATTTTCTGGGACGAACTGCGGTCTACAGCGGATCTTCTCCGGAGGATGACAAAAGAAGGAAGTTTTTTTCACTCTTATTTGCTAAAATACGATATGCACAATTTAAAAGTCTATTTATTGGCGAGGATAACCGGTTTTTCGGGTAAAAGGACGCCGGTTTCCAGTTATGAAGGAAATAAAGTTTGGGAAATTATGAAAAACCCCCAAAGGTTTAAAGGAGACCCGTTCGCCCGGGCGGTGATTGTTTTGCAAGAGCAAGAATTATCCGACCCGCAGGAACTACAGCGCGCTGTAGACTTGTTGTATTACGAATATATGGCCGGGCGAAAGAAGGATTTTTCTCCCGGGTTGAAAGATTTCTGGGCCTGCCTGGTCGATCTGGTTAACCTGCGTACTTTGTTGCGGGTAAAAGTCATGAAAAAGGAAGAAGATTTTTTAGCCCGTTTCTTATTACCCGGCGGTTACGTGCCGGAGAAAGAGTTTTTGCCCGTTCTCATGTGGACAATGGAGGAGATTAAAAATTGGTGGTATTGGAGACCTACCGGACGCCTTGCCGCCGGGCTGGAAAACTTTTACCCCCTTTGGCGCGTAGAGAAGGCGGCCGACGAATTACTGGCCGGACGTTTCGAAACCTTTCGTCGCCGGTCTTTCGGAGAAGAACCTCTTTTTGCCTACTTCCGTGCTAAAGAGCAGGAAGTCCGTAAACTTCGGGTTATTTTGGCCGCCAAGATCAACCGCTTGCCGGCGGAAGAGTGGAAGGAGAGAATCTGATGGGCTCATACCGGATGGCCGCAGTAGGAGAAGCTGACAGTATCATCGGGTTCCTTGCATTAGGTGTAGAAATCCATCCCGTTACTTCTACCGGCGAAGCAGCGGAAATCCTGGATAAACTGGTGAACGGTAAAGAAAGATACGGCATTGTTTTGATCACCGAGACCGTGGCGGAGCAGATTATGGACCGGATTATTGATTTGAGTGAACGGGTTCTTCCCACTATTGTCTTAATACCTTCCAACCGGGGCAGTAAAGGGTATGCCATGGAAAGAATTAGGAGAATTGTGGAACGCGCGGTAGGAGCGGATATACTCATGGGGAAAGAGGGGCGGTAGCATGCAAACAGGAAAAATAATCAAAGTGTCCGGCCCCCTGGTGGTGGCCGAAGGGATTCCGGGAGCCAGGATGTATGATATTGTACGCGTAAGTGAAAAGCGTCTGATTGGCGAGATCATTGAAATCAGGGGAGAAAAGTCCTGGATTCAAGTATATGAGGAAACTACGGGTTTGGGACCCGGCGAGCCGGTTCACAGCGACGGGCATCCACTCAGTGTCGAGTTGGGACCGGGATTGATTGAAGCAATCTATGACGGGATCCAGCGTCCTCTTAACGTGATCGCCGCCGAGGTGGGCGACAGGATCACCAGGGGGATTGAAACCCCCAGTCTTCCCCGGGAGAAAAAATGGGAGTTTATTCCCCGGATCAGCAAGGGCACAGTTGTTAAACCCGGGGATATTCTCGGGACAGTCCAGGAGACCAAACTGGTGGAGCACAGGATTATGGTTCCACCCGGGGTGGAGGGACGACTGGTAGAGATAAAGAAAGGTTCCTTCACGGTGGAAGAGACGGTGGCCCGTGTAGTAACGAAAAAAGGAATCAGAGATTTACCCTTAATGCAGCGTTGGCCGGTACGCCGGGAGCGGCCGTACCGGGAGAAACTGGCGCCTTCCCAACCGCTTACCACCGGGCAGCGGATTATCGACACTTTTTTCCCGGTGGCGCGGGGAGGGGCCGCCTCCATCCCCGGGCCGTTCGGAAGCGGTAAAACAGTGGTTCAACATCAATTGGCCAAGTGGGCGGATGCTGAGATTATTGTTTATGTCGGCTGTGGTGAACGCGGCAATGAGATGACCGATGTTTTGATGGAGTTTCCACGCTTGAAAGATCCCAAATCCGGAGAACCTTTAATGAAACGGACGGTGCTGGTGGCCAATACTTCCGACATGCCGGTGGCCGCCCGGGAAGCATCCATCTATACAGGTATCACCATAGCCGAGTATTTGCGGGATATGGGTTATAGTGTGGCCGTAATGGCCGACTCCACCTCCCGCTGGGCGGAGGCTTTGCGGGAAATGTCCGGACGCCTGGAGGAGATGCCCGGTGAGGAAGGATACCCCGCTTATCTGGGTTCACGGTTGGCGGATTTTTACGAGCGGGCCGGACGTGTAGCCTGCTTGGGCAGTCCATCACGGGAAGGCAGTCTTACTGCTGTGGGCGCGGTTTCACCGCCCGGAGGGGACCTTTCCGAACCGGTTACCCAGGCAACATTACGGGTGGTCAAGGTCTTTTGGGGACTTGACGCTTCCCTGGCCTACCGGAGACATTTTCCAGCCATCAATTGGCTGTCTAGTTATTCTCTTTATGACGACCGCTTGGAGGCCTACTACCGCCGTGAAGTGGGGGAGGAATGGCTTAACCTGCGGGCTGAAGCCATGCGGCTTCTCCAGGAGGAAGAGGAATTGCAAGAGATTGTACGCCTGGTGGGAGTGGACGCTCTTTCCGACCGGGACCAGCTGGTTTTGGAGGTCGCCCGTTCAATCCGGGAAGATTTTCTACACCAAAACGCTTTTCACGAGATCGACACCTATACCTCACTGGTCAAGCAATACCGCCTCCTTCGCCTGGTGATGGCTTTTTACGCGGTAGGTAAGAGACTGCTGGAGGAAGGAGTTTCGCTGGATAGGATCCGTGAACTGCCAATCCGGGAGGAGATTGGAAGGGCCAAGTACCTTCCGGAAGACCAGATAGAAAAGGTCGATCAACTATACGAAGAGTTGCATTCACTTGCCGGGGGGAACCTGGCCGGAGGTGACGAAGATGTATAAGGAATACCGGACAGTACGGGAACTGGTGGGACCCTTGATGTTGGTGGAAGAAGTCGAAGGGGTAAAATATGGTGAACTGGTCGAAATTGAACTGAAGAACGGCGAGGTTCGCAAAGGCCGGGTATTGGAGGTAAACGAGGACATCGCCCTGGTTCAGCTCTTTGAAGGTCCTACCGGTCTTGCTCTTTATGAAAGCAAGGTCCGGTTTTTGGGAAAAAGTATTGAATTGGGCGTTTCTCCGGAGATTATGGGCCGGGTTTTCGACGGCCTGGGGCGGCCCAAAGACGGCGCCCCGCCTCTCATTCCCGAGCGGCGGTTCGATATCAACGGCACTCCTATGAACCCATACGCCCGTGACTACCCGTCAGAATTTATTCAAACCGGCGTCTCCGCCATTGACGGCTTGAACACCCTGGTCCGCGGCCAGAAATTGCCGATTTTTTCCGCCTCCGGGCTTCCCCACGCCCGACTGGCAGCCCAGATCGCGCGCCAGGCCAAAGTCTTGGGGGCGCAGGAGAAGTTTGCCGTGGTATTTGCGGCTATGGGTATCACTTTTGACGAGGCGGATTATTTTATCACCGACTTTCGGCGAACCGGCGCCATCGAGCGGGCGGTACTTTTCGTAAATTTGGCCAATGACCCGCCGATTGAAAGAAACGCCACGCCCCGTATGGCCATGAGCGCTGCCGAAT
>Ga0209075_1004952_pt1 | contig 10437 bp, 5 predicted proteins | sample Stecom2011_FD_187523 | JGI IMG/M metagenome (GOLD analysis project Ga0209075, IMG submission 187523) | Agricultural soil microbial communities from Utah to study Nitrogen management - Steer compost 2011 (SPAdes) (version 2) | ecosystem: Environmental > Terrestrial > Soil > Agricultural land...
CCCCAAATATATTGTATCGCTATTTGATAATCTTCGAGAGAGTTCAGAGGTTCAGATACTTGAAGCTTGTCGCCATATCCCGATGAAAGCCTTTGGTTCTTTAAATACGTATTGTAGTTGAAAAACAGGTTTCTCGGATTGATAACTTCGAGTTTGATTGAATCTGCCGTCCGATTTCCCGAGATTTGAAGAAGCGAGGACTTATCCGAAATATTGTATTGCAGCTCCTCATCTCCAGATTTTGAAATGTAAGTTGAATAGAATGGGTTCAGTTTGAGTTTTATGGGTGTTTCTCCTTCAAAAATCAAAGTTTCATTTCCAAAATTGTCTTGCCCGAACACTTGTGTTTTTCTGTTTGTGGACAATCCGTTATACTTAAAAGTTATGCTGATGGAATCGCTTTCCAATTCAGCTTCTAAACTTTCATCTAAATGGTAATAGGTCACATTTTCACTATTCAAGATCAGCTCGTTGTCTGAGGTTAAGAGTTTTACGTCGATTACGTATTCGAAATTGGCAGGCGGGAACAGCGAATCTGAAATTTTGATTTTTGTTTCCGAAGATGGTTTTAAGGTTTTTTCAATATATCCAAGAGTATCGGCTATAAAGAGGTTGTCCTCAAAATAAGAGGTCGGTCTTTTGGGTCGCATTAAAATCTGAACGCGTGCATCTTGAAGAACCAACTCATTTTCATCGGTTGCTTTGATGTAGACTTCCAAAGGTTTGTTTCTGTATTGATTTTTTTTGGGCAATCTAAGGTGTAGTTGGTTTTTTGCCAACTCGTAATCTTCGTAACTAAATGAATTTGAAATTAAAGTTCGTCCCTTCCTATCCTTGAGTTGAATGGCATAATGGGTGTCGAGTCTGAGTTTGAGGGAATCGTGAAGAAAGAATTGATATTCATATCCTCCTTTGTCATAGGGGTCTAGTCTTGTCAAAGGTATGTTTTGCCTATTCCCATACAGGAAAACCGATACAGGTTTATCGTGTGGCTTTCCTCTTTTATTAACCAAAAAACTTTTAAACTTGACGGTGTCGCCCGGTCTGTATTTAGGTTTGTTAAAAATCAAGTAGCCTTTATAGTCTGTTCTTTTAGTTTGATAACAATGACTATCGTCAAAAAGACACGCTACCTTGTTATAGGTTCTAACAAAAAAGTCTTCAGTCCTTCTGATGGTTCCTGTTGACCATCCATCGGAAATAGATTTTACGGCATCTACAGGTAGTTTGACGACAAATTCTACCGGAGTCCACACATATTTCAATGGGGTGCCGTACAAGACCTTTCGGGAATTTCTTCTGAAGGCAGAATTGTTGTAATTTCTGTCTAAGTAGTAATATGAGGTTTTCCCTAAATACGTAACTTGTAATAATCCCCTTTTATTGGATTTTTTAAGCAAAAAAGCCTGAAGGTGGTCGTTGTATTTTATCGACCTGCTTTTGATCTTGACGTCGGCATTGCGAATTAAATGCCCATCCAAATCATAAAGCTGGATGATCAGGTCTTGGTAGTTGTTCAATAAAAAGACTTCGAAATTCTGAACGGTAGCAATTTCGGTTTTTTGGATATTCTTGCCTGAATAAGTTTTTAAATAATGTCCGGGCTTTAGCTTTTTGTCGTAGCTGTTGCCTGTTGCGAAGGAATCGATCAACGTGTGGAAATAATCCGTTTCTATATCGACATTCCTTTTTGAATAGATTCTTTTGGCTTCGTCATCAGAAATCTTAAAGATATATGTAAAATGGCTGGACTGTTTGCTTTCCAATAACTTCTGGGCGGAGAGGGAAGTATAAAGACAACCAAAGACCCCAATGAGAATAGCTTTTAGAATGGTTTTTAGGGTAAGACAGTTACTATTGCGATAATGCATTTTATAAGTTAAATTTCAATCCGTTTTTTCAAGAAACCATATCCGATAGTTACCGATAAGATAAAAGGGAAAGGTGTTTATTGAGGACAATTCTCATTGCTATCAAATATACCAAAAAATCTCTATCAGGAATCTTAGACTTCAAAAGCAGCTTTTGGGTCTAAAGAGAGAATTTTTTGGATTTTTGACATAGGGCTTGTTTGGTTATTACCCCAGACTCTCTAAGCTCCCGTGCGGTTGCGTCGCTTGGTTTCCCGAACTTTAATCCAATAACCGCTTTCACAATCACTTATCCTTATTTTATATGGTATCCGTTCCTGTATTCTACTATTGTAGCATTTCGGCATTATGGGTTGAGTTGGGAAGGAACGCGATGCTCCCGAAGCCTCGGGAGCGCACTAGGGTGGATAAAATCGTGCACCAGTGTTAAGAAACAATCCTTCACTAGCAGAGGAGTTACGGATTTATCTCAGAACTTTATTTTTTTTATGGGTTTTTGCAAGAATAAGGTATCTTTGGCTTTTGGAAATTTCTATCCGTTATTCAGCGTGATTTAAGTGATTTATATTTAATTAAATACTCCCTTTTACTTATGAAAAAGTTTATTATTTGTTTTATCCTCGCCGCCTTTGCTCTTCCGGCAAGCGCCAATGAGGGAATGTGGTTTCTTATGCATATAGAGCGATTGAATTATCGCGATATGCAGAAAATGGGGCTACAACTTACCCCCGAAGAAATTTACAGTGTAAATAATGCCAGCCTAAAGGATGCCATAGTGCAATTTGGAGGTGGGTGTACTGCGGAAATCATTTCCGACAGCGGCTTGGTCCTGACCAATCACCACTGTGGATATGGAGCTATTGCCGGATTGTCCACTGCTGAAAACGACTATCTCACCAACGGGTTTTGGGCAGCCAACCACAGTGAGGAGTTGAAACCGAAAAAGCTTTCAGTTCGATTTTTTGTTAGAATGGACGACGTTTCCAAGCGTATTTTGGCCTTGGTCAATGATAATATGAGCGAGTTGGAGCGCGAAGCGGCCATCAATCGTGAGATTGCCAAAATTGAGCAGGAAAACAACGAAGGAGGAAAATATACTGTTTCAGTAAAGTCTTTTTACCAAGGAAACGAATTTTATTACTTCGTGTATCAAGATTACGAAGATGTACGTTTGGTGGGGACTCCTCCAAATAGCATCGGAAAGTTTGGTGGCGATACCGATAACTGGGAATGGCCGCGACATACTGGAGACTTTGCGCTTTTTAGAGTTTATGCCGATAAGGATGGCAATCCAGCCGAATATTCTGAAAGCAATGTGCCATTGAAGCCAAAATATCATTTGACAACCAGTCTTAAAGGCTTTGAGGAAAATGATTTCGCCATGATATTGGGATATCCTGGAAGAACCAACCGTTGGATGCCAGGAGCTGGAATTGAGCAAAATGTTGAGTACGCTTATCCTGCGTGGGTTGAGGCTTCTAAAACATCTATGGATGTGTTGCAGAAGTATATGGATCAGAACTCCCAGGTCAATTTGGACTACGCGTCAAGCTATGCTTCTATCGCTAACTACTGGAAAAACCGTCAGGGGATGATCGATGCTTTAAAACAGCACAAAACTGCAGATAGTAAGCGCAATGCTGAAAAGGGATTTCAAAAATGGGCGAACAAAAAAGGCAATGAAAAGTACGCCAATGTTATGCCCGTAATCAATGAATATTATAAAAACACCAATGAGAATAGCCGTCATAACAATTACTTGAGTATGATTCTGCGAACTCGCTTGGCTTCTTTGCCCTATAGGCTTGGGAATGAAATAGCTTACTATTTTGAACAAAATGAAGCCAAACAGGCCGAGTTGCAGCCTAAATTGGAGAGTGCTATCAACACATTGTACGATGGACTTTACCTTCCCTTGGAAAAGGAAGTGCTAGCTGCCCAACTAAAGCTTTATTCAGAAAAAGCGAAGAATATTGCGCCGGTTGTGAAAGAGGCCGCGGCCAAAAACAAAACTGCGGCAGATTGGAATGCGTATGTTGATAATGCTGTAAAAAACAGCATATTTGAGTCGAAGGAAAAGCTAAATGCCTTTATGGCCAAGCCGGATCTGGAGGTCTTGCAGAAAGATCCTATGTATTTAATTTCCACTGACCTGTTGGCTCGATATCGATTTAAATCGGAAGAAGAAAAACAGTGGGACAACGATTTTGAAAAAGCCTACCGATTGATGGTACAGGGAATGCGACTGCAAAATCCGAATGAAAAATACTATCCTGATGCCAACAGCACATTGAGGCTGACCTATGGCAAAGTAGTTTCCCTACCGGCAGATAAGCGAAACGATGCCAAAGTAAACTATTATACTACCCTAAAAGGTACAGTTGCAAAATACCAGCCTGGGGATGATGAGTTTGATATGCCGAAAAAGCTTATCGATCTTTATGAGAAAAAGGATTTTGGGCAGTACGCCGATAAGGATGGGTATTTGCCAGTGAACTTTTTAACAGACAACGATATTACTGGAGGAAATTCCGGATCACCTGTTCTAAATGGAAAAGGGGAGTTGATAGGAATAGCTTTCGACGGTAATATTGAAGCTATGGCAGGAGACGTTATTTTTGACGATGAGTTGCAGCGATGTATCAACGTCGATATCCGCTATGTTTTGTTCTTAATTGACAAATATGCCGGGGCTACCCACATTATTGATGAGTTGACCTTGGCGAAGTAAATAGCTTAGCAGAAGAACGTTTTTTTATAAATGTAAAATCCCACATTTCCTATTAGAAGGAACTGTGGGATTTTTGATTTTTGCTGTTTTTGGGATTCTTCCTGTATTTCTGTTATCGATTAGTCCAAGTCATTTCAAAACGGGTTAGGCAATTAAGATACTAAGTTTTGTTAAAACCCTACCAAAAGGAGGTGGAATATAAATGATTTGAGGAATTTTGTATCTTAATTTAAACTGAATTTTATATTTTCCAAGATGGAGAATTATCAATTATTACCTTTCCTGCTTCTTTTATTTTTTTCCACTACTAGCGATTGGGAACACGATATATATTACGAGGAAGAGTATGCTGAATTTAAAGTAGAGCCGAATTATATAACCAACCCCAGTACAGACCGTAAAGACTATTTTGAGGCTTATGACAAAGTCATGGGGCATTGGGGGGTGGACTATGAGGAGCTTTACATCAATACATCAAAGGGGGTAGCCCATGTGATAATGAGTGGTCCTGAAAATGGCAGCCCTGTGGTTTTGTTGCACGGGATGAGTGCAAGTTCCACCATGTGGTATTTTAATGCCAAGGCTCTGGCGAGTGAGCATCGGTTGTTTGCAATTGATTTGATTATTGAGCCGGGGAAATCGTATAAAACTTCCGACATCAAAAATATTAGGGAAATCAGCTCTTGGTACCAAGAGGTTTTTGAGCAGCTGAAATTAGATTCATTCCATCTGATCGGAACTTCCCGTGGCGGTTGGCTAGCAACGGATATAGCCTTAAAGAATAAAAACACAAAAAGTGTAATTCTATTGAGCCCGGTGCAAACCTTTGTGGTTACCCCAGTGAGTAAGGGTTTGTTGAAAAATATGCTAAATGTATTTTATCCCAAGGAAAAAAGGCCGCTGCGCACAATGGAAACCTTGTCCAACGATCCGAGCAAAATAAGTAAAGATTATATAGAGCAGTATCGCCTTGCCTTAAAAAACGATTCCTTGAACAAGTTTATGTTTCAGATGAGACCATTCTCAAATAAAAAACTTCGTTCCTTAGAAATGCCGGTTTTACTTCTGATTGGCGATAACGATTTATTTAATACTCCCAGATCGATTCGCTTGGCCGAAAAATATATTCCGGAGGGGCAGGGAGAGATTATTTCCGATTCCGGACATTTTCTTTCAGTGGATCAGACAGAAGAGGTGAACCAGAAGATGCTCGATTTTCTACGAAGTGTAGATAATGATAATTGAATATTATTCACCTTTGTTAAAAACATCTAAAGAAAGCATTGCAATAGAGATAAGTTGTGGATGTTTATACTCTTAAATTTAAACTTGAGATTTTCATAAATGCATCGATTTAAAATACTTCCATTTTTATTCGTTTTTTTTCTTTTTGCTGGCTGTAAGGATGAATATAAGGAGTTCAAGGAAACGCCTAGTTATATAAGCGACCCCACAAAGCAACAAGAGGCCTATTTTGAAGCTTATGACAAGGTGCTTCAGAAATGGGATGTAAAATATGAGGAGTTGTATATCTCCACCTCACATGGTATAGCCCATGTGATAGTGAGCGGACCAAAGAAGGCTGTTCCCTTGGTTTTGCTCCACGGGGTAAACGCAAGTTCTACTATGTGGTATCCGAATGCCAATGCCTTGACGGAGGAATATCGAATTTATGCGATAGATTTGATTGTCGAGCCTGGAAAATCCTTGAAGACGGCTGATTTTAAAAATATAGATGATTTAACTGAATGGTACCAAGAGGTATTATGGGCATTAAAGTTAGATTCTTTTCATATAATCGGGGCTTCAAGAGGGGGTTGGTTGGCGGTTAATTTGGCATTGAAGAGCAAAAGGGATATAAGGAGCCTAGTGCTGTTGAGTCCGGCGCAAACCTTTGTTTGGATTCCACCGAGTACAGGTCTATTAAAAACCATTGTCAACGTTTTTTCTTCTGACGAAAAACAGGTGGAAGCTACCTTGGAAACCATGTCGAGTCGGCCGGGCAATATTGATAAAGATTACGTAAAGCAGTATCATCTTTCCAAAAAAAATGATACTCTCACCAAATTTATGATGGAGATGACGCCTTTTTCCACCAGCGATCTCCAAACTTTAAAAATGCCAGTTCTCGTTTTGATTGGGGATGATGATATGATAAATACCAAAAGGGCCATTCGCCTTGCGGAAAAACACATACCTAAGAGTAGGGGAGAGATTATCTTAAACGCCGGCCATTTCTTATCAGTGGATCAGGCAGAAACTGTTAACAAGAAAATGTTGGATTTTTTAAGGAGTGTGGATAAGGCAAAATAATAGACGGCAGGAGAAATGATATTGATCTTTGTTCAGCAGCATCATATACCAGAAAATTATTTAATGTCTTAAATTGGGTTTTGTCCAATTTCAATTCTTCTTCCATAATATTGTAATCAATGCTAAAGATATTTATCCAAAGGTGAAGATAATAACCGACGCTTTTTCCACAAAACCCTACCTTTGCACAAAAATTTGGAAGAGATAAAATGCCGGAAATACCCGTAAAAAAAATGCGCCGGGATTGGATCCTGATCGCCCTAATGCTCACTATGAGTCTGGCCGCTATGGACAGCACAATAGTAGCTACGGCCATTCCTCAGATTGTTGGGGATTTGGGTGGGTTCTCTCTTTTCAGTTGGCTGTTTTCCATTTATCTTCTTATACAGACCATCACCATTCCTGTTTATGGGAAGTTGGCAGATATTTATGGCCGTAAACCCATTTTGATAATCGGGATAGTCATTTTTGTTATAGGCTCTGCGACCTGCGCTGCGGCATGGAATATGTACTCTCTGATTTTCTTTAGGGGTGTTCAAGCTGTTGGTGCCGGGGCGATTATGGCGACTGTAAACACTATTGCGGGCGACATATATACTATTCGGGAGCGTGCCAAGATTCAAGGATGGCTGTCGAGTGTTTGGGGAATCTCAGCCATTTTAGGGCCGGCAATAGGCGGGGCTTTGGCGGATTACGCTTCGTGGAGGTGGATATTTTTAATCAACATCCCCGTGGGTGCTGCATCTATTGCGTTAATCGCTTATTTTCTTCACGAGGATAAATCACATAAAGGACATAAAATCGATTGGGCTGGGGCAGCGTCCATGTTAATTGCGGGTACCGTAATTATGTTTGGACTGTTGCAGGGGGGGCAATCTTGGCCGTGGTTGTCATGGAATACTTTAATAATAGTTTTGATTGCTATTCTGATGGTTTATGTCACCATCCGAATTGAACGGAGGTCAGCAGAACCTATTCTCCCCCGATGGGTATGGAAGAAACGAGTGATATTGGGAGCCAATTTGGCAACTATTGGCATGGGGATTATGACGATGGGGCCCAATATGTATTTGCCTGTTTTTGCACAATCGGTTACTGGTGTTGGTGCCATGGCAGCTGGATTTATTCTTGCGAGTATGAGCATAACTTGGCCGCTTTCTTCATCGTTATCCGGTAATCTATACTTGCGAATAGGCTTTAGAAATACCGCGCTCTGTGGGATTATTATTGTAATAATTGGAGCAGCCAGTTTCTTGTTTATTTCTTTTCCGGGACCCATATGGGCTTTGGTCGCTATCCAAATGACCTTGGGGGCTGGTTTTGGATTGATAACCACACCTTTGATGGTTGGAGTGCAATCTACTGTAGAATGGGGGCAAAGGGGCGTAGTGACCGGTGCTAATATGTTTTCGCGGTATTTTGGTCAAAGTATTGGTGCGGCGGTTTTTGCGGCAGTTTTCAACTCGGTACTAACCGATAGAATGACTAATGCCCCAGCCAATCTGCAAGCGGAGCTTCCAACGGTGAATAAGGTAGTGGAAGTTCTTCAAAGCCATAATTCCGTATCGGAAGTGAGTCTTTATCTTCGGGAGGCCTTCTTTTATGCAACTCATAACGTATATGCGGGGATGGTAGTAGCAGGGCTGGTTACCTTGGTGATACTTTTGCTTACCCCAGCTAAGTTCCCTACTATTCAAGAAAAACAATAAGATTTTATCCCTGGATTTTTATTTCTATCGGCCATTCCAAATCTTAGGATTCTGTTTGCAAAACTCGCGTTTTGTCTGATACCGAGATGCCAAGAGAGTGTCTTGTTTGTACACATTTGTCTTCTAAAAATAAATTTCCCATAAAGTGAATCAAGGAGAACCGACTGATATTTTGGCGATACCTATAAATCATATTAAGACAAAAAGGTCTTGTTATGATTATTTCACTTAATTTTAGCGTCCTTAAAGGACAAAACTATGAGTGAAAAAATGAGAACATTGACCGAGCCATTTAAAATAAAAATGGTAGAACCTTTGACCGTAACCACAGAAGCCTATCGCACGGAAGCATTGAAAAAGGCTGGATACAATACTTTTTTACTTCGATCGGATGATGTTTTTATCGATTTATTGACGGACAGCGGTACAGGGGCAATGAGTGATAAACAGTGGAGTGGCATTATGATGGGCGATGAGAGCTATGCCGGGGCGAGGAGCTGGGAACACTTGGAAGCAGTAGTCAAGAAACTGACGGGGATGGATTATATTCTTCCAACGCATCAGGGCCGAGCGGCGGAACGCATTTTATACAGCATTCTTGGTGGTCCGGGTAAACTGTTTATTTCCAACACCCATTTTGATACTACGCGAGCAAATATTGAATACACTGGCGCAATCGCGATTGATATTGTATGCGAAGAAGGAAAGAACAATGAAATTGATTTGCCTTTTAAAGGAAATATAGACCTAGACAAGCTTGAAAAACTGCTTGTTGAGAAGGGGCGGGAAGCAATTGGTGCGGTGATTATGACCGTTACCAACAATTCGTCCGGTGGCCAGCCCGTAAGCATGGAGAACCTGAAGGCCGTAAGGCGAATTTGCGATAAACATGTGGTTATGATGGTAATTGACGGCTGTAGGATTGCGGAGAATAGCTACTTCGTGAAACATAGAGAAGCGGCCTATTCAGAGAAGACGTATGAGGAGATCGCTAGGGAAATGTTGAATTTGGGCGATGCTTTTGTAATGAGTGGCAAGAAGGACGGATTAGTAAATATAGGGGGATTGCTCACCGTGAAAGACGAAGCATTATCTATAAAGTGTAGAAATCTGTTGATTATTTCCGAAGGTTTCACAACCTATGGAGGTTTGGCAGGAAGGGACATGGAAGCCTTGGCAATAGGCTTGGTAGAGGTTTTTGACAAGGATTATTTACATTATCGAATCAAGAGCACAGCTTATCTGGGCGAACGCCTGCGAGCTAAAGGCATTCCTGTGGTTTGGCCAATAGGCGGGCATGCGGTTTATATTGACGCGAAAAAGTTATACGGGAATATTGCAGTGGACGAGTATCCTGGGCAGGCGCTGGTGCTCGACCTATATTTAAAAGGCGGCATTCGTTGCGTGGAAGTGGGAAGTGTGATGTTTGGAAAATACGACGAAGAAGGGAAGTTGATTCCCGCGGCAAACGAATTGGTTCGACTGGCCATTCCTAGACGCGTTTACACCCAAAGTCATATAGATTACGTTTTGGATGTTTTTGATGATATCCTAGAATTGAAAGATAGAAAGAACGGCTATAGAATTACTTATGAGCCGCCATTTCTACGGCATTTTACAGCACATTTTGAACCTATAAATAATTAAATCATGGCAAAACTAGACAAAAGATCCTGGGCAGAACCTTATAAAATGAAGATGGTTGAACTTCTTAAAATGACTACCAGGGCCCAGAGGGCAAAAGCACTAAAAGAAGCGGGATTCAATACTTTTTTATTGCATTCAGAAGATGTATATATCGACCTCTTGACCG
>Ga0209075_1004953_pt1 | contig 10437 bp, 16 predicted proteins | sample Stecom2011_FD_187523 | JGI IMG/M metagenome (GOLD analysis project Ga0209075, IMG submission 187523) | Agricultural soil microbial communities from Utah to study Nitrogen management - Steer compost 2011 (SPAdes) (version 2) | ecosystem: Environmental > Terrestrial > Soil > Agricultural land...
CGACTGATGCCGATATCTTCAAGGTTGCGGCCATAGCCGACAGTCAACTTACCTACGGTGTCCCGGTAGGGCTTAAGGCGCAGGCCTTCGTGCCGTTCGAGTTGTGATCTGAGTAGTTGCCGGTCCACAAACAGCCTCCATCGTATCTTTGGGCCATTATTGCGAACCGGCGTTTTGGGCGCCTGTCTTGGGGTGTGGGTGCAGGTCTGAGCCGGGAGCTATTAGCGCCCGGCTTCTGGATCAGGGGTGGTTGTTGCAGAGTGAATCCCAGCCTTCCGGTCATCAGCTTGCTCGGCAGCGCGCTCTTTTCGAACCTGATCAGGGTCGTTGCCGCGGCTATGAATGACATCAGACTGTGATCGGAAGCCCGCTTGAACTTCCAGTTTTAACGCCTGCACATCTTGGACAGGGTGGAAGTATGGCCATGCCGGCGGAACCCAGCGGAGTGTGTCCGGAGTGCTATCACCTACAGCACCAATCAGCCGAGCCGAGGCCACCCATGCAGATTTAATCGGGCGCATCATCTGACGAATCACCCGGTGCCATTGGTGCTGCTCAACCCGGCGTCGGTATTCGTTTATAAGAACCCGCGCAGTGCGATCGCTCAAGCCTTGGAAGTCGCCAGTCAGTAATTCGTATGGAAGGCCAAAGCCAGCGGCAATATCTCGTCCGTTTACCCTCGAAAAGCCTTCGTACTCACCGCCCAATGAAGGCAGGTTTGGGAACTCTACGCCTTCACCCGGCAAAAGGGTGTAGGCACTTCCGGGAGCAATGTCTGACATTTCCCGACTATCGATTGGTTCTCCGGTGATAGGATCTGAGCCATCCTCTCCTGGTTCTGGGCGCGTAAAAATTGCAGTGAAGCTGCTCGCCAGCTTCTGACGCTCCAACGTAGCTTCGTCGTAGTCGTTCTTCTGCTGTAATCGCTGCAGGACCGTCGCCAGCGGAGGAAAGCCGCGAACCTGCCCTGGGCGCAACGGCTCAAATATATGAATGACCCGGTCAGCGGGCACCCGCACGAGATCGTTCTGGCTAATGGTCAACCCGTAGTTTTCGCCGGGATGCTGCTTGTGCATCCAGTAGGCAACCCGCTGGCCAATGCCATTGAACTCAATACCCTGGATGATTCTGTTGCCGTTGCTCAGTACCGGAAAATTCTGCAGGGGCACCATGTCGGCTTCCAGAAGCTCCAGTTGGACTGGAACGGCCAGGCCATCGGTAGGGCGCCGGTACCGAATGCGGATGAAGCATTCACCGGTTTCACGCCAGGCACGGACGCCGGCTTCCTGCAGGCCATAGATGTCGTAGATGCCGGACGCATCGCACTCGTCCTCAAACTGTTGCCAAAGAGACGCTAAGCTCCTGTCATCAAAGCGTGGAACGATGCCGGTGCCCACGATGTTCGTCACATCCAGATCCACGGCTCGGGATGCCAGAGGGATATTTCGGACTGCGTCGCGGGCCCGCATCCGGGCGGTTCTGAGGTTGGCCAGATTTGCAATGTTGGGGCCAGGATCGCCTTTGTCCCGGAATGCTTTGTTGCCCGGCTTGCCCGCCTGCCAGTAGGCCACTACCGGACCGGTTCGACCGAAAGGATCACGCTGTTTCAAAATCCAGTACCTCGCATCGGCCGGATCCGCCGGCGGCTTTGGGGTTGGCTTTGGGCAAGCTCTGTTCGGATGGCGTTGCGGGCCCTCAGCAGTTCATCAACGTCCCGATATTCAACCGTGCGGTCAGAAAAAGTAACGCGCCGTTCACCTCTGGCTATGGCGCGATTGATGGCATCCAGATCACTGCTGGTAAAGCTCATACCTTATCCCCTTGAGTAGTTGGGGCTCCGAAGAGCCCCGTGCAGGGTTTAGGTGCGCTTGGCGCGCTGGAGCATCTTGGGTCGGGTAGCGATCGGCAGCGGATAGCTGTAAACCTCAACGTCCACAAAAGCGTTTCGCTTCTGGTCCGGGATGACCAGGCTGTAAACGTCCTGACCGGGCAGGTTGATGGTGTCGAAGAACTCTCCCGGGCTATAGGCCATCAGGAAAGCGCCAGGCGCATCAACCGGGTAGAACTTTGCCTCGTCGGTGTTCACTGCCACCTTGGAGCCGTCGTCGGTGCCACGGTAGTTCACCCAGCGGATTCCACCATAGGTGAACTGCTCGTAGGCCATGCCCACATCGTTACGCAGATCCTGAGCCTGCTGGGTGTTCAGGTAGGTCTGGCGCACCTCTGGGTGAGCAGTCAGGTCGTCCCAGAAGGCATCACCAACAACAGCTTCAACAGTGGTGCGGCCAGGCACCCATGCACCTTGAGCAGCCTTCATCATCTGACGGATGACCTGGTTGCACTTTTTGCGCACGGCGCCGGAAGCTGGATCGGCATTGTCGAGATCGAAGTCGATCACGGCATCCTGGGTGACGCCGAATGCATCGAAGTAGTTCTCGATTACAGACCCATCTGCATCAACCACAATGCCCTGGATCGCGCCCAGCATCATGTTCTCCCAGGTTAGCTCGATGTCGCGCATCAGGCCGGCTGGTCCGTTCAGGCGATCCGCCACCTCTGTTTGCACCTGGGCAAGCTCTGTCTCGGAACCGAAAGCCCGGATGTTGGCCAACTCGCTGGCAGTGATACGGTCGCTTTTCGCAATGCGAACAGTGCGGAAGTCTTTAACTGAGCGCTTGCCGGTCGAGCTGGACTCGGGAGCCGCACCACGAGGGCTGGTTCCGATAAGAGACAGTACGCCGGATTTGCTTTCGATTGCGACGGTCTCAGTGCGAACTCGACGCGGAGTAAAGATGCCTCGGTTACGCAGGAAGCTCGGCTGGAACTCCTGCTGGTTCAATGCTTCGGTCAGCGAAACCATGCTGAAGGCGTCGCTGTTGAAGATGTCCATCGTAGCCATTTGTAATCTCCAGTTCAGATCGTTGTGGCCAACAAGCAGTGCCAGCCGGTTTCAGATTTATCGGACGATGATGCCGAGCTCGGCCAGAGCCGCAGCGGCGGTTTCAATCTGGGCTTCGCTTGCGCCTTCGAAGAAGGTGAGATCGGCGCCCGTAACTTCACAGTCGCGGGCCAGGATCACGCCGGTCTGGCCTGAATCGGCCGCGTTAACGGGAGCGAACAGAATGCCCGCGGGCGTTTGTGATCCATCCTCGGCGGCAGGATCGTATTCGGCATATCCGCCAGCAGTGAGCTTGCCCACCACATGGCCGGCGTGCAGATTGTTACCAGCGGCCACAGTTACAGTCTCTCGGCTGCGGTGGCCATTCGCCTCGGAAATGATGAATTCGCCGGCGTGCCGGGATTCAGTAAGAGTAGCCATTACCAATTACCTCTCGGTTGAGTTTTCTTAAAGGCCGATGCCCAGCTCGAACGGGCCTCTTTTTCTGCCTGACCGTCTTCCAGGCCGGGCAAAATTACGGGGTCAGCATTCCGGGCCTCGTCGTCTGCCGCCTGGGCATCAACGATCCGTTTCTTGGCTTCATCCAAAGTGATGCCCTCTCGCACCCAATCCGCAGCTTTAACCGGAAAGCCTTTCTCAATGCACAGAGCCACGATATCGGCGGCATGGTTTGGCTTGTCTTCAGGCTTGTTGGGCATACTAGTCACCGCTGGCGCTTCCGGTTCTGCAGGCTTCTCGAGCTCTGCTACCTTGGCCAAAACCTCAGCAGGGATGTCCATCGCTTTCGCCATGGCGACAGCAGCGGGCTGTGCCAGTGATTCCACGGTGTCGGCAAACCCGAGGTCTACCGCCTCCTGGGCGGTTAGCCAGGTCTCGCCATCTAGAAGGGCTTTGATGTCATCTTCGCCTTTGCCCGTGCGGGCCGTGTAGGTGGCAAGCAGGGACTTCTCGAACTGTTCCAGGTCATCAGCAGTTTTCCGAAGCTCGGCCGCGTTGCCCTGGGCAAATGTCCACGGGTTATGCACCATCATCAGGGTGTTTGCCGGCATGGTGATCTGGTCGCCTGCCATAGCAATAATGGAAGCCGCGCTGGCAGCGATACCATCAACACGGACGTTAACCAGAGCATCATGGCCACGCAGGAAGTTGTAGATCGCGAGGCCGTGGTCCACTTCACCACCGCGGCTGTTGATGGTGACGTTGATCATCTCAACATCGCCCGCAGCTTCTACTTCACGGATAAGATCGCTGTCTGAAACGCCCCATTCGCCGATGTATCCGCGAATACTGACGCTGACCTCTTTTCGCTCCGCTTCGGCGCGGACATCAAACCATTTTTTTGCCATCTCGGATCTCGCTGTCGCATTGATCGGGTCGATGATGGCATGTTGGCAAAATGATTATGGCTGCGCCTGTCTTGGGGTGGGCATTACATAAAATCTGTTTTCTTGAACCCGCTAGCCTTCTTGAATCCGCCAGCATTCTTCTTTTCTGAGGCCTTTGATGCCGCTTGCATCTCTCGGCGCTCATCTCGGCTTACCCGCTCGCTGTTTTCTGATATCGGGCGAGCCCAGGCCGGAGGCTTATCCCACCGGATCTTCGCCACTCCAAGTGACAAGGCAGCAGCGCGATTCATGCCCGCAAGATCTAGCGCCTCGTTCCGTTTGCGTACTTGCTTCCAGCGGCCGTCAGGCTGGCGAACTTCTGATTGCCACTCGTCCCAGAACCAGGCGCCGAGCCACCGGGGAAAGTGGAGGCGAGAGCTTCCGTTGTCTGTGCGCCGGGCAGCGTTCGTCACCGCATCTTTCAGAAGGTTCGGATTACATATGAGCAGCGGCACATCAGCCTTTGCCGCAGTCGGGACTTTGCTTTCCTTGATTAGCGGGGCGTTCCGAGCGGATGCACCCTTATAGACCCGGACCCGGTGGGCCAGACGATTCTGTGCGCACTTCAGGTACCAACGATAGGCGTTTTCGGTTACGCCCTCTTCGCCACCGGAATCCACAATGGTCCTTCGAATCCGCAGTTCCTGGCCCTCTTCGTGGGTCCGGTAGGTTGCTTCCACGACCTTTTGGGTGATTACGTCCCAGTCTTCGGGGTAGCTAGCCGGATCAATCGGCGCAGGGTTGCCGTCCAGGCCTTCTCGGTTGCTCTCTTTAATCTCATAGCGATCAATCAGCCATTCCTCACGGTCCGGCCCGTGCGCGTGCACCTGCACAATGAATCGGGCGTTCTGTCCACCCTGAACATCTACAGCGGCGGTGAGAAACCGCGCCTGTGCCGGGACCAAGTAGCGCTCGAAATCTTCAGCGTTGTCAGCCGGGCTGATTCTGGCAGCATCGTCCAGCATCGCCCTCGGCAGGTATGGCAGACCCCAATCTACATTTGTGACTGTCTTTAGCGCCTTCTCGCTTCGTGTTAGCTCGTAAGTTTCACTGGCGGTTTCGAGCTTTTCGGCCAGGCTTGCCCACGTCTGGAAGGCAGCAGCAGGGCCTTCCATCCAGAACGATGCGATGCGGCCGCCCTTCGGGGTTCCGATCATTTCGCCTTTGGCGGTAAGTGAGCAGCCTTCAGGCACCCACCGGCCGGCCATGTTCAGCCTCTTTTTCTCAGCCTGGGAGATCTCGGCGCCGCAATGCGGGCAGAAAGCCGCCTTTGAAGCCAGGTTGAAGTTCTCCCGATTTGGCTGGAACCATTCGCGGCACTGTTTTTGCGGGCATTGCCAGTACCATCTGCGACGGTCACCTCGGTTGTAGAGGTCCAGGATGCCCGTGGTGGGCGGGGCCATGTGCGGGCAATCCGCAGGCTGGCGCCAGTTTGGGTCTGTTATCTCGCGTCCGGGGGAGCTTTCGGCCAATGTCATGCCAGTGGAACCGAACGTCTGAGTTCGTTTTGATGCCAGAGTAAACGGGTCACCTTCGCCGCCGACATCCTCTGGCAGCCGGTCAAAGTCGGTGATTAGCACGAACTTGAAGTCAGAGCTGGCCATCACGTTTTTCGACGGCCACTTTATGCCCAGGTAATTACCGGCCCGGAAAATCTTGTCATGGACGTTATTGTCGTGCCCCCTGGGGCTCAGTCTTTTAGCCAGAGCAGGAGAGTGGTTGAGCATTCGGTCGATTCGCTTCTTGCTGAACTCCCGGGCCTTGTCCTCGCTGATCTGGATTATCAGACCGTCTGAAGGGTCGCACTCAACCTCGTAGGCTATGTATCCATCAACCAGGGCGTTGGTTTTGCCTGTCCGCGCCGGGCCCACAAAAATAACGGCGTCATACTTTCTGCCGCCCATGCAGTCGAGTGGCTCAACCATGTAGGGAGTAGCTTCCGGGCTCCAGTCTCTGATAGTGCCGTCACCACCAACCACCTTCATGTACTCCGCAGCAGCCTCGCTGGGTTTGATTCGGCGGGGAGGGCGGATCAGTTCGGCCACATCCATTCGGATCATTCTTGCGCTGCCATAACTAGCCATTCGCCGCCAGCTCCTCTTCGTCGTCAACAATGGCCCGGTACATTTGCTCTCTCAGATTGTCGGTGACGCCTTCAACCAGATCGATGGCATCAGCAGGCAGCCCTGCATCCCGTTCGAGTAAGTCCGGCAAGCTATCAAGCGAGCTCGCAATTGACTTGGCCAGCCGGCTCATCTCCCGATGCACTTCCTCGACCGGTACCAGGGAGCGCATTTCCTTTTCGAGCTTGATGCGCTCGTTTTCCGACTGGTACCAGTCTTTGCGATCCTTGGGATGCATATCGTCCGGGTCTGCGCCGGTGCCGGTCACTACATCGCCAAACAATGCGGGGCCCGCATCTTTGAGAGCGTAAACGCTGACGCCATTCTTCTGGCCGGCCGGAACCACCCCCGCTTCCCTCAACCGCCGGCGGACGGTACCCCGGTCCATCCCGAAGGCGTCCGCCAGCCGGGTAATGTTCCAGTTATAGGCATCCGCTAACTTGTTGATTTCAGCCGCCACCTTCACCACCCGTTAATCGCGAAGCCACGCGCCCCAAGGGCTCGCGGTGGTGGAGCCATGGGAGCCCGAAAATTTGCCAAACTTCGCGCTTCTGCGCCCCCGTACGGCTCATTTTTTCTCAGAAGCTTCAGCGGTTTCATAAAAGCGTCAACCTCTTGTCTCGCTTAGAAATATTTTGGCGCGCAAACATTGGCTGGAGGTTTGGGAGCGAATAGCAAACGCCAAATTCCTTTCGGTCTGCCAGGTCAAACCGGGACGCGGGGATGACGTGGTCAATGTGGATCAGTCCGGCTATGAACTTGCCCCATGTCATCGACTTACCGAACTGCCGCTCGAGGTGAATCCTCAGCTCATCTGGCGAATACCCGAATGTGGTACGGAATGAGCTCTCGCTATAAATCCACGAGGAGGGAGGAAGCACCGCAACCCGCCCCCTCCTCTGGTGCTTCCTGACGTGCCCCCTCATTCTCTGGTAGAGGTTTCGGTTAATCGTTTCAGTGGGCAGGCCTTCGGCATCAAGTGCCCGGGCTGCCTCCATTTTGCTCCTATGGTTGCCCGCCTTGATGATTCTCAGCTTGCGGGCTTTCTTGCGGGACGCCTCGCGCTGCCTGAGAATCTCTGACTCCAAGCGCTTCCGGCGGATTCTTGCCCGGATTTCCCTATCGACATCCCCGCTGCTCAGCCTTCTGATCGCAGAGTAGTAGCCGACCTGATCTTCCTTGTTGAGAGATCCATCCTCGTTCAATAGAGATGCCATAAACCGATAGGCGCTTGCCTGACTAAGATCGCAGTAATGGGTATTGCATTCCTGCCGCTTGATGATAGCCCTGTCTGCCGCCTGACGCTTCGAACGGCACTGCCGCCGAGCCTGGTCGCATTGTCGGCATGTGCTGAGGTAGCCGGACTTCGACGCCTTTGAAGTCACAAAGGTTGCCAGCGCCTTAGCCTCTCTGCAGTGCAAGCATTCTCTCATTCCATTGACGATGGGCGTTGGATTTCGCCGGGGCTTGAACGTCTTTTGCCTGAGCCGGTCGCGCGCCTTCTTTGCGCCAGCTGCGCATTGCTCACAACAATACTTTCTTTTCCGGCCACCAAAAGGTTTGCCGCAGCGCTGGCACTGATAGCTCACGCGCCTAACTCCTGCTCCATCTCCTGCCGCTCGTACCACTGCGCATTCGCCTTGCAGCCGTTCAGCATGTACTTGATGCGGTTAACACTCACGCCCAGAACCCAGGCGATCCTGCGCTCTGACAGGCCCTGTTGAACGAGAAACCGGGCTTTGGCTCTTTGTGCCAAGTGCGGGCGCTCGAGCGATGGCGGGTGGATAGTTTGACCGCCGTACAACGCGACAAGATGCAGCAGGTTGTCGTATCCAATGTCCTGGGCTATCGGGTGGCTTTCATCCGGGTTGTCGGGAATGTAGAGGGTTTGCCCTCCCCAGATCTGGCAGATGAGCATCATCACCTCAAGGCCCGCTTCTTGAGCGATCTCTTCAACCAATGTCACCGGTTATCCTCCTTATCGTCATCACCTGCCCATTGTCGGAGCGCGGTCTTATCTGCGTTGCAGTCGCTGAGAACTCGCTGAACCTCAGCGCAATGTTCCGGAATATCTCCCCAATCAGTGCCCCGGTACTCAGGTACAGGGTTGGGCTGCAGGAGCACAGAGGGCGGATACACATACTCAGTCCTGTACTCGATCACTGGATCCCGCGCGCAGGATGTCAGCAACAGCGGGAGGGTGAGGGCGGCCAGCACACTCATCGTTGGCCAGCGCCTGGCGTAGGGCTTCGATCTGTTCACGGGCTTTCCTCTCTGAATGTTGGCGGGCTTGTTGTGCCCGGGCAATGAGCTGGTCACGCCTCTGCATCTCACTCGCTAGGGCCTGATAGCTTTCAGACTGGCTTTGCAGGGACTGGGTCAACTGGGCGTTATGAGAGTTCAGCGCCCCCATGCGCTCAGTCAGGGAGTTATTGCGGGAGTGGAGTGCGTACACGGCAGTGAGTAGCCCGAGGATAAGAACGATCAGCCCGCCGGATAACCAGGGCAGGGCTTTTGAGGTGAGCAGCTTCCCGATCATTTGCGCCCCTTACTGAACGATTCGATGGCGTTGTTGCCGTAATACCCGATAACGATGAAAGCAAAAGCCCATGCCAGCGATTCAAGCAGCGGCATGGACGATTCCCGCAATGGCGCAAACAGACCGGCAGCCAGGGTAACCAGCAGCGCACCCATGGCGGTGTAAGCCAGTCTCCGGCGGTGCCGCCAGTAGCGCTCTGGGTCTGGGTGTTGGTCGGTCATGCTGCATTCCTCATCTGGTTAAACATCGCCCTGATTTCTTGCTCGTCCTCCTGATCCTTCAGCCACCCCTCCAGTTCGTCCCTGGTAATCGCCCCGGCCCGATACTCTGCCCACTTGGCCCGGGCCTTTGTCTCTGTCGGGATTGGCCCAAAGCCCTCGAACCTACGCCCGAACCGATCCCGGCAGCTGCGCTCCGCTTCCTCGATGTTCTCACCGGTGAGCATCACCGAGCGCTTGCCATCCACTATGGCGGTCAGCTGGATCACGCCAGGGCATCCTCGTCCTGAATCTCCAGCCACCGGTTCAGGGTGTCCCGAGCTTCCTCGATTTCCTCCCGGGCCGGCTTGCCGCCAGTCCGAACGCCGCACAGCAGAATCTTCTTGCTCGCATGGTGCAGCTCGTTATCGATCACTCCGAACAGCCGGTGAACTCGGTACACATCCACCACGTCCAGCTGGCGCACGTCCTTGTAATACTTCGGGTAGATATCGGCCATCGTTTGCCGCTTGCAGCCTTCGCTGTAATGGCTTCCCTCGTTGCCATTCGTGCCGATGATGTCGATTCGTGATGTCATGCCGCTTTTGCCCCCTTGATAGTGATAACGCCCAGCTCGAACAGCTCCCGCCAGGTGCGCATCTGCGCCCGGCGCAGGTACCAGTCTTTATATTCCCGCTCCCCGGGCGGCCACTTCATCCGGCCATCGATCACCGAATGGCAGGCATCACACGCAAAGCACGCGCTCAGGTCGTCAGCCTTGCGGGCAATGCCGTGGCTCTCGTCTTGCAGGTGGGCGAGGACGGTTGTGGCCCAGTCACCATTACAGACGCCAACGATCTGCAGGGTGCAGGCCTGGCCCCGAGCAGCGTTCCGAATGTGGTTTGAGCGAATAGGTGTCGGTTTCTTCAGCATGTCAGTCCCCGTGGTACCGTGATCCGCCAGCGCCATAACCCCGACCGGCTTCGCCAGACTTCAGCTCAGCAATCTGACGCCGCAGCTGGCGGTTTTCGTCTTGCAGATCGTTGCAGGCCATACGCAGCAGCACCTTTGCATCATCGTCTTTGAGCGGGGCGCCATCCTGCAGGCGGCCAACACCAAAGCACGTGAAGCAGGGCATGGTGTGGAATACGCCCCGAACAAAGCCACGATGACAGTCCGGGCACGGGGTGGTCTCCATTCGCTTTGGGGCCAGCTCCGGGCCAGCGCGCTTCTTCATGGCAGCGCCCTCACAGCCTCGATGCGTTTCGCCAGCCACTGATCCCAACGAGGGTCA
>Ga0209075_1004954_pt1 | contig 10435 bp, 9 predicted proteins | sample Stecom2011_FD_187523 | JGI IMG/M metagenome (GOLD analysis project Ga0209075, IMG submission 187523) | Agricultural soil microbial communities from Utah to study Nitrogen management - Steer compost 2011 (SPAdes) (version 2) | ecosystem: Environmental > Terrestrial > Soil > Agricultural land...
GAGGCGAATCAGCGTCGGCGGGGCGCTGGCTCGCTCAGCCTGGAGCGGCTTTATCGCTGCCGCCCGCATGATGAGCGAAGAAGGTCGATTCGATGGTTTTGCCGGCATACCGACAGGCACCGAACTGAATGAGCTGTTCGCGACCGGGAAGCATCGCTAGCCGTCTGACCGCCACGCCAGCGGGCCCCTGGGGAGGCCGACTCTCCTATGCGCAGCCCCTCAAGCCACACTTTTCCGCGCAATAAGCGTCCCAGTTTGCGCTTTGCAAACCTCGTGCTTATGCCCTGGCGGACAATCAGGCAGACTGCGCCCGCCAAGCAACCTTTCAGCAAGGAAGACCCTATGGACGTAGAACGCGCCAAATATGTCGGCTTCTGGCCTCGCGTGGGGGCCACGGTCATCGATGGAATCATCCTGTCCATCATCAGCGCACCGCTGCTGATCGCCCTGTACGGAACCGAGTACTTCACGGACCCGGACGGGCCGGTCATCGCCGGGATGGGCGATTTGCTGATCAGCTATGTCCTGCCCGCCGTGGCGGTCATCCTGTTCTGGCTCTACAAGCGGGCCACGCCCGGAAAGATGGCGGTCTCGGCCCAGGTGGTGGACGCGCAGACGGGCAACACCCTGACCACGGGGCAGGCGGTAGGCCGTTACTTCGCCTACCTGCTGGCCACGTTGCCGCTGGGCCTGGGACTGCTCTGGGTGGCGTTCGACCCCCGCAAGCAGGGATGGCATGACAAGCTGGCGGGGACAGTGGTCATCCGCGAGCTTCCGTAAAGCGCCACGCTTCCGGCCGGCGTCGCTCGGCGGCCCGGCCGCACCGGCCGGACGTTTTCTCCGGGCAATAAAAAACCCGCCGAAGCGGGTTCTTTCCGGCCCTGTGACATCCTGTCGGTGACGTCCTGTCTGGGCCCTTCTTCCTTGAGCCGCGCACTTCCTGTGCTTGGCAGGACCTATTATCCAGGCTTGCCAGGCCGTTGCCCAAGGCAAAACGCAGCGCCGATCTGTAAGCCTTTTGCCATGTGTTGCGGCATCCGCCTGCCATCCTGTCTTCGACCAAAGGCGAATCCCTCTCGCGGAACTTATTCGGTTTTCTGTGTTCCCAACCACTCGTCGCCCTTGCGGGACACCATGGTCTTCCAAGCCGGGTAAACTGGGCCGGCTTTCCGCGGTCCGTTTGTTGGGCTTTCTTTTCCTTTATTGCATGCGAAGTTTCTATGCTCATGTCCCGTTCCCCTGCTCGCTCCTTCCCTTTCACGCGTCGTTCCCTGGCAGGTGCATTCGGCTTGCTGGCGCTGTGCCTGGCCGGCACCACACAGGCCGCACCCAGCGATCGCTGGGTCAGTGACAGCCTCAGCACCTTCGTGCGCAGCGGCCCTACCGACGGCTACCGCATCGTCGGCGCCCTGAAGTCCGGCCAGAAGGTCACCCTGGTGGCTACCCAGGGCAACTACAGCCAGGTGCGTACCGACTCCGGCGACACCGTGTGGATTCCCAGCCGCGACCTGCAGGACGCGCCCAGTCAGTTCGAGCGCCTGCCGGCCCTGGAGCAGGAGGTAACGGATCTGCGCGAACGTCTGGCCGGCATCGAGGACACCTGGAAGGCCCGGGTGCAGGGCATGCAGGAGACGCTGGACTCCCGCAAGGCGCTGATCGATGAGCTGGAGGCCCAGCGCAAGGCCCTGAATGCCGAGCTGGCCCAGACCCAGTCGGAACTGCGCGCCGCCCGGGAAAAGCTGGGTGACGAAAAGAACCAGCTGCTCATGGACTACCTGATGTACGGCGGCGGCATCGCCGGCGCCGGCCTGTTGCTGGGCCTGATCCTTCCGGCCTTGACCCGCGGCCGCAAGCGCAACGATCGCTGGTTCTGATTCCCCGGGGGCGAAGTCGGCAGGCCGGTTTCGCCCTTCCGGCACAAGGGACCGAACCTTTCGCATGATGGCAATTCGCTATAACCTAGGCGAACTTGCCTGCGGAACGGAATTTCGCAATGCGTCGCCTCTTGTCTCTTGTGGTCCTCTGCGGTGTGCTTCTGGGCTGCAGCGATACCTCCGACAACCTGCGCATCGGCAGCAATCGCTGGTTGGGCTACGGCCCGCTGTATGTGGCTGACGACCTGCGCTGGCTCGAACCCTCCGGCTTCCGACTGCTGGAGTACCCCAGCACCAGCGGTGTCCTGCGAGCCTTCCGCAACGGGCTGCTCGACGCCGCGATGCTCACGATCGATGAAACCCTCCGCCTGATGGCGGACAATCACGATCTGGAAATCCTCCTCATCACCAATATCTCGGCTGGCGCCGACGCGGTGTATGCCATGCCCCCCCTGCGCGATCCCCAGGACCTGCTGGGCGCACGCATCGGCGTGGAAGATTCGGCCCTGGGAGCCTTCTTCCTGTCCCGCCTGCTGGATCTGGGCGGCCTGCGGCGTGACCAGGTGGAGATCGTCAGCCTGCCGGTGCAGGAACACCTGAACGCCATGCGCGAAGGCCGAATCGACGCGGTCATCACCTTTTCCTCCGAAGGCCCGGCGATGCAGGCCCTGGGGGCTCGCCGCATGCTGGACAGCCGCGCACTGCCCAACGAGATCATCGACGTGCTCGTGGTCGACCGGCAGCGCGTCAGCCCGCAGGCGCGCCGTCGCCTGCAGGCGCTCTGGCATGAAAGCCTGGCACGCTGGCGGCAATCCCCCGACTACATCGACAGCGTGCTGATGCGCCGCCTGGGCATCGGCAGCGAGGCGCTGCAGCTGACCCGCGAAGGCCTGCTGATGGGCGACCTGGCGCTCAATCGGCAGTTCTACGAAGGCGGGCAGTTGCTCAGGAGCCTGCAGCAGATCCATGCCTACCAGCTGGAACGTGCGATGCTGCCCAGGGCCCTCGACTATCGGCGCCTGCTCTGCGAGGGCGGCTCATGCTGACGCACCTGTCGCTGCGCAAGTCCCTGCCCCTGCTGCTCGGACTGTTCGCCATCATCTACATCCTGATGATGATCGGCCTGCACCTGCCGCGCACCGCGCGCCTGGTGGAGGAGGAGCTGCGCCGCTACACCGAGCAGATTCTGATCCTGGTGCAGAGCAGCGCCAGTGATCACCTGCGCCAGCACCGCACCGATGAATTGCATGGCGTGCTGTCCGACCTGGGCAGCCTGCCCGGAGTGCGCTGGGCGATGGTCATCGACGACCAGCAGCGCATCGTCGCCAGCACCCGCCTGGGCCTGGAGCCCGGCGCCGAGCTGAACGACCCTGCGCGACTGGCCCGGCTGCTGGCCAGCGATCGCCCCCGCTGGGAAGCCCTGGGCGAACACAGCTACCTGGCCAGCTATCCCCTGGTTCACCTCTATGACCAGGGTGAGATGGTCTACAACAACCTGCTGGTCAGCCTTGACTACCAGCAGACCATGCGCCTGCGCCGGCAGAGCACCTGGCTGGCCCTGACCCAGACCCTCGGCCTGCTGCTGCTGCTCGGCCTCCTGCTCAACCTTGCCTACAGCCGCCTGGTGACGCGCCGCCTGAGCCTGATCGGCAATGCCATGCAGCGCTATGCCAGCGGTGACCTGAATGCCCAGGCCCGGGTGGGCGGACGGGACGAGATCAGCCGCCTGGCCGGTGACTTCAACCAGATGATGCGTCAGCTGGGCGAAAACCAGACGGCCCTGCGCGACAGCGAGCAGCTGCTGCGCAACCTGGTGAGCGCGGCGCCGATCGCCATGCTGATCATCAATGCCGAGGAGCGCGTGGCGGAGGCCAATCCGGCCGCCGCACGGCTGTTCGGCCGCGCCACCCGCGCCCTGGCCCATCAGGAAAGTGCCGCCCTGTTGGGCAGGGACAACTGGCAGCGCCTGCGCGAGCAACCGCGCCAGTCGCAGGAGATCGCCGTCTGGCTCGGTCGCCAGGAGCTGTCACTGGAAGGCTCCTGCACCCCCTTCGAGCGCAACGGCCAGCCCTTCCACCTGTTGCTGTTGCACGACATCGGTGATCGCAAGCGCGCCGAACAGCGCCTGCGCCACCTGGCCAACTACGACCAGCTGACCGAGGTGGCCAATCGCAATCACCTGCTCATGCGTCTGGACGAATCGCTCGGCCAGCACGGCTCGCTCAGTCTGCTGTTCCTCAACATCGACCATTTCAAGCGCATCAACGACAGCCTCGGCCATGCGGTCGGTGACCAGTTGCTGCGCCAGGTGGCCGACCGCCTGCGGCGCTTCGTCGAGCCGGGCGATCTGCTGGCGCGCCTGGGCGGCGACGAGTTCATGTTCCTGCTCGACGGCCGCGACAGCGCCGCGGCGGTGGCCCTGGGCGAGCGCCTGCTCGATGCCCTGCGACAGCCCTTCCAGACCCGCCAGTACACCCTGTACATCACCGCCAGCCTGGGTATCACCCAGCACGTCGGTCGCGGCGGCACCGGCGGCGAGCTGCTCAAGCAGGCGGATCTGGCGCTGCTGCGGGCCAAGGCCGAGGGACGCGATCGCCTGGCCTGCTTCGACAGCCAGCTGGCCGCCGAGGCCGAGGAGCGCCAGCGTCTGGAGGATGAACTGCGCCTGGCCATCGCCCGCGAGGAATTCGAGCTGCACTATCAGCCTCAGGTGGACGCCGAGGGTCACCCGCGTTCGGTGGAGACCCTGCTGCGCTGGCGCTCCCCGACCCGCGGCCTGGTCTCGCCGCTGCAGTTCATCCCCGTACTGGAGGACACCGGCATGATCCGCGAGGTGTCGCGCTGGGTGTTCCGCCAGGCCTGTCGCCAGGCCCTGCAGTGGTCCCGCGAGGGGCTGAAGCTGCGCGTGGCGGTCAACCTGTCGCCACTGGACTTCCGCCAGCCGGACCTGGCCGGCATCCTCACCGGCATCCTCGCCGAGGAGGGCACCCCGCCCGAGCTGATCGAGCTGGAACTGACCGAAAGCGCCCTGCTGGAATCCAGCAGTTCCGTGCAGGAAACCCTGCGCCTGCTCAAGGATGCCGGCCTGCCGCTGTACCTGGACGACTTCGGCACCGGCTATTCCTCGCTCACCTACCTGCAGGCGTTCCGCTTCGACGGCCTGAAGATCGATCGCCAGTTCGTCGCCGAGCTGCCCGAAAATCCCCGCTCGGTGGCCCTGGTGCGCGGCATCCTGACCATGGCAGCGCAGCTGGGCCTGGAGGTGGTGGCCGAGGGTGTGGAAAACGAGCGGCAGGCCGCCTTCCTGCGCCTCAACGGCTGTCATCGCCTGCAGGGCTACCTGTTCGCCCGCCCCCAGCCCGCGGCGGATTGCACCTGGCAGGCACAACGGGCTTAATAGCCGCGATACATAACTTGCGTGCTACATAACGCGATTTGACATAAGAACCACAAGAGTCCGCCATGAGCCTTCCCGAAGTCCTGCTGATCCTCGCTGCCGGCTTTGCCGCCGGCGGCATGAACGCCCTCGCAGGGGGCGGCACCTTCTTCTCCTTCCCCGCCCTGCTCGCCATCGGCCTGCCGCCTGTGACCGCCAACGCCACCAACGCCGTGGCCCTGTGGCCCGCCAGCCTGGCCGGTGCCTGGGCAGCCCGCCCGTCCCTGCGCGGCCTGGGCAGCTACCTGACGCCGCTGCTGCTGGTCGGCCTGGTGGGCGGCGCCGCCGGCGGTCTGCTGCTGCTGCTCAGCGGTGACGACCTGTTCAGCAACCTGATTCCCTGGCTCCTGCTGGTCGCCACCCTGCTGTTCGCCGCCAGCCCCTGGCTGAGCCGCTGGCTGGCCAGCCGGCGACGCGACGCCGAGCAGGTTCGCCACACACCCCTGGGCTTCGTCGGCCACAGCCTGGTGTCCATCTACGGGGGCTATTTCGGTGCCGGCATGGGCATCCTGCAACTGGCCGCCTTTTCCATCGAAGGGCACGCGCTGAACCGTGCCAATGCGCTGAAGAACCTGTTCTCGGCCATGATCTACACGGTCGCCAGTCTCACCTTCGTCATCGCCGGCCGGGTGAGCTGGCTGGAACTGGCAGTCCTGCTGGCCGGCGCTACCCTCGGCGGCTACGCCGGCGGCGCCCTGGGCGAACGTCTGCCGCCCAAGCTGCTGCGCGCCCTGGTGCTGCTGGTCGGCGGTGGCATGACGCTTTACTACTTCTGGAAGGTCTACGCCTGAGAATCACCCGGGACGCTTCGGCCGTGACGCCTTGATCGGCATCTGCACACGGCCGAAGCCCCCTCTTCCATGGGCCGGCGTAGGCACGCATTTGCCGCTGTCCCCCGGCTCTGCTAGTGTCGCGCCCGTTTCTTCGTTCCGAGAACCGCGTCATGGCTACCCGCACCAAAGCCCCCCTGGATTTCGAGCAGTCCCTCGCCGAACTGCAGCAACTGGTCGAGCGCCTGGAAGGTGGCGAGCTCTCCCTGGAAGAGTCGCTGAACGCCTTCGAGCAGGGCATCCGCCTCACCCGCGACTGCCAGAGCGCGCTGAGCCAGGCCGAGCAGAAGGTGCAGATGCTGCTCGAGCGCGACGGCGAGACCCGCACCGAGCCGTTCCAGGTAGATGACCAGCCATGATCGAGAGGTATCAGAAGGACTGCCAGCAGCGCGTCGACACTGCGCTGCACGCCCTGTTCGTGCCGCCGCGCGCGGAACTGGAGCGTCTGTACCAGGCCATGCGCTACAGCGTGATGAATGGCGGCAAGCGCGTGCGTCCGCTGCTGGTGTATGCCAGCTGCCAGGCCCTGCGGGGCGATCTGGCCCAGGCCGATGGCGCGGCCTGCGCAGTCGAGCTGATCCATGCCTACTCGCTGGTGCATGACGACCTGCCGGCCATGGATGACGACGACCTGCGCCGCGGCCAGCCCACCACCCACAAGGCCTTCGACGAGGCCTGCGCGATCCTGGCCGGCGATGCCCTGCAGGCCCTGGCCTTCGAGGCCCTGTGCCGTCCGGAGGGCAACCCCGCCGATCCGGCGCTGCGCCTGGAGATGTTCCGGCAGCTGGCCCGCGCCTCCGGTGCGGCGGGCATGGTCGGCGGCCAGGCCATCGACCTGGAATCGGTGGGGCGCACGCTGGATCAGCAGGCCCTGGAGCTGATGCATCGCCACAAGACCGGCGCGCTGATCGAAGCCAGCGTGCGTCTCGGCGCCCTGGCCAGCGGCCAGGCCGACGGCGCCCGGCTGGAGGCCCTGGCGGGTTACGCCCGCGCCATCGGCCTGGCCTTCCAGGTGCAGGACGACATCCTCGACGTGGAGAGCGACACCGCCACCCTGGGCAAGACCCAGGGCAAGGACCAGGCCAACCACAAGCCCACCTACCCCGCCCTGCTCGGCCTGGCCGCCGCCAAGGACTACGCCCTGCACTTGCGCGACCAGGCCCATAGCGCCCTGGCCGGCTTCGGCGAGGACGCCGCTCCGCTGCGCGGACTGGCCGATTTCATCGTCCAGCGGCGCTCGTAGCTAGAACACGTCGCGCTCCGGGCGCACCGGCAGCGGCGCCAGGCCGTTGGGGCCGATGCGCTCGGCCTTGCGCACCTCGCCGGTGTGGGGATCGTATTCCAGGCGCAGCACCGGCATGCCGTTGCCATCCATGCGCACTTCCAGCAGCAGTCGCCCTTCCTCATCGAAGCGCTCGTGGCTACCCACGCTGATGCCATCGATCTGCGCGCCCCGGTAGCGCAGCCGTCCGCTGTTCCAGTACTGCTCGATCTTCATCAGCGCCGGGCCTTCCGCGCTCTCCTGGAGGATGCGGCGCTCCTTGAGGCGGCCGTTCAGGTACCACTGGCTGTCGCTGAGCAGCCTGCCGTTTTCCCAGAAGGTCTCGCGCAGCAGCTGGCCGGTCTGCGCCCACTCGCGTTCGTAGCCGTCGCGCCGGTCCTCGGGCTGGCCCACGCGGGACGAGGACTCGCTGCGCGGCTGGCCGTTGCTGAAATAGCGCACCCGGATGTCGTGATCGCCGTTGCGCCGCTGCAGGCCGGTAAGCCGCCCCTGGCGGTCGAACTCCTCGCGACGCAGCAGCGCGCCCCGCAGCCAGGTTTCCCGGGCGGTCACCCGGCCGCTTTCATCATGCAGGGTCACCTCGCCGGGCTTGCCATCGAAACCGCACCAGCTGGTGTCGCGCCCCTCCAGCCAGGGCCGGTCGCCACAGTGCAGGCTGGTCAGCCGGCCATCGGCCAGCAGCGCCACGCTGGCCAGCTCGCGCCCCTGGGCATCCACATAGGCCAGGCGGCTGAGGCTGGCGTCCTCGCGGAAGTAGCGCTCCAGACCTTCGCGACGCCCCTCGACGTACTGGGTCTGATAACGCACCACGCCGTTCGGGTAGAACTCGCGCATCAGGCCATGGGGGCGGCCCTGGTCGTCCAGCTGCTGATCGCGCAGGACCCGGCCGGCGCCATCGAACTGGCGCCGCACCTGCGGTTCATCGGCGCGGGTCGGCCCGACCACGAAGCCGTCCAGAACCACCAGCAACAGCAGCTGCGCCACCAGCCACAAGCCCTGTAGAAGCTTGACCACTCACCCGTCTCCTGTTCCGGCTCAGGCGTCAATGCGCCACACCCCCGTTTCGCTACAGAGCCTAGCAGCGCGCCTTCGCACCTGCCGGCGGCGCGCACGCGTATCATGACGCCATGTTTCCACGCCTCTTTCTCGAAGACTGGCGCCATGGGCCCACCCAGCGGCGCGTCTGGTCACTGACCACCCCCATGCTGGTTTCCAACCTCAGCGTGCCCCTGGTGGCGCTGGTGGATACCGCCGTGATCGGCCACCTGGATCATGCCCACCAGCTGGGTGCGGTGGCCGTGGGCGCCAGCCTGTACAGCCTGCTGGTCTGGTGCTGCGGCTTCCTGCGCATGGGCACCACCGGCTTCGCCGCCCAGGCCAGCGGGCGTGGCGATGGCGCTGCGCTGCGCCTGCTGCTGTTGCAGGCGGGGCTGCTCAGCCTGCTGCTGGCCCTGTCCCTGGGTCTGCTGGCGATCCCCGGCAGCGGCCTCGCCCTGGGCCTGATGCAGCCTTCGGCTGACCTGGATCAGCTGGCGCGCCAGTACTTCCACACCCGTCTGCTCGGCCTGCCGGCGATGCTCGCCAGCCAGGCGCTGATCGGCTGGTTTCTCGGCGCCCAGAACGCCCGCGCGGCGCTGGCCATCCTGCTGACCATCAACCTGCTCAACCTGCTGCTGGACCTGTGGTTCGTGCTGGGCCTGGGCTGGGGCGTGAGCGGCGCCGCCCGGGCCTCGGTGGCGGCCGAATGGAGCGGCCTGGCGATCGGCCTGCTGCTGTGCCGCGGGGAACTGGCCCGCCATCCGGGTCGGCTGCTGCTGGCCCCGCTGCGCCGCTGGAGCCAGTGGCGCCCGCTGCTGGCGGTCAACCGCGACATCCTCATCCGTTCCCTGGTGCTGCAGGGCGTGTTCTTCCTGGTCACCGTGCAGGGCACACGCCTCGGGGACGCCACGGTGGCGGCCAATGCACTGCTGCTCAACGGCCTGCTGGTCACCGCCCATGCCCTGGACGGCCTGGCCCATGCGGTCGAGGCCCTGTGCGGCCACGCCATCGGTGCCCGCGATCGCCAGGCGCTGCGCCGCACCCTGGTGGTGGCCGGCGGCTGGTCGCTGCTGGGCAGCCTGGGTTTCGCCCTGCTGTTCCTGCTGGGTGGCGAACCGTTCCTGCGCCTGCAGACCGACATGCCGGAAGTGCTGGCCACCGCCCGCGCCTACCTGCCCTGGCTGGCGCTGCTGCCGCTGTTGACGGTGTGGAGCTACCTGCTCGATGGCCTGTTCATCGGCGCCACCCGGGCCCGGGAAATGCGCGACGCCATGCTGCTGGCCGCGCTGCTGGCCCTGCCCGTGGGCTGGCTGCTGCAGGGCTGGGGTAATCACGGACTGTGGCTGGCGTTCTGCCTGTTCATGCTGGCGCGCAGCCTGGCCATGGCGGTGATGGCCAGGCGGCTGTGGCCGCGGCTGATCGAGGCGGATCGATAGCCACAGGCTCGATTGGGAGCCGGCCGGGGCAGGCCGTGGGGCGGACAGCGTTGTTTTGTCCACCAGGCGAGACCTCGGGCTGGCGCCATCGGCGGACAGGACAGCGCTGTCCGCCCTACGGGGTGGTGAGGTAGGAAGAGCGCGTCAGGCCCAGGCGCAGGGCGTCCAGGTAACGGTTGCGCTCGGCGGCGCTGAGGCCGGCGCGGGAGACCTTGTCCCGGTAGAAGCCCATCAGTTCGTCGGCGGACAGGTGCACGTAGCGCAGCAGGTCCTCGATGGTGTCATGGGTCTCGATGCCGGCGTGGTAGACGCTGCCGTCCGCGCGCTGGTAGAGGTTCACCGAGTCGGTGTCGCCGAACAGGTTGTGCATGTCGCCGAGGATTTCCTGGTAGGCGCCCACCAGGAAGATGCCCAGCAGGTATTCCTGCCCCGGCGCGATCTCGTGCACCGGCAGGGTGGTCTCGATGCTCTGCTCGTCCACGTAGTGACGGATCTTGCCGTCCGAGTCGCAGGTCAGGTCCTGCAGCACGGCGCGGCGC
>Ga0209075_1004955_pt1 | contig 10435 bp, 10 predicted proteins | sample Stecom2011_FD_187523 | JGI IMG/M metagenome (GOLD analysis project Ga0209075, IMG submission 187523) | Agricultural soil microbial communities from Utah to study Nitrogen management - Steer compost 2011 (SPAdes) (version 2) | ecosystem: Environmental > Terrestrial > Soil > Agricultural land...
TTAAATAAGTATATCCTATTTTTGAAAAATAAAATTCCTAGAATGGTTATTTAACATGAATGTTGTTGAAATTGGTTTAAATATACAAGAACAAGTGATTTTCGATAGATTAAAAGGAATTTATACGCTATAGCTAAAATAACTCAATAAGTGAAAGAACTCATAAAAAAATACTTTTCTACCCTTGTCTTTTTTTATAGGTATATAGGGAATCGCATTTTGATTATGCTGATTCTTAGCCTGACTGTATCCGTACTCGACGGTTTTGGATTAGCGATGTTTTTACCACTCTTACAAATGGTTAGTGGAGATGGAGCTGTGGATCCTGCTCAAATGGGTGGCTTGGCATTTTTAATCGAAGGTGCAGAAGCTCTGGGCATTTCTTTGAATTTGATGTCTGCACTTGCCTTTATGGTCGTATTCTTTGTGTTTAAAGGAATTGCGTACTATCTCAATGCGGTTTATGTTGTTGTATTACGGCAGTCATTTATAAGGAGTGTTCGTGTAAAATTATTAAATGCCTTGAATGTTATGAGTTTTAAAAGCTTTATAACTTCAGATGCAGGGCAAATTCAAAATACCATGAGTGGTGAGGTATCAAGGGTTTCTTTAGGCTTTACAACATATTTTGGTGCCTTCCAACAGGGGGTGATGGTTTTGGTGTATATAAGCTTTGCTTTTTTTATCGATGTTCAATTTGCGTTATTGGTTACATTAGGAGGAATTTTAACAAATTTTTTATACAACCTGATATATTCCCGAACCAAAGAAGCTTCACGTAAACTAACTGGGGCTAGCCATTTATACCAAGGACTGATTATTCAACACGTAGCTAATTTTAAATATTTACGTGCAACAGGAATGATATCAACCCATTCCGAGAAGTTGAAAAATAATATAATTGATATTGAGGACTCAAATAAAAAAATTGGAATTCTAGCGGGTATTGGAAATGCTGCAAGAGAACCTTTATTGGTCATTGTTGTGGCTGCTGTAATATTGATTCAGGTCATGCTTTTAGGAGGAGCCATGGGCGCTATTCTCATTAGCTTGCTGTTCTTTTATCGGGCACTATCTTCGCTCATGGGAATGCAGCAAAGTTGGAACGCGTTCTTAGGAGTTTCAGGGTCCTTGGAAAATATGCAAGACTTTTTAGAAGAATTAGAAGAAGCCGAAGAAGTAACGGGGAAATTGAACTTCGATAAATTCCAAAGTGAAATAAAATGTAAAGGCCTTTCTTTTTCGTTTGGGGAAACACAGGTGCTCAATAGTATAGATCTTGATATTCCGATAAATAAAAGTATTGCTTTCGTCGGGGAAAGTGGAAGTGGGAAAACCACTTTAGTAAATGTTTTAGCTGGACTTTTAGAACCGAGCGAAGGAAAAGTTCTTATAGATGGCCAATCTATTCAGTCACTCAATAAGACAAAGTATCAAAAACGTATTGGGTATATTACTCAGGAAGCAGTAATATTTAATGATACAATCTACAATAACATAAGTTTTTGGGCAGAAAAAACCCCAGAAAACTTGAAGCGTTTCTATGATGTAATCGAGCAGGCTGCTTTGACCGAATTTTTACAGGAGTTGCCCAATAAGGAAGATACGCTACTGGGAAATAATGGGATCAACGTGAGCGGTGGTCAAAAACAGAGAATTTCCATAGCGAGAGAGTTGTTCAAGGATATCGATATCCTTATAATGGATGAAGCGACTTCTGCCTTGGATTCCGAAACTGAAAAAGCAATACAGGAAAGCATTGAAGCCTTACAGGGACGGTATACTTTAATCATTGTTGCGCATCGATTGGCAACTATTCGCAACGTGGACAAGATTGTTTTTATGCACAAAGGAAAAATTGATGAACATGGCAGTTTCAGTGATTTAATGCAACGTGTGCCACGTTTTAGAAAAATGGTGGAACTACAGGAATTATAATACTTAGTGAATGGATTATTTAAATGATATTGCACTATAAATGAAGGTGTCTTTCACTATAAATATAGCGAATGTAGGGACGGTTGGCCCAATCTTAAATGGGCCACCTAGCAACTTGACAGCAACTGAGGAATTCTTAAATATTATAAAGTAATATTAAATGGAGGATAGATCAGAAAATGTTGTGGTAAGTGTGGTGATGCCCACATACAATCATGAGAAATATATACGCCAAGCTATTGAAGGTGTTTTAATGCAGGACACCGATTTTTTATTTGAACTTATTATTGTTGAAGATTGTAGCACAGACGATACAAAAAGGATTGCTTTGGAGTATGCAGACAAACACCCTAATATAATTAACGTGCTCGTTTCCGAGAATAACTTAGGTATTACTGATAATTATTTGCGGGCAATGGGTGTAATAACCGGAAAGTACATTGCACTTTGCGAGGGAGATGATTATTGGACTGATTCGTTAAAACTCCAAACGCAAGTTGATTTTTTAGAGACCCATCCCGATTGTTGTTTGTGTTTTCATCCTGTGAGTCATGTTTTTGTCGATAACAATCAAGAAGATTTTGTTTTTGGCCCCAAAATAGACGGTAATCACGTGTTTACCTCGGAAGAAATCATAGAAGGAATTTTGATACGAACTGTTTCTATGCTTTTTAAGACAGAATCCATCCGAGATTTGAAGAGCTGGATTTATGGGGCGCCGCTAGATGATTTAGCATTGCAACTACATTGTGCATCAAAAGGGAATGTTGGGTATATAGGAGGCAAACCAATGAGTGCCTATAACCGTGGCAATGAAGGAGCCTGGAGTGCCGGAGAAACCAGTACAGACTTGAAGCAATCAAAAAAATGGCATAAGAAAAGACATGAAGACCACCTTGAGGTCTTTGACATGTTCAATACCTATACACAACAGAAATTCAATAATCAGATTCAGAATAGAATTAGGATCAATTCTATACGATATATGAGCTTTATGCTGCCTATTAGTAATAGAAAAGAACAGGTTAAGATAATTTATGATAAGAAACGATATCTCAGGTATTTCAACTGGAAGCCATTGTGCTATATGTTTGGACGACTGATTGTCGGTGAAAAGGTAATGCTTCAGCTTAAGCGATTTGTATAGGCAGAAAAGGAATAGTTTTGCCGATTCCGTGGAAATCGGTATTAATTAAAAAAATTAAGTCTAACATTTTTTAAAACCTTTTATACCTATTAAACTAAGTTTTCCTCCTTATTGATCAGCTGAAGTTCCTGTAATATTGTATTAGAATTTTAAATTATTAGAAGATTTATCTATGGAAACCGTAGTTTATGTAATCGGGGTGTTTGATCTCTTTCATATCGGACATGTAAAACTTTTAGAAAGAGCAAAAGCGCTGGGCGATAAATTAGTTGTATCTGTTAATGGGGATGACATGGTCGCCTCATATAAACGCAAACCATATTTTAATGAGCATGACCGATTGGAAATAGTTAAAGCATGTCGATACGTTGATGAAACTTTCATTATTCGTCAGTATGATAACAAAGAAGTGATCAAAAAATATGCAGTTAATAAAATTGTTCATGGCGATGATTGGGAAGAAGAGAGTTATATGGAGCAAATTTGTGTTACTCCTGAATTCCTAAAGGAAAATAATTGCGAGTTGGTGCTTCTTCCTTACACACAGGGAGTTAGTACTTCAAAATTAATAGACCAAATAAAAAATGGATAGGATAAATTTCCATCCTGTTCAAGCATAAAAAAACAAATAAATGATTTATCAACAACAGTCTTATTTGCCTATTATATTTCAGGTAGATGAAGGTATTATACTAAAGGTCGATGATTTTTTAAAAAGAAATAACCTTTCTTTTAGCAATGTTTTAGTTGTGTCAGGGAAGAGTTTTTCTAAAAAATTCGCAAATCAGCTAATCGAAAAAAATAGTTGGAATTCATATATTATTGAAAATAATGGGTTTAGAGATGTTGAAAAACTCAGACAATATGTCAATCACAATAGAATAGATTTGATTATTGGCGTTGGGGGAGGAAAGGTTATCGATACTGTAAAAAGAGTGAGTTACTATACCAATATCAATCACTTTTCAGTTCCTACGATTATTTCTAATGATGGATTGATTTCTCCTATTGCAGTTATAAAAAATGATTCTGGGAAAACTGAAAGTTTACCTGGGATCATGCCTATGGGAGTATTGATAGATATTGAAATTATTAAAGAATCACCTATTACTTTTATTCGTGCAGCAGCAGGCGATATTTTGTCGAATATTTCTGCGACGAATGATTGGGTTTTGGCCTTACAAAAAAGTAATGAACGGATGAATGACATTGCTTTTCACCTATCCAAAAGCGCGGCCAATTCATTAGTATATTTTAGGGATATAAATCTAAGAGATAAGCAGTTTCTAAGATTAGTAGTGCAAGGTCAGATCAATTCTGGTATCGCAATGTCTTTAGCGGGTACCTCAAGACCTTGCTCAGGGAGTGAACACCTAATTAGTCATGCTATTGATTTCTTAGAGCTTTCTAACGTTTTGCACGGAACGCAAGTGGCTTCAATCAGTTTATTTACGCTATTCCTTCAAAAGAAAATTAAACCAATACATATTCAATATGCTCAATCAACCGAAATCCCTTTGGATTTCACATCCTTTACTAAAGGGTTCTCTAATGAGTTGTTTAATGAAATCATTGATAAGGCGAGAGAAATGAGACCAGGACGTTATACGATTCTAGATGAATATACAAACGAAGCACTTTTTGATAAGTTTATTGAGTTTCAGGGTTTTCTAAAAAAAAACAACAGAAGATTTAAATGACTGATATTATATAGTATTGAATCCTCCATTAATTTTTATTAGCAATCAGAAGTATATGAAACCATACATCTGAGTTATGATATTGTAGGTGTTGTATTGATAGGATTTAGCGAATTAAGTCAAAATCGAGGCTTAGGATTATTAAATTGAAACTGATTATTAATCAGTTTTTAGGTTGTATAAATAGATTATGTAGATATAGTATCCCAAGAAAATAATTGGAATCAAAAAGTTGATGATATGAAAAACATGGTGTGAATTTATTTGTGATTAAGGATATACACTTTTGGAAGTCATACTAGAGATATACTTTTATTTTTTAAACCGGAAATATCAGTTTCAAAATCTATCTTTGTGTTAGATGATTTATATGTTAAAAATCATAATATTTGTTAAACAATCCCACTAATGTTCAATTGAAACTAACCCTAAAGGAATTACAAGATTTAGAGACAGAGATGCTTAAAGAAGTATCTGAAATCTGTAATCGGAATAATATCTCTTATTATTTAGCTTATGGAAGTGCTTTAGGTACAATACGACATAATGGACCAATTCCTTGGGATGATGATGTCGATATTATAATTCCTTATCCGGAATTAGATAGATTCATCTCAACGGTTAGAACAGAATTGCCCGATAATTTGTATTTAAATCATTATGACATCAATAATAAATATTGGTTACTCTATCCTAAGATAGGAATGAAAGGTTACAACACGAGGCATTTACATTTAGATGTTTTCGTTTTAATTGGTGCTCCTGATACTTTGGAAGAACAAGTCGAATTTAAAAAAGAGCTAGATTATCTTAAAAATCTGTTTCTTTATAAAAAAGGTATGTTTAAAGACTTTTATATGTACAAATCATTGAATTGGAAAGAAGTTATTGTGCAAAAATCAATGAAAATCAAGCAGTTTTTCACCTCTTCAAAATCGATCATAAAAAAGTTTGAAACCTTATGTGAAAAATATGAATATGGTGATTCCGAAATTATAGTTAATAGTTTTGGCGGCTATGGACTTAAAGAATTTACTCCAAAATCATTTTACGGGAAGGGGGTTCTTAAAAACTATGAGAATTTGCAAATTAGAATTCCAGAGAAGTATGATGAATATTTAAGAAATTTCTATGGCGATTACATGAAATATCCGCCAGTGAAGCAAAGGGTTACTAAAGAGTTTTACATAATTGATAAAGTATGAAAGCTCTCTATCTATTGAAATTTTTAAAAGCGGGGAACATAAATTTTAAAACCGATTTGTATATGACAGAGTTTATATTTAAAGCATACGGTTTGTAATTTAATCCAAATGATTTCATGAAATTAACCTTAAAAGAATTGCAAGCCCTTGAAACTGAAATGCTGAAAGAGGTTTCGGAGATATGCGAGGAATCTGGTATCGATTATTTTATAGCATATGGAAGTCTTATAGGTGCTATTCGTCACAAGGGGCCAATTCCATGGGATACAGATGTTGATATTGCTATTCGATTTGAACAATTACCTTTATTTCTGAAAGCCGTACGAGAAGAATTGTCCGACAAGTTTTATGTTGATTTTCACGATACAAATAAAGACTATCTTCGTTTCTTTCCGCGAATTGGCATGAGTGGATATGAGTCAAGACAATTGCATCTAGACGTATTTCTTATCACAGGTGCACCTAAACATAAAGAAGAGCAGAAAATTTTGAAAGATAAGGCAAACTATTTGGGGTATATCTTACGCTATAAAAATTTAAAAGAAGGTGGTTTTTCATTCCATAAAATCAGTTTAAAAGCAAAACTTGTGATTTATATTCGTGCATTTTTTATGCTTTTTATTTCTAAAAGAAAACTTATCAGTAGATTTGAAAAACTCTGTATGCAGTATCCCTATGACTCTTCAGACATAACAGTAAATATTTCGGGAGGATATTACCTGAAAGAATTTATCCCCAAACGATTTTACGGTAAAGGCTTATATAAGAAATATGAAGGACTCCAAATTAGAGTTCCTGAATTATATCACGAATATCTACAGCATTTTTATGGTGATTACATGAAGTTTCCGCCAGAAGAAGAACGAATCACCAATGAGTTTTATTATATTTCAAAACGATTTAATTCAAAGGTAGAGACCGTGGAGAATTGATTCAAGATGTATATAAAGAACACTTTTTCTTAATGGAAGGATAATGGATGTAAAAAAAGAAAGATTCCTCTTTTTTCTCATAAACATGAGCCTCGGCGGTACGGAAAAATCGTTTTTAAATTTGCTTTCCGAATTGCCAGAGTCCCATGATATCGATCTATTACTGCTAAAGGAACAGGGTGAGCTCCTTAAAGATATCCCCGAAAATGTTCACGTTTATACCCTAGATAATAGTGCCGAAATTAATGAGTTCCTGAAACTGGGTAGTCGACGTTTTGCGTTAAGAGAACTTCAAAGACGAAGACTTTCTTCTTTTGTAAAAAACATGGTTGTCTGGGTATTATTGAAGTTGAAGCTTATAAAACACCCTTTCTATGGTATCTCTCATTACCTGAAAGAGCTTGATGAAACTTACGATTACGCCATTGCTTATGCTGGAATTCACAATCTTATCGCTTATTATACATTGAATTACACTCGAGCCAAGAGGAAGTTTTTATGGATTCATTTCGACGTCAACAAAATTGGGTTCAACACTCATTTTGCAAATCATTTTTACGATAAATACCAGAAGATCATCTGCGTTTCGGAATCGGTGAAAACAAACTTATCTAAAACCTTGAGTGTAGATTTAGATTCCAAAATCAGGGTGGTTCACAATGTTTTGGATCTTGAGAAAATCGAAATTAAAAGTAAACAAGGAGATATTCAGTGGAATTCTGATGTTGTCAATGTGCTGACTGTAGGTCGGTTATCCGTGGAGAAAGGGCATGCAGACTTTTTGCCGGTGATTCAGAAGTTGAAACAAAACGGGTTGAAATTCAAATGGTGGATTATTGGCGACGGAAAGGAAAGACCAAAACTCGAACAGCTTATTGCAGAGCTAAACTTATCCGATTATGTTGAGGTGTTGGGCAAAAAAGAAAACCCATTCCCTTATTATAAAGCTTGTGATATCTATTTGCAACCATCTAAATACGAGGGGCATTGTGTTTCAATAATCGAAGCCAGGTATTTTAATAAACCCATTGTTTCAAATAACTTTGCAGGTATTACAGATGAAATTGAAAGCGGATATAATGGATTGATTTGTGAAATAGACTTTGATAGTCAGTATGAAGCATTAGAGAAAATGATTGAAAACAAGAGTTTGAGAACGCAGTTTATCACTAATCTTTCAAAAGAAACTAAAAAGAAATTTCTCAGTCCTTTCATTTGAAATAAACAAAGGGTTTTTGCTAAAGTATGGATTTTTATGAAAACAGTTGCTTTAAGATGATGATAGGTCAGTCACTACTTATTTCTATAGATGTTCTAATTTATAGAATGGATAGATACCATGTGGACTGCTATTCTCGATTAAGAGTGAACATATTGACCTTTTTAAAACGATATTAATGAATAACGAAGTAATTGATTTATCTATTGAGATTTCAAAGATATTTATGGAATCTGGTAGAATACAAAGCGGTTTTGAATCATTATTTCACATAAAACAAGTATATGAAAGCAGTTTTTAGAAGAATAAAAGTTTTGCTATGGTTTCTAAAGGAAAATTCAAAACCTAAACCGCAACCTCCGTTTTTGATTAAAAGCGGACAGCAAATTGTCTGTAAGGGTAGAGATTCTTATCATAATGGGAACTTTATAGTTAAGGGGCTGGGTGGAGTTTTAGAAATAGGAAGCTTTTGTGCGATTGGAGCAGATGTTAAGGTAATCTTAGCTAATCATGATTTTTCAAAAACATCTATGCAGTATTCCTTTTATGCAAAATATTTTAACCTCAAAAATGAACCTGTTCAAAAATTAACTTCTGTTATCGAGAATGATGTTTGGATTGGAGATAATAGTGTTTTGTTACCAGGTATAACTGTCGGGACTGGAGCTGTTATTGGTGCTGGGGCGATCGTAACAAAGGATGTGCCTCCTTATGCTATTGTTGCTGGAAACCCTGCTAGAATATTACGAAAACGCTTTTCAGAAGAAAAAATTGAAAAGCTTTTGGCTTCAAAATGGTGGGAATGGGATGAACGTAAAATTAAAACAAACAAATCTTTTTTCTTGTCAAATGATTTTTAAGAATTTCTAAGTATGAATTTATTTTGGTTTAAACATAAAGGGGGACATGGGAATTTTGGAGATGAGTTAAATCCTTATATTATTAAAGCCCTGTCAGGAATTCAACCCGATTACATAGACATATCTAAATTGCCACCCAATAAGAAAATTGCATGTAAAGCTATAATCAGTAATCTTATTAAAGGAAAATTATCGACAGCTTTTCAAAAAGAACACTGGGTGTCTTTAAGGAGTCAAAAAGTAATTCTTGCTATAGGAAGTGTGATTAGTTGGTTTCATAGCCCTAATATTATAGTATGGGGATCTGGGATCATTCGAAGTAAGTCTAAAATCCATCCTGCAGATTTTCGTGCAGTGCGCGGAAAATATACCTTGAATAGACTTAATGAATTGGGTTATAATACGGAGCAAACGATGTTGGGCGATCCTGCTCTTTTACTCCCACTTATCTATCCGTTTCAAGAGCCTGAAAAGAAATATAAAATTGGAATTATCCCGCATTTTATACATTATGATAAAGTTAAAAGTCAGATTAAAAATGATGAAGTATTACTAATAAATCTATTAGATCCAATAGAGAAGATTTTACGAGAAATAATGATGTGCGAATTAACGCTATCCTCATCTTTACATGGTATTATTGTTTCGCATGCATATGAAATACCTAGTTTATGGGTTGGTTTTGAAAATATAGACTTAACGGACTTAGCAGGAGATGATATAAAGTTTGCAGATTATTTCTCATCCTTATCCATGCCAGAATATCAATCAATTCCTGTGTGCTTTAAAGAGCTTGAAAGCTTTGAATTAGAGTACTCAGATAAGATACTTCCCAGTAAAGAGAATACCCGCAAATTGCAGCAGGGTCTATTGAAGAGTGCTCCTTTTAAAATCGAGGAAAAGTTTTTATCATATAAATAAATGTCAATGGCTACAACCTTTAGCATTATTATTCCTGTATATAATTCTTCTGTATATTTAAATAATTGTATTGATTCTATTGTAAAACAAAGCTATAATGATTTTGAATTAATACTCATTGATGATGGATCTACAGATAATTCCTTGAGTTTATGTCTAAATTGGCAACAAAAAGATGATAGAATACAAGTTCATCGTCAAGAGAATAAAGGGCAAGGAAGTGCTAGGAACGTAGGTTTATCAAGAGCTAAAGGGAAATATATTTTATTTATAGATTCGGATGATGCTATTTCAGAAGATACTTTAGAGTTAAATTATAGAATATTAATAAGCGAGCCAAATATTGACTGTCTTCAGTTCCCAATTTATATGAAATATGGAACTCAAGATGCATATCTAAAAAAAGAAGAAGAACAGCTTTACGAGGCTTCAAAAAGTAATATTAAAAATTTACTTCTCGTAGATAACGTGATTTCTTGGATTGTTTGTGATAAAATATTTAAAAAAGAGAGT
>Ga0209075_1004956_pt1 | contig 10432 bp, 9 predicted proteins | sample Stecom2011_FD_187523 | JGI IMG/M metagenome (GOLD analysis project Ga0209075, IMG submission 187523) | Agricultural soil microbial communities from Utah to study Nitrogen management - Steer compost 2011 (SPAdes) (version 2) | ecosystem: Environmental > Terrestrial > Soil > Agricultural land...
CATATCTGTTTTCCTGCCTAATAAGGTCATAAACCTTTGGAGCAGGAAGTTTGTTTTCTACCATCTTTTGAGAAATATTATATTCATATTCAACAACAGTTTTGGGATAACCCTCAAAAAAAAGTTTTAATACTTTGTCTTTATCCCACTCATAGATTTCTCCGGTTCTACCTTGCCCTATTAATTTTCCAATAGACATCGTCCATTTCTCCCTCTCACCTAAATTTGCTGCTAATAGTTAATCAACAGTTTTGCACTGTTGCTGAAAAGACCCCCTTTTTGCCTCATGATCTTCTCAATATTATCTAAGGCCGAAAATCTTTCTTACGCGATCTATTTCAATCAAGTTTTAACTACTAAAAATTAAATCTGATGAGAAACGGCCTTTTTTTCCTGTATGTAATGTAAAACCTTGATTAATAATGAATAGTAACCGATTAATGCTAACGGGTAATCCGGTAGATATCCAAGTATCAACTGCAGAGTTCCAACCCACACAGCAAATAAAGTCAAAGCATTGTATAGACGTTTGTTAACCTTAGGATAGTTTATAGTCATAAATCCCAAGACCACCATCGTTGTTGGACACGGCATGATTCCGTAAAATGAGAATAAAAGGTCCTTAAGATGAAAGAAGAAACCTTTACCCCAAATAAAGGTGGGGTAGAAGAATCCAAAGACCATTATGGGAATCACCACAATTATTCTCCATAACTTCGCACCGGATATATCCAGATCAAATTCCTGATCTTTAGTTTCCTCAAACCATTTCTAAAGCACATTTCCTAATAGAAAGGGCACAGGCGTCCAATTATTCCCGTACTTCAAAACTATAAAAAAGACAATAATTGTTGCCAGATGAAAGATGGGCGCTACCAGACTTCCGATCCCGCTTTGATAGGCATTAACGGCCCGATCGAAAGCCATCCCAAATACTACGGGATGCTTTAATGCCGCAAATAATCTATCCATCCATACTACTCATCCCTCAAACCTAATAAAACCTTACCATATTTGGATTTAGACCAGACTCTTCGCCCGCAACTCCTATTCCCCAATCGTGCCTTCCGGGGCCAGTACCGCCAGGACATAGTGGTTGAAGTACTTCTTGGCCACCCGCTGGATGTCTTCAGGTGTTACCGCATCAATCAGGCTAAGGTATTTATCAGGATAATCATAACCGTGTCCCAATATTTCATATACCCCCAAGAGTCTTCCTTGGGCGGCAGTTGTTTCTTGTCCCATCGCAAAAGTCCCTTTTATCCATTTTTTCGTGTTTTCCAGTTCAACCGCGGACACCGGTTCCTCGCAGAACCTTTTAAACTCTGTGACAATTCCCTCCCGGGCTGCTTGGAAATTTTCCGGCGCGGTGATCATGATCGCGGTAATCAGAGAGGGGCCAACCATTTGCTGATAGGAAGAACCGATAGCATAAGCTAGTCCCCTCTTATCTCTTAATTCAGAATAAAGCCGGTTGCCCATTCCGCCTGACCCTAAGATGGTATTTAGCACCTCCATCACTGGAGCGTCCTTATGCAGATAACTAGGGGCAGGATAGCCGAGAACCAGATAAGCTCCTCCCACATCCCGGGGTTGATAAAAAACAATATTTTCTTCTAATATAGGTATTGACTGGGATGATTGTTTGGGCAACCGCCCTTTTTTCATTTGGCCAAAGGCCTTTTCAAACTCTGTAATAACTTCCTCAGGGTCGACGTTGCCTACTACTGTAAAGACCATATTATTAGGTATATAGATCTTTTTATGCCATGCCACCAAATCTTCTCGAGTCAAAGAGGCGATGGTCTCTTCACTTCCTATTGTTAACCGCCCATAAGGATGCTCCCCGTAAAAACCCTGGGAAAAAAGGATAGAGACGGTGTTAAGCGGATAATCGTTAATACCTTTGAGCTTTTCGATTCCTTCCCTTTTTCCGATTTCCACGTCCCACTCCACAAATTGCGGGTGCAAAATCAGATCAAAATAAAAGTCTAATGCGCGGTAGAAACCGGGCTTGGTAACGGTCATCCACACATTGCCGCAGTCTGCCCCAGAACCGGAGTTCCAGTGGGCGCCGACGTTTTCCAGCCCACGATAGATTATGTTTGGTTCCCGGCTGGTAGTTCCACCATATAAGAGACAGCGTTGCATTAAAGTGGAAATCCCTATTTGATCCGGCGCCTCGTAAAGCGTGCCCATTCTCGCGTAAAGGTTGACAGCGATTAATTCGTGATCATAGTTGGGCTTGATCAAGAGTGTCAAACCATTGGGAAAGACTTTCTTAATCACATTCGCCGTTAGGGAAGCCGGCGACGGTCTTACCTCTTCTCCGCCACTGGCTAGGAGATAACCGGGGAGAATCATCAACAGGATTAAAATACCCAATACCAGACTGAATCTTTTTTGCTTTTTATGATTTAAAAGCCCGCATAGTCTCTTTATCCATACTGACCTCATTTTACTTCGCCTCCTTGGGCTTTAAAATGAAAACTGTTGCGCGCTGTGGATTCACATATTTTTCCGCCACTCGCTGCACATCTTCTTTTGTAACCTCCTCCAAGGCTTGCTCATAACGAATTCTATCCTCCAATGAGCTTATCTCTTCATATCTACTCATCATACAAGCCATAGAAAAAGCCCTTTCCCCATCCATAGCATACCCCGTACGGATAATGGCTTTCGCGATCGCCACTTCCTCTTCGGTTACTCCCTCTTCAATGACTTTCCATAAAATTTCTTGGATTCTTTTTTCAACTGTGGAAGGAGTTTGGGTGGCGGCAGAAATACCAAATATCCCCAACTCATGGAAACTACTATAATCAGCGGATTTACTAATGATCAACCCTTCAGTATACAGCTTACCCAGTCTGGCGCTCCGCCCCCCGTTCAATATGGTTCGCAATATTCCCAAAGCCGGGCCGTCATTGGAAAGAAAAGTCGGTACAGAAAAACCAAAGCATACGAAGTTCTGGCTAATGTCGTCTTCTATTTCAAACCGAGCGTTCTCTGTTGGTTGAGGTATTTCAAAAACAGGCAAAGACGGCAAATCTCCTGGTTTAAAATTCTTGAGCAACTCCGCCAATTGAGCGAGGACAATTTGGGTATCCACATCACCGACCACCGCTACAATCATATTATTTGGCACATAATATTTTTGATAATAAGCTAGAAGCGCCTCCCGGTCTATATGGCTTAAAGTCTCCGGAGTCCCAATGATATTATTGGCGTAAGGAGTTCCTTTCAGCAATTCCAGACGGATCTGATCAGACATCCGAATATTCGGGTTGTCCTGGCGCATTCTGATTTCTTCCAAGATCACCTTTCTCTCCCGATCAATCTCAGTCGGATCAAAACTGGAGTGTTGAAGGGCATCTGCCGTCACATCCAGGACCAAGTCAGTATATGCGCTGGGCGCCACTACATAATAATGAGTGGTATCCAGTGAAGTGGCGGCATTTAAATATCCTCCCACCGACTTAATCTCCCTGGCGATTTCGCCAACCTTACGGCGCTTGGTTCCTTTAAAAAACATGTGCTCTATATAGTGGGAAATGCCAAGCAGTTCAGGTGGTTCATATGCGGATCCCACCCCCACCCGGATATCCACCGCCACAATCGGAGCAAAGCGCATCTCCTTAACGATTACCGTCAAACCGTTTGCCAAAGTCACTCTGGTGAACGGCGTAAAAATCGAATCCTCATTCTCCCCCAAAGCCGGACTGATTGTTATTAACATAACAGAAAAGAATAATAACAGAAAAATAGTCGCTACTCTAAATTTGGGCCTTGTTTTCACAGATAAACCAAACATTTCTCTTGCCTCCTAACAGCACATTCAGTTGTCTTAATTTTATTCCACATTTACCTTGTTTTCCCTTTAATAAAATTCGCTAGTTTATTATATTTTAAAATAATTTTTTTAATTTGCACTTTATCTATTTTCTCCATTATGCTCTTGTGGCAAAAAAATAAAAGCTAGGTTTATCCCAAGCTCCTACTCTTTGTTTACGTTAAGTTAAATATAACTTCTTAAACCTGCATATGGTAATTTTGACAAAACAAAAATCGCTTATCCTACCAAACGGTCTCATCGTTTTTTATATACTTCCCCACGGGGAGCAATCTCAATAACACTAATCATAAAATGACTATCGTCTTTACTAAAAATGATTCTATAACTACCTACTCTTAATCTATAACCTTCGGGATTTCCTTGGAGTTTTTTTACATCTCCAAATGGGAGTTGATTTATTGCATTGATTATTCTGACCTGGGTATTTCGCCCTAACTTTTTTAAAGTATTTTAATCAACTCTTTTCATACTTAATTTTGTATTTCATCTTCATTAATCCCAAGTTCTTTAAGGAGTTTGTCCTGGTCAATAAATTCACCTTTTGCTTTTACTTCTTCCAACCGGTCTCGTTCCCCTTCTGTTATATATTCAGATTCATATTCTTTAATTTCATTCCACTTCTTCTCACTTTCTTTAAACTTTAAAAACTCCGCCATTTCAATAAGGGTTTTTATATTTTCTGGTTCTAATTCATTATTTAAAACCTGTTTAATTTTTTGCGCTAGGGTCATTGGTATCCCTCCCCTAAATAAATTCTTCGATAACCTGTTCAATCTTCCACAGTCGAGCAGTTCTTCTAAATCCGGTTTTCTATTATTTATAAGATATTCGGCACGCGTAAGCAATCCTTATTTCCTTTTTAAGACAATTCATTAAAAGCTGAAAAACAAATCCGCTGATATCCCCTGAACTTCAACACAAATAATTTAGGTGCATTAATATTATCTTCTTTAACTATTATGGTCCTAGAATAAAATTTGAGTTCCCAATGTCACACTCAATTGCTGGCCCAGAAAAGTCGTTTCCGAATATTTCTCCCCGAAATTTCCATTTACCGTAAAGTCCACGGTGAGATCGGTCAAGGCCGGACTATAGCTCAGACCGGTGGAAAGGACCGCCGAGTTATCCACTAGATTCATGATTCCGTTCAGGTTCAAGGTAAAATCGGAACGGATAAACTTGCTAATTGAAGTAAAGAAAGCCAGGTAGTATCGACTCATCATATAAGGTTCATAATTGTCCTTCATAAAGAAATACTTTTCTTCTGAAGAAGCGGCTTTGTATCTTTCAAAGATATTCTCGTCATAACCGGCATGGTTATAATAAAACTCACCGGTCACACTGATCCGGTCATTGATCTCTCCATGGTTAAAGTATTTGGTGAATCCCGCGCTAATCTGCGGAATCCACTCTTCTTCCTCCATCAAACCACCCAGGTTCTCCGGGTCCAACCTTTGGCCGGTAGACAGGCTCATTTCCCCTCTGAGATCCAGATCAAATAATCTGCCGGAGATATCAAAGCCATAAACTGGTTCCGCATCTTTCTTTATCCATACGGAGAAAGCCATTTCCGTCCCGCCGACTAAAAACTCATATTTCCCGGCAAAAGAAAGGTCGTGGACGGCTTTTGCGTTATCCATTCCCACAAAGGCATAGATATTCTTGGCTGCGCCAAAAGGAAGATGAATCTTAGTCCCGTAAGTTCCTTCCCGGGTCTTCTCCAGATCAGAAAAGTCCTTCTTTTCAATATTAATCAGATCCGTGGGGTTCCAAAAATAACTTCTCCCCCACTTTAGAACCTGTTTTCCCGTGCGGAAATACACCCGCTTCTCCCAGTTTGTATCGATAAAGAATTCTTTGAGCCGAAAATCCGTGTTTTGTAAGGAGCTGCTTGATTCGGTTTCGTCTCCCGGCGCCAGGGAACTCTCATCTTTTCCGGCGGGATAGTAATCAACCCCAAAGTCTAAGAAGCTCTTGATCCCGTCCTTCAAACGAATATCCACAAAAAAATCCGCGGTGAGCAGGTTTTCCAGTCCATGCTCCTCTTGATCCCGACCAAACCAATTATTAGAGGAAGAGTAAAGTGAATAGGTCATAGCGCTGGCCGCCTGACCCGTAACTTCTACCCTTTTGGTATTCAGTTCCGCGCCGACATCCGTACTGACCACTGTTGCTTCCTCGACCAGAAAGTCGTCGTCAGAGAAGAAATCTTCTTCAGCAAAGGGGTTATTTTCGACAAAAGGATCATCTTCGGCCAAACAAATTCGGTCCGCCGCAAGTAAGATTCCGGAGCAAAGGGCTATTACCCACAAGAAACAAATATATTTCTTCATTAATTATCCCTCTACTTACTCAAATTTTCCAGATAGGTCTTGGTAAAGACATGATCGTCAATCTTTTGCAAGGAGATATTCTCGATCTCCACCACTGCTTTATTGCCTTTTTCAAACTCATCCACAAACATGGCCTTCACCCACATGAATTTTCCGTCTATTCTGGTGTATTTAAGGTAGTATGCAGACTCCATCAGCGTGGCGCTCAAGGAATAGCTCTCTGTCTTTAAAGGTAAAAAATTATCCTTTCTCACCCAGAATACTACCTTCGGGTACGACACATCTTCAGTTTTTGCAGTGAGTTCAAATTGATAGACCGGGATCTTCCCAAGCATGGTTTCGGTGATGATTTCTTGTCCAGCCTCATCAAGAGTTGGTTCATATAATTCGGTCAGTTTCTTATTCTCAAAATCTCCTCCTGTGGCGTTTGTCCCAGCTATACTCTCATCCCGGTTGATATGTTGAAAGGTTCTGGTATTCCTCCGGTACATCCAGAAATTATCGTCTTGCTTCAGATAGCCGTTGCCTTTCTCTACGTCTGGTGCGGTCATAATGATTAAAAACGCGTCATCCCGGTCTCGCAGATAATAAATAGATTCATAAACCTTGACCCCTTCGCCGGTTTTTTGTTGGGTGATCTTGACCTTTGCCGTGCCGTCTGAATTCAAATCCATCAATTCGTCAATCTCCGCCAGTATGTCCCCAACTCTCGGCGCCGCTGAGGTCAGACCTGTAATCAAAAAAAGCGAAAAAAACAAGACACAAATAAAGCCGACAGTTCGATTAATCAAGCCACATTCCCCCTTAAAATCTGTCTCTATCCAGGCAAACCTCAGTATGCTCCGGGCTATGTCTTAAACATGCAAACTCACGGTTCCTTATCCGTCAACGGCTTTCCGTCCGGACCCCGCGCCAAAACATTGCAGATTATTGAAGTTTCCCACTTATTCGTAATGTCTCAAGGCCTCTACAGCCGAGAGGTTTGCCGCGCGTTTCGCCGGAAAATAAGCGGTGATTCCGGCAATCAACATGATGAAGACAAAATTAATACCGATCCCGGCCGGAGATAATTTAAAGAATAAGCGCCCGTCCTTTAAGATCATACTCAAAGCGCTGGTTGACTTAAATGTAATGCAGCCTAAGACTTTGATCACCCCGATCCCCAGGACTATACCGCTCAGACAAGAGATGGCTGTCAAAAAGAGTGTTTCCAGGATAAACATCATGCGCACGTCTTTCTTTTGCATGCCGATCGCCCGGACGGTCCCGATTTCCCGGGTCCGCTCCTTAACCGTCATCCGTAAGGTATTGATTACTCCGATTAAAATAATAAAGAAAAGGACAACAACTGCGTTCAATGTCAAAAGGTTCAGCGCTCCTTCAAGCTTCAGGAGATCACTGGCCCCTTCGTACATGGTAATCACATTGTACCTAGTCTGATCGGATTTAATCTTTCTCTCTTCTTTATAGGTCTTTTGAAGTTCCCGACTGTCTTTACTACGGTCCAGCAACTTCCATTCTGTCGCCAAAACGCTGTACAGGTCTTCGTCCGGACTGAGGAAGACCCAGTTTTCCTCCGGCAAATAGACAGTAAGCAGCTCATGCAGGCGTTCTTCATTTCCTAAAATTACATCTTCACCTAATGCCGTTTCTGAAGTGTAAACTGCGTCTATTTTAAAGGTTTCCGTCTGATTTCCCCGGTGTTTTGTCTGATAGGAGAAGAGCAACTCATCGCCGGCGGTCAGATGCAGCCGTTCAGCCAGACTCTTGCTGACCATTACTCCCTTTTTACCCCAGGCCTCTTCCTCATCACCAGCTAAGATCGTGAGGTGTGCCCTTAGAACCTCCTTAGCCTGGTCGTTTTCTTTAAAGGCCAAGAGATGGCTGGCGACGGTTTCATTCGCCCTCCCTCGGACAGCGATCAAATCCGGCTGAAGTTGCTCGTGGAGTAAATCCGCATAATGGGTCGCTGTTTTAAGCGGGTCGCGTAGAGTCAATTGCAGGCTGGCTGATTCCCAAGGTTTATACCCCAGGAGTTCCTTGACTTTACTGCCCTCCATAAACAAGACGAAATTCATAAAGGTGTTACTGGCCTTGGCTACGGCGATCACCGTGAGTTTTGCCGCTTGAATCTGCCCGGTCACCATCGGGATCCGTATTCTGACTACATCATGGAGTTTTACATTCAAGGATTTGGCCATATCCTCTGAGATAATGATGGGGTATTCATACTCCTCACTGAAAAAATCCTCAAAATCCCCGTCAATCAAAGTAAAAAAGTCGTTGAAAAAAAATTCCTTTTCATCTTCATCGATAGTGATCCCAACCACCACCACGTTGTCGGATTCACCATTGCCTACGGCCCTCCCCATCATGCCCAAATTCTCATTAATGTCAATTAAGTCTTCGGGCTTTACAGTCTCTTCAATAATTCGGACGATCCGTTCCTGATCGCGAATCATCGTAAAATAACTATTGCCCGGTCTGGCCTCTATAACCAAATGCCCAAAAGCATAAGATACAACTTCATTGATTAAGACATCAACCAATCCATGAGAAAAGGCGTTAGCGATCACCAAAATCATCATACCAAACGCAATACAGATCCCAAGGAAGAGGTGGCGTCTTTTTTGCCGCAGTAAATTTCTCAGACTTAATCTGGATATCAGACCCATTCTCTCACCCCCATTTTACTCCCGAACAATGGCGTCGAGCGGTACAATCCTACCGACCACCCGCAACGGATACAGTACCGAAAAGAAAGTCACTACCGCCAACTCAACCAAGCCCAGAAGTAAATCGGACAGGGTAAAAGTCGGACTCAAGGTTTCCCCCCCATACACCAATTGCAGAATCTCATTGGTAGTGGAGATCCCGGCGGACCGCACCAGATAAATAACTACTATTCCCAGGATAATCCCCAATCCGCCAAAAAAGAAGGATAAGACAGCGGTCTCTGAAACAAACATCCTGCGAATAAAGGCCTTTCTGGCGCCGATCGCCCTCATCATCGCCAGCTCGGAAGTACGCTCCAACGCGGTCATACTCAGGGTATTCATAATGACAATCACGGCCACAAAAAAGATAAACATAATAAACAGGTTTAAAGCGGTCTTAATGAATACAGCCATGCTCCCGATGACGCCGACCGCGTCTTTCCAACTGATTGCCTTGACATTGAGGTGATTTTCTTGAAAAATTCTATTCAACCGTTTTACCGCCTCTTGCTGCGACACTTCCTTTGTTAGTCTAATAAAAGCCAAATTGTATGAACCCTCGTCCAGGTTATAACTAAGGGTCTCCCCAGCGGTTTCTTCCTGTAGCTCTTCGAGAGTAATACTCTCCTCAGTGACCACATCAGCAAAGAGCTCGCCGGTGGAAAAAAGCTCCTCCAGATCATCTGTGGCGAGTAGGGCCTCTTCTTCCGGAGAGAGCTCGACTGCGCTATCGGCGCCGGTAACATAGTGATGGGCTTCGCGGAAAGACTCAATATCCACCAGACAATACATACCCCAGATCTTATTTAAGGCTTTATACTTCATGATTCCGGTAACCGGGACTCGAATATCCATCGTGGAATTAGAGACACTGGCCCCCATAAAAACCACATCGTTCCGCACATCTAAGTTTACCAGATCTTCCTTTGCATCCTCCGGGAGCTTACTTTCATCCAGTTCTCCACCTTGGGGAACCACCCAGTATTCTACAAAATCATATAAGGGTTTTCTGGCTTCCTCGGAGATCAGCGCCCCTCGTTCTCCCCGCTGAAAAATTCTGCCTTCCGTGATTGTCATGCTTTCCGGAAACATCTTTTTGTAGCGGTCAATATCAACACCTAATAGATAAATAGATCCCATCTCTGAGCGGTCGTTCAAAACATAAACCATTCCGGAGGTAGCCGGAAGATAATCGGTAATCATCTCCTCTTTATCCAAAACTTCTCTGACCGCCTCGTAGTTTTTGATCACTTTCAACGGTTTGCCGCTCATCATATCAAGGAGAACATTCTCTTTTTCCTGTTCATCCGAGATAATCACTATGTCTCCGGTGAAAAGATCCACTATATTTTCGGTCATTCCCTTTTCCATTCCGGAGATCATCCCGTTTCCCACAGTCATTAAGCACGCGCCGATAAACAGGATAATCCCGATCACCAGGCTTTTGCCTTTATGCCGCCAAATGTTTCTCCAGACGATCCTAAAAGTTAATCCCATGCCGCTCACTCCTGTCCCACAAGCATACCGTC
>Ga0209075_1004957_pt1 | contig 10427 bp, 11 predicted proteins | sample Stecom2011_FD_187523 | JGI IMG/M metagenome (GOLD analysis project Ga0209075, IMG submission 187523) | Agricultural soil microbial communities from Utah to study Nitrogen management - Steer compost 2011 (SPAdes) (version 2) | ecosystem: Environmental > Terrestrial > Soil > Agricultural land...
TAATCAATAATTGAAGACATTTTATCAGAACCGATAAGCAACACTTTTTTGTATCTTCCTGATTCAATATAGGCTGCTGCTGTTGACATTCCATAAAGGAAACTCGAACAAGCTGCCTGTAAATCATACGCAAAAGCATTAACTGCTCCGATTTGAGTAGCGGTATAAACAGCTGTTGCAGCCACAGGCATATCAGGAGTGGCTGTTGCTACTAAAACTAGGTCGATTTCTTTCGGATTAATTCCGGATTTATCAAAAAGATTTTGTGCTGCTCTAATAGCCATAAACGAAGTACCCGCTCCTTCTTCTTTCAAAATACGTCTTTCCTTAATACCCGTACGAGTGGTTATCCATTCGTCGTTAGTATCAACCAATGTCTCCAATATTTTGTTAGACAACACATAATCAGGAACATAAGCTCCTACTGCAGTTATGGCAGCTGTTATTTTAGTCATACGAATATATTTAACTCTTCTCCGGAAAAAAATCGGAAAGGGAAGAGCAAATTACAAAAAAAATTAAAACTTATGCAAAGATAAGTCAAAAATAAACAAAAAAACCCTCACAAAGGAGAGTTTGAATTCTGTCTCAGCCCTACTACTTAGGCAACGGCTTCTTCAGTTTTGTCGATTACAACTTGACCTCTGTAATACATTTTTCCTTCGTGCCAGTAAGCTCTGTGATATAAGTGAGCCTCTCCTGTTACAGGACAAGTTGCAATTTGAGGAACAGAAGCCTTATAATGCGTACGTCTTTTATCTCTTCTTGTTTTCGAGGTCTTTCTTTTAGGATGTGCCATCTTTTATGTACTTTTATTTGTTATTATTGTCTTTTAATAAGTTCTTTAATTTATCCCACCTTGGGTCTGTTTCTTCTTTTATTTCTTCGGGCTTTTGGTAAGATATATATTTTTCGTACTCCGAAACATCAATACTACCGTCTTTTACTCCTGGATGCACTCTTTTGATTGGCACAGACAAAACAATCATCTCATATATATATTGAGCTACGTTTATCTGAAATTCTCCGTGAGGAATAATAAGCAATTCTTCGTTATCATCATTATACTCTTCTCCAAACTGTACAATCAAATTCAACTTTCCTTTAATCGGTAAATCAAAATAGATTCCTGTCAAATCACAAGGCACCTTTACAGTACCTTTATGCTCAAAAGAAAGCTCAAGTAAGTTTTCTTTTTTATTCAAAGTCAACTTAGCTACATCAAGAATATCTTCAAACTGATGATAATCAAAATTCTCAAAGAACAATTTGTTTATTTGATACTCAAAATGATGCTTACCTAATTTTAAACCTACAAAGGAAATTAAAAACTCTTTCATCATTCTTTCTCCTAAACTTTTGAGCTGGCAAATATACAAAATATTATATAACCAAAAACAAAGTTTTGATTTTTTTAAAATTCAATAAGTTTCATCTATTAAAAAGTGTTTTTATAAACCGAAGAACCTAGATTAACGCTATTTACAACAAAAAAATCATTTAGTAATATCGATGTGTTAAGACTCCTATTTCTTTAAACAACTAATGTAATTACAGCCTGAAAATCATTCTTGGGATTATCATAAAAACCATTACCTCCTCTCTGATTGCTTTTCGGTAATTTTCAAAGGATTTTTTGTGATTTGCTGATGTTGACTTCTCGATTGGTAAATATCTAAAGCTAAGTAAACTGCCTCTCTAAACGAACTGAAATCGGCTATTCCTTTTCCCGCAATATCAAAGGCTGTTCCGTGATCAGGAGAGGTTCTTATTTTCTCTAATCCAGCTGTGTAATTCACACCTTGACCAAAAGCCAATGTTTTGAAAGGGATTAGTCCTTGATCGTGGTACGTTGCCAAGACTGCATCATATTTTTTGTAGGATTCACTACCAAAAAATCCGTCTGCCGAAAAGGGCCCAAAGACTAGATTTCCTTCGTCAAACAACTTCTTAATAGTTGGTCTTAAAACTTCATCGTCTTCACCTCCGATAACACCTCCATCTCCACAATGGGGGTTCAAACCTAGAATTGCTATTTTAGGTCTGGTGATACCGAAATCCTGAATCAACGTATCTTTTAGCACTTCTACCCTTTTTCGAATTAAAGATTCATTTAACTTTAAAGAGACATCTTTAAGCGGAACATGCCCCGTAATCAATCCAACTCTTAAATCTTCGGAGGTTAAAAGCATCAATGCATCTCCTTCTAACTCTTGAGCTAGGTATTCTGTATGTCCGGCAAACTTAAAGTCTTCTGAACCTGCTGTATATTTATTGATAGGCGCAGTTACCAGAACGTCTATTTTTTCTTCTTTCAATGCTTTTGTTGCTTGTTCGAACGACAGAACAGCATATTTACCGAGCTGCTGATCTTCCTTTCCAAACTCAATATTTATATTTTCCTTCCATACATTCAGAACATTAATCTTCCCAACAACCAACTGATTTAGATGGTCTATTCCGTGAAAACCAATATTTGTCCCTAACGTTTTGTTGATTAACGAGAAAACCTTTGTGTTTGCAAAAATAACTGGGGTACAAAATTCTAACATTCGGGAATCTTCAAAAGTTTTAAGAATAATTTCGCTTCCCACTCCGTTTAAATCCCCAACTGAAATTCCAACAATTATATTTTCTGATTTCTTTACCATTATCTCTGTTTATTTATCGCTAATTTTACAGGCAAATTTAGAAAAATAATTCGGATATGTTTACAGGAATCATCGAAACTCTCGGAACCATTACACACATCGAAAAAGAACAAGACAATTTACACCTGACAATCAGTTCTGAAATTACCAATGAACTAAAAATTGATCAAAGTGTGGCTCACAACGGAATTTGTCTTACTGTTGTTGCCATCAAGGACCATCAATATAGAGTAACTGCTATTCGGGAAACTGTTGACAAAACCAATATTGGTATCTGGAGGATTTCGGAGCTTGTAAATTTAGAAAGAGCCATGAAATTGGGTGATCGTCTGGACGGACATATCGTGCAGGGGCACGTTGATCAAACAGCGCTATGCACTGATATTAGGTCTGCTAACGGCAGCACTTATTTTTCTTTTCAATATGAGAAATCTCTTGGGAATATTACCATCGAAAAGGGCTCAATAACTGTAAACGGAGTAAGTCTTACGGTAGTAGATTCGGGAATAAATATCTTTAGTGTAGCTATTATTCCTTATACTATGGAACATACTAACTTTAAAAATCTGGAAATCGGAAGTGTGGTAAATTTAGAATTCGATGTGGTTGGAAAATATATTGCAAAAATGCAAAAAATGAAATAGTTATGCTTTTCGAACCTTCTGTTTATAAAAATAAAAAGAGAGGACTATTCCAGCAAATAGTGCTATATACAAAGGATAGCCATCAATAAATAGCTCATTACAAACACAACTCGGAGGCGTTGTTGGAGTTGACCCTGGAGACCAATTACATCCTGGTTGCGAAGTACAAGGATCTTCTTGAGCCGACACTACTCCTATAGAGCTAAAAAAAACAACCAATAAAACGAACAGCTTTGTTTTCATTATTCTTTATGCTTTTCTATAAAAATAAAAAGTTTTATTATAGAAACCAGATGCAATATTACAACTAAATTATAAAATAACAATCAAAAAAATTAAAAATAACTTTAACACAACATCAAAGACACATTAAGGTTTAAATATCTTCAAGTAAATCAGGCCTCCTGTCTTGTGTGTGCTCTATTGATTTTCGTTCTCTCCATTTGTCAATTTCTGCGAAATTTCCGCTCAGCAAAACATCAGGCACTTTCCATCCTTTGTATTCTGCAGGTCGGGTATAAATCGGACCAGACAATAAATTATCTTGAAAACTATCTGTGAGTGCAGAAGTCTCGTCAGACAAAACCCCAGGAATAAGCCGAATCAAAGCATCAGACAAAACCAAAGCTCCCAGCTCTCCTCCCGACAAAACATAATCTCCTATAGAAATTTCTTTGGTAATAAAATGGTCACGAACTCTTTGATCAACACCTTTGTAATGTCCGCACAAAATAATAATATTTTTGTACATTGACATTGTGTTTGCCATTTTCTGATTTAAGGTTTCTCCATCAGGAGTCATATAAATGATTTCGTCATACGCTCTTTCTGACTTTAATTTACTGATACACAAATCAATTGGCTCTATCATCATAACCATCCCTGCTCCGCCTCCAAACTGATAATCATCTACGTTTTTATGTTTGTTTGTGGCATAATCTCGTAAGTTATGAAAATGTACTTCAACTAACCCCTTCTGAATGGCACGTTTCATTATCGAGCCTTCAAAAGGACTCCTTAATAAGTCAGGTAAAACCGTAATGATGTCTATTCGCATTGTAAGTAGTAAGTTCAGTGTTTTAAGAATTTAATTGATACCGCTTTCATTCTTTTCGTCTTCTATAAATTCTATCTATATCAACATCCAAATCCAAAGGTAGTGCAAACTCAATAAAGTTAAAAAGTTTTTCGGATAAATATGGAGCTAGCATTACCCCACGAGTACCTAATCCGTTGAGTAGATAAATATTTTTGTGTGTATGATGTTGACCTATAAGCGGTTTTCTATCTTTGACCGTAGGTCGAACTCCCGCAAAATGCTCTATAATCTCAAAATCACAATCGATAATTTCTTTTAGTTTGGACAACAACTCCTGTTTTGATTTCCCGGTAGGCGTATTAGTTTTATCGTCCCAATCGTATGTAGCACCCACTTTATACAAATCATTTCCGACTGGAAGAATAAAAAGCCCTGCTTTCAAGATAACATCCAAATCCAACTCTTTTGCCCTTATAAGAAGTAGTTCTCCTTTTGCTCCGTCTAAAGGCAGGTCTTTGAAAAAAGGATTTAATTTCATCAAAAAACCTTCTGCAAAAACGATTTTTTTAGCCTTCTTACCTTGATATTCTACAAAATCACTTGTGATAATCAACTGAGAATAATCAAATTTCTGATCACACAGCGAATAATTACGTCCTAAAAATTGTTTGTATGAATCAATCAGTGTTCGGGTATCCACATAACCTGTTTGCTTCACTTGTCCGTAACCGAAGGGAGCAACAACGGATTTATAGTTCTTAAAAAGGATGTCAGAAGATAAAAAATCCTGAAACAAAGGTCGGTCTGAAGCTGCAATAAAGTTATTTTGTTCCTCTATAGAAGTTAACTTTCTATAGGTAGGTAAGTTATAAAAAAATGAAGATTTTAATCTTTGTTCCATTTGTGGATAAAACTCTTGCAACAGATGCATCTGAGCCAAAGCGTTACTAACCATTGTAAAACGCTTTAGAACAACCGCATTAAAAATCCCTGCAGCAACCTTAGCTGAAGGCTCCTCAGTGGGATTGTCAAATACCAAAAACTTTTTATCATTCTGTAGTAAAACTTCGGAAAAGCACACGCCTGCCAGACCAAAACCTACTATAAAATACTCATATACTTCTTCTTTCATACTATAAAACAAAAACTCTTATCAGAAGATAAGAGTTTTTATAAATTTATCGATTATATAGAATTAGTAACTCCACATATCTTGTTCGAAATTACGGATTTTTTCTTTAATCCTTTCTGCTTCTAAAAGTTGGAACTGAGCATTATCTCTCATGTATTCTTCAATCTTTCTGTCTCCATAAACGTTTTCTTCCTGATAAGGAACAGCACTAAAACGTCTTGAGTTCAACAAATGATCAAAATTATAAGGTGATGCCGAGTTTTTCCCGTTAAAAGCTAATGCTTTATGAAGAGTTGGTCTTGCATCTGGGAAATAAACCCAGAACAATTCAACTGGTTCTCCTCTGTCTCCATCACGCATTTTATCAAGAGCAGGAACAGCTTTCGGACAAATACCAATCAAGCGGTATTTAAGTTCTCCTTGACGAGCATCGAAATACCAATATCCTCTGATAGCATACTGAATTACATCAGAACCAGTAACCTCAGCCGTATCAAAATGTTCATCAGTTAAAATCCCTTGCTCAATAAGCTCTTCGATAGTAGAATCCAGATATTGGTTTCTCACTTCAATACCGTAAGGTCCCATTTCTTTGTGATGGAATACGGTTTTCACTTCTTCCAGAGTTTTTTTAGTTCTAAAATAGGAGTCTCCGTAAACTTCTGTAATTTCACCTGCCTCAATAGCAGAGATTAAAACATTGAATAACGAACGTCTTTCAACACCCAAGTTATCATCAATTGGATAATATAGAGGAAAATTAACTCTTTGTTCAAGATCAATAATTTCCCAAACCATGGTTCCCTGCAATACGTCTCTATCTTCGTTGATATATCCGTAAGGAAGTGGGTTGTCATTTTCTAACAACTTTTGTTCTTCAGACTTAACTCCGATTTCTTGAGGGGTTTTAGCATTAAGAATATTAATCTGTGCCTGAGCTGAAGTTAGTCCAACCAAAGAAAATATCGCTAATAAAAGGTTTTTACGGTTCATAATTTTTGTTTTAATCTTTATTTTAAAATAACGATGTAAATAAAGTTTTATTGTATCTCCCAAGTAAATGGAGATGAATCTCTAATAATTACTGGAGAACCTGGTATGGTAGTTTTAACGTTACCAATCACCACAATATCTCCAACTTTTGCTCTGTTAATAGCTGCCTGAGCTGCTGCATTAAGTTTGTTTCCTTGACAAACAATACGTGGACTTCCAGGTACAGACACCTCAAACTGTGTTACGTTAACGTTTATGTCAAAAACAAAATCAGGGAATTTTACAGCAACAGTTGAATTCAACAAGTCGTTTTTATTTCCTCTATGCGTTCCTTCTCTACCTCTAATTGAAGCTACCGGAGCAGGAATGTTTCTAACCATAAAGGTCTTTTTATCACTTACTGAAGTTCCGTCAGGGAGTTTACCTGTTACAGAAACCGTAGCCTCTGTACCTTGGATTCCGTCTGGTCTCCACATATACTTACCTCCACTTCCTGCTGCTCTAAGACCTTGTGCAGTAGCTGTTACATTATTATCAGAGATACCTGCAAACGAAATCGTCATAGGGTTATCCACACCACGGTATATAGAGTTCATTTTATCTGCAGAAATGGTAGCAGAGTTTGGCTTTGGAACAACAACATACTTCCCTGCGATTTCAACCGGTTTTTCTTCACCACCTTCAGTAAATACAAATTGCCCTTTAATATCATGTTCTCCAACAGATCCTGCTCCGAAAGAGAAAACAGCTTGTCCATTTTCAATTTTAGAACCTGGTAAGTTATCTATTCTTGTAGGAACAGTTTTGTCGTCATAACGTCCTAGAACTACACGCCCTGTTACTTGCTCCCCTTGATAAAAAGCATTTTTATCTAACACAACAATAGCCTGATAATTATCGATTGACACTTGACTTATAAGTTCTCCTTCTAATAGTTTGTTCAATACACTCGATTCCACATGTTTAATATCGGCTTGTATTTGAGTCATTTTAGTTATTGAAGCAACCATTGGGAATCCGTAATAATGGTATTCCAACCAGTCTCTAGACACATTTTCTCTGTCTTTTACCTTACCATTTTCATCTCCTGTAGAAAATCTTTTGGCAATATCCGATCTAAGTTCAGCATACGCAGGTTCTGACAACAAAGCAGAAACATCTTCTCTATATGAGTTGATTCTGTCTACAAACTCTTGTCCATCCTGAGAATATTTCCCACCACTAACGAAGAAAATATTATCTAGGACAGCGTTTTTATCCATTACCTGATAGTCTTTAGTATCTTTTACGTCAGCTAACACTCTTGTTTTTAAGTCTTCGATATACTGATTTAAGTCAGAAGACATTACATTTATTTGCTGAGCTTTTGCAGCTACTGCTGCATATTGTTTTGCGTTTTCTTCAGCTTTTTGCTGAAGCCCTTGCATAGACAAATTGTTTCTAAGATCTGCAGCTTCATTTGATTCTACTAGCCTTTCGTTCATAAGACCGAATGCAGACAGAACCTCTTTTGACATATTCAGAGCCATCATTGCGATGTAAACCAAATACATCATATTGATCATCCTCTGTCTTGGGCTTAATTTTCCTCCTGCCATTTTTTCTTAATTAGTTTTTAGTTAATAATTTTTGTTTCCTAATTAAAGTATTTAGGCTTTATTTCCCATTGCAGAAAGCATACCTCCATAAACATTGTTTAACGAAGCAATATTTGCTGTCATAGACTGCATTTGTTCCTTAAGTACTGTTGCATTATCAGCAATTTCTCTATTAGCTTCAGCATTGCGAGAAGTGCTTTCTAACTGTACTTTGTATAGGCTGTTTAAAGACTCCATTTGTGAAGCGGCCAAAGACAATTGCTCACTATATTTGTTAGTCGCTGCAATTCCGTCAGCAGCTGGAGATATTCCTTTAGCAGCTGATTCAAAGTTACGGATACTACTTCCTAAACTAGCCATCAATTCTCCATCAATTTTAGCCTCTTTTAGTAAGTTGTCTAATTTTTGAGACAACAATCCTTGCGCTTCTTTTTCTTCTTGCATTTTGTTTTGTTTCTTTTGAGCCTCACCGCCTCCTAGTTCAGGATAAACCAAAGACCAATCAATGTCTTTATCCACCGGCTCAAAAGCAGAAATTAAGAAAATAATAGCTTCTGTACCAAGACCTACAATCAACATAATGTTTGCTCCAGGCCAATGCATTATTTTAAAAAGCGTTCCTGCAATTACAATTGCTGCCCCTAATCCGTAAGCAAAATTCATTGCTTTTTTACTTAAAATTGCCATAATTAAATTTGTTTTTTTGTGTTAATAATTGTTTATTTAGTTGGTTAAATTAAATACGCTTTTATCTTCCTCCTATAGAGTTAGCAGTAACTTGTGTTCCCATATAATCTTGAACTGTTCTAAACCCGATATAACTACGAGCAGAATCTCCATATTCATAATTACGTGTACCTAGTTGGATATAATAAGCTACATCTTTCCATGAACCTCCTCTGTACACCTTACGGTTGTTTGTAGGATCATTAACATTTGGATTCATTGTAGAAACAAAATTATAAGAAGACATATCATAAGCTGCATCTGTCCATTCAGCTACGTTTCCTGACATATTGTACAGCCCGAAATCATTTGGGTCATAAGATTTAGCTTCTACTGTATATAAGGCTCCATCAGCTGCATAATCTCCTCTACTAGGTTTAAAGTTTGCCAAATGACATGCTCTGTCATTCATGGTATATAAATCACCCCAAGGATAAGTAGATCCTTGCAATCCTCCACGTCCTGCGTATTCCCATTCTGCTTCAGTAGGTAAGCGAAACTTGTTTACTTGGTTAGCTCCTTTTTTCTTTTTTACCCATGCGTTCTTATACATTGTTTTCCAATTAGTAAAGGCTTTAGCTTGTTTCCAAGTAACTCCTACAACAGGATAATCATCATAAGCAGCATGCCAGAAATAATCGTTATGCATTGGTTCATTATATGAGTATGCAAAATCTTTAATCCAAACTGTAGTATCTGGATAGATAGGCAGTTTTTCTGTTTTTAAGTACTTGCTTCTTTTAGCACGGTAATCAGTGCTTTTATCTTTAGCTGCTCCTTCTGTATCAAATTCCTGATAATGGAACACTAATTTTGAAACATCAAAAGTTTTAAGCCCATTGAACCACTCTGTTGGAGGCAAGTATAAAGAATCCATAACCTCTACATAATATTCATCAGGATATTGCTGTGGATCATCAAAAAGCTTTATCTTACTATTTAGTTTTCTTCCGTAATACAAGTCATCATCTAAGCCTAAGCTATAATAATTTTCGTACATGTATTTATCATACGGAGACATATTAGAGGTATCTCCTCCGTCTATGAATGCAAATTCGCCTATTCCTCCACTTCCAGCAGTTTGCCCCATCTCATCAGCCATAATAGCCAAGCGAGTTCTAGTGATAGAGTCTTTTACCCACTCTACGAACTGGCGATATTTTGCGTTTGTAGTTTCAAATTCATCCATATAGAACGAACGAACCGTAACTGTTTTAGGATTTGCATCACTTCTGCCGGCCAAATCATCATCTGATTTCCCCATAATAAAGGAGCCTCCAGGCACGAGGGTCATTTCATAGGGAGTTTCCGAACGCCATTTCTTTCCTTTTACTCCTACTACTTCTCCTCTGTCACCGCTACTACAAGAGATTAACATCGACACAACTGACAATAATACAATTGACTTTCTCATATAAAACCAGATTATTTGATTTATTCTTTAAATTTAAGGGCGTAAACCTATTTATTTATTTTCTAAAAAACAACTTTTATTTGAAATAATTTATTTGCAAAGGGCAAATATATAAATCTTAAAAATAACTAAACTATTTTATTTAGATTTTATTGTGCAGAATGTGACTTTTTTTGCTCATTCCACCATCTTAAAGGATAATCTCCCCTAAGAGCTTCTTTATAATCCGC
>Ga0209075_1004959_pt1 | contig 10426 bp, 6 predicted proteins | sample Stecom2011_FD_187523 | JGI IMG/M metagenome (GOLD analysis project Ga0209075, IMG submission 187523) | Agricultural soil microbial communities from Utah to study Nitrogen management - Steer compost 2011 (SPAdes) (version 2) | ecosystem: Environmental > Terrestrial > Soil > Agricultural land...
TTAACCTCTTTGCGTACCTCGGCCAGTCGCGGGTTAACCTTCAGCAGCAACTCCTTGTTCGACTCAAAAAACTCGCCCTTTCTGGCCAGCTGAAACACCGGATCCACAGTGTTCAGACTGTAATCCTGAATCAAGTCACGCAGCTGCTCATATTGCTGCCTGTAGCCACCGGGCAACTCGATAGCATCAAACCGGCTCCAAAGCTCATCATTACCCTGCCGGCAACGCAAAATTGCGTCGAAGTGCTGCTCGATGGGGTGATCGTGCAACTCCAGAAACTCCGAAGTGGGCGAGTGCTGCATGGCCAACAGCAGCTGGGTCCTGCAGTCGTTAAGATTGGTATGCACACGCTCCAGCAAAGTAATCGGCACCATGTTTTCCTGATAGATACGGTCAAGGCTTTGATTCACCTTGCCCACAGCTACCAGCCCTGTACCTCCCAGCACAGCAAACAATCCGAGAGATATGCCCATCATCAAAATCAGGCGTGCCTGAAATGAAAGCCGGCTTAGCATGAAGCACTCCTTCTGTGGCAGTTGCGACGTTATTTTATGCCGGAAGTTTGCTCGCGCCTGAAGCGGGATCAGGCAGCAACCATACCGGCAGACTGGGTCGTGACAAGTATAACATCAGCTTGATACCACCAGCGAAACAAACTCGGCGTCCAGCAGCCTGCCCAACACCCCGGGAGCCAGTTCAATTTCAAGCCCGCGCCGGCCCGCGCTGACATATATGCAATCAATCCCTTGGGCCGACTGGTCAATAAAGGTGCGCAGACGTTTTTTCTGTCCCAGCGGGCTGATCCCGCCGAGGACATACCCCGTGCTGCGAGCCACGACCACCGGATCCGCCATCGCCACCTTCTTCACACCTGCAGCAACTGCCAGTTTCTTCAGGCTCAGGCTGTCACATACAGGAATCATTGCCACCAGCAGTTCGCCTGTATCTGTCTGCACCACCAGCGTCTTGAACACTGTGCGTGCATCCAGACCCAGTTTTTCTGCAGCCTCCAAACCATAAGAAGCTACAGCCGGGTCATGCGCATAGTCATGCAGCTTAAAAGCCTGCTTTTGCCTTTTCAGCAAAGTCACTGCCGGGGTCATCACTGCCTCCACCATCAAATCTGTATCAAGAAAAATATCGCCCTTGCCAACCAGTCAAGTCCAAATGACCCGGGCCTTCGAAACAAAGCACCACACGGGGTCACAAACACCGTGCCCGGCCAATGGACTCAGTCACACAGCTGACACACCAGCCTGTCAAGCCGGGACCTCCCGTTGCGCTCCGGAGTGGCGCCGGGCTGCTCTGGCCAGCGCACACACCCAACAGATGGTCCTGCGCCGTTTTCATACACACCGCCTGATCATGCTTATGCAAAAGATCATCATTTTAAACCGGCAAATCACATTTTGCCCTGCCTTGTGGCTCATCCATACAAGCATGACACCTGCCTGCGGCAATACCCGGCAAGCGCTTATTCTCACCATGTAATGACTCTTAACAACATACAGGTGTGTATGTATAATGCCTGCGACAGCATCACAAGCCCCACAATCTGCCTGTCTGCTGCTAAACTGCATCCACTTACGAGGCACCTCCAGCATCCGGCCTGCAGCAATTTGCGCAACCTGCTCCACGTCCTGCTTCGGGCATCCGGCTGCAAGCCATCTTTGGTCGTGCCCATTAAATGACTTACTATTGAATGATTTCAGGAACTTCACGCTTATGAACGGTCCCTTTACCCGGGCAGCAGCTTTGTCGCTGACCTTGCTAGGCGCCGCTGTGCTTACTGCCTGCGACACTACCGAACATCCCCAGCAACAAGCCAGCCAGCCGCCGCCCAAGGTAGGCATCGTCACCCTGGAAGCAAAACCCTTTACCCTGACCAGCGAGCTGCCCGGTCGCACAGCAGCCTACCGGGTTGCCGAAGTGCGCCCACAGGTCAGCGGCATCATCCAGAAACGCCTGTTCACCGAAGGCAGCGAGGTCAAGGCCGGCCAGCAGCTGTATCAGATCGACCCCGCCACCTATCAGGCCACCCTGAAAAGCGCCGAAGCCAGTTACCTGGCGGCCAGTACCCTGGCGAATCGCTACAAGGCACTGGTGAATGAAAAAGCCGTCAGTCAGCAGCAGTATGACGATGCCAATGCCGCTCGCCTGCAGGCCGAAGCCGCACTGGAAAGAGCCCGGATTGATGTGCGCTACACCAAGGTACTGGCCCCCATTGATGGCCGCATTGGCCGCTCCCGCGTCACCGAAGGCGCACTGGTCAGCAACGGCCAGGCTCAGGAGCTGGCAGTAATCCAGCAACTGGACCCGATTTATGTTGACGTCACCCAGTCCGCCACAAACCTGCTGCGTCTGCGCAGCGAACTGGCTGAAGGCCGTCTGGAAAAAGCCGGCGACAACAGTGCCCAGGTCAGCCTGCGTCTTGAGGACGGCAGCACCTACCCGCACCAGGGTACATTGGAATTCTCCGAGGTGTCGGTTGAGGCCAGCACCGGGACAGTCACCCTGCGCGCAGTATTTCCCAACCCTGACGGCGTACTGCTGCCCGGCATGTTTGTCCAGGCCAGCCTGGTCAGCGGCGTCAACCAGAGTGCAATTTTGGCACCCCAGCAAGGCGTATCACGCAACCCCAAGGGCGAGCCTACCGCCATGGTGGTCAATGCCGACAACCAGGTGGAGCTACGGATCCTGAAAGCCGAGCGCACCAGCGGCAGCTACTGGCTGATCAACGAAGGCCTGAACGCAGGTGACCGCCTGATTACCGAAGGCCTGCAATGGATCCAGCCGGGCATCACGGTTGATCCTTACCCGGCACAAAACGTCAATCAGAGCAACACCGCCGAGACCCCGGCCCAATAACCTGCTGCGAGAAGACACATGTCAAAGTTTTTCATTGACCGTCCCATCTTTGCCTGGGTACTTGCCCTGACAGTGATGCTGGTTGGCGGTCTGGCCATCCTCAAGCTGCCGGTTAACCAATACCCCAGCATTGCCCCCCCCACTATTGGCATTAGCGTTTCCTACCGCGGCGCTTCCGCCAAAACTGTTCAGGACACCGTGGTTCAGGTCATCGAGCAACAGCTCAACGGCATTGACGGCCTGCGTTACATCTCCTCGGAGAGCAACTCCGACGGCAGCATGTCGATCAGTGTCACCTTTGAGCCTGATGTTGACCCGGATATAGCCCAGGTCCAGGTACAGAACAAGCTGCAGCTGGCCACCCCCATGCTGCCACAAGAAGTGCAACAGCAAGGGATCCGGGTCACCAAGTCGGCACGCAACTTCCTGATGGTACTGGCGTTTGTTTCCGAAGACGAAAACATGGACCGTCACGATATTTCCGATTACGTATACTCGAACATCCAGGATCCCATCTCGCGGACCCCCGGTGTCGGTGACTTCCAGATTTTCGGCGCCCAGTACTCCATGCGCATCTGGCTGGATCCTGCACGCCTGAACAACTACAGTCTGACACCTGTGGATGTAGCCGCCGCCATTCGTGCGCAAAACGTGCAGGTATCTTCCGGTCAGTTCGGTGGTCTGCCGGCCAGCCCGGGGCAGCAGCTGTCGGCCACCATCATTGGCAAAACCCGCCTGCAAACCCCCGAGCAGTTTGGCAACATCCTGCTCAAGGTCCAGGAAGACGGCGCGCAAGTCCGTCTGAAAGATGTGGCAAAAATCGAACTGGGTGGTGAAAACTACGCCATCAGCGCCGAATATAACGGCATGCCCGCCACAGGTATCGGCATCAAACTGGCCTCTGGTGCCAACGCCCTGGATACCGCCAAGGCAGTACGCGCCACCATTGCCGAGCTTGAGCCCTTCTTCCCGCCCGGCATGAAGGTGGTGTACCCCTATGACACCACCCCGGTCATTTCAGCCTCGATCAAAGGCGTAGTCATGACTCTGGCCGAAGCCTTTGTGCTGGTATTTCTGGTCATGTACCTGTTCTTGCAGAACCTGCGTGTCACCCTGATTCCCGCACTGGCGGTACCCGTGGTGATCCTTGGCACCTTTGCCGTGCTCTCCGCGTTCGGCTACAGCATTAACACCCTGACCATGTTCGCCATGGTGCTGGCCATCGGCCTGCTGGTGGATGATGCCATCGTGGTGGTGGAAAACGTCGAACGGGTGATGGAAGAAGAAGGCCTGCCGCCGCTGGAGGCGACCCGCAAATCCATGGGCCAGATCCAGGGTGCCCTGGTCGGCATCGGTATGGTGCTGTCTGCGGTATTCATCCCCATGGCGTTCTTTGAAGGCTCGGTGGGCCAGATCTACCGTCAGTTCTCGGTCACCATTGTGGCCGCCATGGTGCTGTCGGTACTGGTTGCACTGATCTTTACCCCGGCGCTCTGCGCCACCATTCTCAAGCCGATTCCCAAAGGTGGCAATATTCAAAAGCGTGGCTTCTTCGGCTGGTTCAACCGCAGCTTCAACTCCACCACTCGGGGTTACGAGCGCGGTGTGGGCCATGTCATCCGCAACAAGGTTCCCTACTTGCTGATGTATCTGGCAGTGGTCGTGGCCATGGTGTTCATGTTCACCCGCATTCCTACCACCTTCCTGCCAGACGAAGACCAGGGCGTGCTTTTTGCCCAGATCCAGACACCGCCGGGCTCAAGCTTCGAACGCACTTATGCCGTATCCACCGGCATGCGTGACTACCTGCTCAACGAGGAGTCCGACACCGTACGTTCGGTGTTCATGATCAACGGTTTCAACTTTGCCGGTCGTGGCCAAAACTCCGCAATGGCCTTTATTGGCCTGCACGACTGGAGTGAACGGACCCGCCCCGAGCAAAATGTGTTTGCCCTGGCCGAACGCGCCCAGATGCGCTTCTTCAGCTTCCGTGATGCCATGGCGTTTGCGTTTGCGCCACCCGCCGTGATGGAGCTGGGTAATGCCAGTGGTTTCAACTTCTTCCTGCAAGACCGTGCCAGTGTCGGTCATGAGGTCTTGAGCCAGGCCCGCGACAAGTTTCTGCAGTTGGCCAACGAAGACCCCCGCCTGTTTCAGGTACGCCAAAATGGCCTGAATGATGAAGCCCAGTATCAGCTGCTGATTGATGACCAGAAGGCCAGTGCCATGGGTGTTAGCCTGAGCGATATCGACCAGACCCTGTCAATTGCCTGGGGCAGCAGCTACGTCAATGACTTCATCGACCGTGGCCGGGTGAAAAAGGTCATGCTGCAGGGTCAGGCCGACTCGCGCATGAACCCTGAAGACCTGAACAAATGGCATGTACGCAACAACAAGGGTGAAATGATCCCCTTCTCCAGCTTTGCCAGCGGTGAGTGGATCTATGGGCCGCCCAAACTGGCGCGTTACAACGGTGTGCCCGCTGTGGAAATCCAGGGTTCGGCGGCCACCGGCTTGAGTTCCGGTGAAGCCATGCTGGCCATTGAGGAAATCATGCAGGAAATGCCCGATGGCATCGGCATGTCATGGACCGGACTGTCCTACGAGGAGCGCTTGTCCGGCGACCAGGCCACCGCTCTATATGCCATTTCCATCCTTGTCGTGTTCCTCTGTCTGGCTGCCCTATACGAAAGCTGGTCAGTGCCCTTTGCCGTAATGCTGGTAGTACCGCTGGGCATTATTGGTGCCCTCTTGGCCACATACGGCCGCGGACTCTCCAACGACGTCTACTTCCAGATCGGTTTGCTGACCACCATTGGCCTGTCGGCACGTAACGCCATTTTGATCGTAGAGTTTGCCAAGTCGCTGTACGAATCCGGCATGGGCCTGGCAGAGGCGACACTGGAGGCGGCCCGTATCCGGTTCCGCCCGATCATCATGACCTCTCTGGCATTTGTCCTTGGTGTCACCCCGCTGGCGATTTCTACTGGAGCAGGTGCCGGCAGCAAGCACGCCATTGGTACCGGCGTGATCGGCGGCATGCTAACCGCCATGGTGTTTGCGGTATTCTTTGTACCCTTCTTCTACGTGGCCATCACCGCAGTATTTTCCGGTAAAAAGAAAACTGCCAGCCAGGAGAGTGAGCAATGAAGTACAACCTCTTAACCCTGGCCCTGCTGGCCGGGCTGACCGGCTGTTCGATGGTGCCGAAATATGAACAGCCGGCTGCGCCCTTTGCTGCCAGCTGGGAGCAACAGGCCAACCAGACTGCACAGGTGCCTCAGTGGCAGCAGTTTTTCCGTGACCAACAGCTACAGATGTTGATTAACACTGCCCTTGAGCACAACCGTGACCTGCGTGTGGCCGCACTGAACACCGAAGCTTTCCGCGCCCAGTATCGCATACAGCGCAGCGAACTATTCCCGTCAATTGACGCCAGCGGGGCTGGCGCACACCAGCGGGTACCACGCAAGGTATCCGCCACCGGCGAAGCCCAGACCACTCACCAATATTCGGCCGCAGTCGGTCTGAACGCCTGGGAAGTGGATTTTTTTGGCCGCATCCGCAGCCTGAAAGACCAGGCCCTGCAAAACTATTTTGCCAGCGCCCAGGCCCAGCGCAGTGCAGAACTAAGCCTGGTGGCCAGCGTCGCCATGGCCTGGTTTACCCTGCAGGCCGACCAGGCATCGCTGCAACTGGCTGATGCCACCCTGCAAACCTATGAAGACAGCCAGCGCCTGATCGAACTCAGCCACGATGCCGGCATCGCTTCGGCACTGGAGCTGCAACAGGCACGCACCGCCACCGATGGTGCCCGTGTCGTACAGGCGCAGGCCAGCCGCAACCTGGCACAAAGCCGCAACGCACTGCAACTGGTGCTGGGCACCAGCCTGCCTGAGCAAGCTGCTACCCCGGGCGAACTGGACAGCGCCAGTCTGGCCGAACTGCCAGTGCTGCTGCCCTCCGAGCTGCTGCAACGCCGTCCCGACATCATGCAGGCCGAACACCAGCTGAAAGCCGCCAATGCCAACATTGGTGCAGCCCGTGCAGCCTTTTTCCCCAGCATCAGTCTCACCGCCACCGCGGGCAGCCTGAGTGGTGAGCTATCCGACCTGTTTGGTTCCGGCACCGGTACCTGGTTGTTCCAGCCGCAGATCCACCTGCCGATCTTCAATGCCGGCCGTCTGAAAGCCAATCTGGAATACAGCGAAATCCAGAAAGACATTCATGTCGCCCAGTATGAAAAAGCCATCCAGACCGCTTTCCAGGAAGTTGCCGATGGCCTGGTCGCACGCAAGACCTACGCGGACCAGCTGGCAGCCCAGGAGCAGCTGCTGGCCTCCAGCCAGGCATATCTGGAGCTGGCCGACCGTCGTTATCGCGAAGGCATCGACAACCAGCTGACCTTGCTGGATGCCCAGCGGCTCAACTTCAACGCCAAACAGCAGAAAATCAACACTCAGCTGGCACACCTGATCAGCGAGGTCAACCTGTTCAAGGCGCTGGGTGGCGGCTTTGACAATCAAGCTGCACCACAGCAGACAAACTAACTGTCAACCCCCTGGCCAGACGCACCCCTTCGGTGCGTCTGGTTCATGAGTGCCTGCCCGTCCGGATATTGACTGCACCACTTTCTCCCCGTATCAAATCAGCGGATGCGACAACCTGCGCAATTGACCAAAATCAAGAACCAACCAAAAATAAGCCCGTCTACATAGACTTTGGGCTAAGCCGTTCCGGTTGTACCGCCTCAGCTTTGGCCCGTTGATATTCACTAACGGAGCAATGCGATGGATCTTGTAGAGCTATCTAGAATGCAGTTTGCCTACACTGCAATGATTCATTTCCTGTTTGTCCCGCTCACCATGGGCATGGTGTTTATTCTGGCGATTATGGAGTCGGTCTATGTCATGACCGGCAAACAGATCTACCAGGATATGACCAAGTTCTGGGGCAAGCTGTTTGGCATCAACTTTGCCCTTGGGGTTACCACGGGGCTGGCGATGGAGTTCCAGTTTGGCACCAACTGGTCCTATTACTCGCACTATGTGGGGGATATCTTCGGTGCCCCGCTGGCCATTGAAGCACTGATGGCCTTCTTCCTTGAATCAACCCTGGTCGGCCTGTTCTTCTTTGGCTGGGACCGCATGAGCAAGAACAAACACCTGGCGGTAACCTGGCTGATGGCGCTGGGCACCAACCTGTCGGCGCTGTGGATTCTGGTAGCCAACGGCTGGATGCAATTCCCGGTTGGCTCGGAATTCAATGTGGACACCATGCGCATGGAGCTGACCAATTTTGCCGAGGTGGTATTCAGTCCGGTGGCCCAGGTCAAGTTCGTGCATACAGTTTCTGCCGGCTATGTGACCGCAGCCATTTTCGTGCTGGCGATTTCTAGCTGGTATCTGCTCAAAGGTCGTGACATTCCCTTTGCCCGCCGCAGTTTTGCCATTGCCGCCGTGTTTGGTCTGGCCAGCTCGCTGTCGGTGATCATCCTGGGCGACGAATCCGGTTATGAAATGGGTGATGTGCAAAAGGTCAAACTGGCGGCCATTGAAGCTGAATGGCATACCGAACCACCACCTGCTGCCTTTACTCTGGTCGGCCTGCCCAATCAGGCAACCGAAACCACGGACTACGCCATCAAGATTCCGGCCGTCATGGGACTGATTGCCACCCGCTCGCTAGATCAACCAGTAACCGGTCTGACGGAACTGAAAGAACAGCACCGCGCGCGCATGCTCAATGGTCGCGAAGCCAGCAGCCTGATGGAGCAAATCCGCAGCGGCGACAAGAGCCCGCAAACACGTGCCCGCTTTGAAGAGATTCTGGATGATCTGGGTTATGGCCTGTTGTTGTCGGTGTATGCCGAAGACCCAATGAATCCGACCGAGGCAGAGTTGCAGGCCGCGGTGGATGCGTCCATTCCCAAAGTCTGGCCGCTGTTCTGGAGCTTCCGCATTATGGTAGCAGCCGGCTTTAGCATGCTGGTGCTGTTTGCTTTTGCCACCTGGCATGTGGCGCGCCGCACAGAAAACAAACCACGCTGGCTGCTTCGATTTGCGCTGTTCTCGCTGCCATTGCCATGGATTGCCTGCGAAATGGGCTGGTTTGTTGCCGAATATGGTCGCCAGCCCTGGGCCATTGGCGAAATTTTGCCGACCGACCTGGCTGTCTCCCAGTTGACCGAGGGGGATGTCTTGCTGACGCTGGGCAGTATTGTGGTGCTGTACAGCATCTTTGTTGCCATCGAAATGTGGCTGATGGTGCGCTATGCCCGCAAGGGGCCATCAAGCCTGCAAACCGGTCGTTATGACCTTGAAACCGGCACTGCACAGGAGGCCTGATCATGGATTATGAAGCTTTACGTTTTATCTGGTGGGTGCTGATTGGTGTGTTGCTGATTGGCTTTGTCGTCACTGATGGTTTTGACATGGGGGTGGCCAGCCTGCTTAAGGTCATTGGCCGTGACAACGAAGAACGGCGCATCATGATTAATACCGTAGCGCCGCACTGGGATGGCAACCAGGTCTGGCTGATTACCGCCGCCGGCGCCCTGTTTGCCGCCTGGCCAACGGTGTATGCAGCCGCCTTCAGCGGCTTTTACCTTGCCATGATGCTGACGCTGTTTGCGCTGTTTCTGCGCCCTATTGCTTTTGAGTACCGCTCAAAAATCGACAACCAGCCCTGGCGCGACCGCTGGGACTGGGCGCTGACGGTGGGCTCTACCGTGCCGCCGCTGATTATTGGTGTGGCTTTTGGCAACCTACTGCAGGGCGTCCCGTTCCATTTTGATGAGCTGCTGCGCATCCATTACACCGGCAACTTCTGGGGTTTGCTCAACCCCTTTGCCCTATTGGTGGGTGTGTTTACCGTCATCATGTTTGTCAACCACGGCGCCACCTGGCTGCAGATGAAAACCGAAGGTGCGCTGCTCAGGCGTGCTGAAAACGTCAGCACCCTGCTGGGTTTGGTCGCGGCGGTACTCTTTGTTTTGGCCGGCATCTGGCTGTGGCTTGCTGTGGATGGCTTCCATGTAACCGGCGGGCTGGATACCCAGGCCGACAGCACCATTATTGGCAAGCAGGTGGAGCAGATCAGCCATGGCTGGTTTCTCAACTACCAGCGCTGGCCGCTGGCCTGGCTGCTGCCTTTGGCAACCATTGCCGGGTTCGCCGGCTCTGCGCTACTTAGCAAGCTGCGCCGCCATGCACTGGCCTTTGTGTCTTCGGCACTGGCCATTGCCGGCACCATTGTCACTTTTGGCCTGAGCATGTTCCCGTTCATCATGCCCTCCTCCATCAACCCCAACCACAGCCTGACCCTGTGGGACGGTACCGCCAGCGAGCTGACATTGCTGATTATGCTGGTGGTGGTACTGATTTTTGTACCACTGATCCTGGGATATACCGCCTGGGGCTACTATGTGATGCGTGGCCGAGTCAGTGCCCAACACATCCGTGACAACAGCCATTCACTGTATTAAGGAGTTCACCATGTGGTATTTCACCTGGATTCTTGGCGTGTTGCTAGCCTGCTCTTTTGGCATCATCAACGC
>Ga0209075_1004960_pt1 | contig 10425 bp, 6 predicted proteins | sample Stecom2011_FD_187523 | JGI IMG/M metagenome (GOLD analysis project Ga0209075, IMG submission 187523) | Agricultural soil microbial communities from Utah to study Nitrogen management - Steer compost 2011 (SPAdes) (version 2) | ecosystem: Environmental > Terrestrial > Soil > Agricultural land...
AATGCAATAAATTTATACAACGAAATAAGATTACATTTATCTTTAGACTATAAAACACCAAATATGGTATATTTAAAAACAGCGTAAATTCAATTTTAACCTGTAGCCATATTTCAGGACAAGACATTGAAAAAGCCAACGCTCGGCAGGCACATTTGGTTTTTTTCCATCGCAACACCCACCACATAAAAAACCAAAAGAGCCTGCCCCACCAACTCACCTGAATAGAACGAGCTGGTACTAACACCAAAACAAAACCAACTAAAACATTACGACTGACTTCTTCTCTTTTGGGATTTATTTACAGCCAATTAACACTTCTTAACACTAAATAACACTCGTTAACTGGTTTTTGATTTTTATATGCTTTGCTTTGGGGCATTACTAAAAACTATTACGATACAATGAGATTTTTAATATTTTTCTTCCTTGTTACATTAACTGGTGTATGTAATGCCCAAAGTCAGGGCATTGTTTATTATGAGCATATAGAAAGCCCCGGAAAAGGCGGTCCGGCAGGGCTTGACTTTAACGCATATTTAGCTTTCGACAAAGAAGCATCTTACTACGTAACGGCCAAAGACTCGCTTGAAAACCAAGCTGAATTGGAAAAACAACAAACCAAAGAAGTAAATGGGAAAACCCAAATCTATCTGGGCAAACACACTTTACCACAAGGCAAACAAGTGTACTACAATAGACAAAAAGACAGCCTTTGGTGGAATAAAAAATATAAGGAACCCGTTTACGGCCACGAAAAAAGAGAAAAAATAAACTGGAAACTGGAATCAGAAACAAAAACCTTTGGCGGGCTTACCTGTCATAAAGCCACAGGAGTTTTCAGGGGGAAAACTTACACGGCTTGGTACACAAAAAAAATACCCTTGCCCTACGGACCGTGGAAACTTCAAGGACTTCCGGGGCTAATTCTTGAAGCCTATGACGAGAAAAAGGAAATGTACCTTTACTTTAAATCGGTTGAATATCCTACGCAGCAAAATTTAATAGTGGGGCCAATTGTTAAACCCAAAGAAGACAGTAAATACAATTGGATTTCAATTGACGAATATAAAGAACTGCTTGAAAAAATAATGGAAAAGAACAAAACCAAAGCCATATTGATTGCCAAACAAATGGGTGGCGATGTAACGGTAAATTCAGGTGGTATTGAAACACTTAGCGTAGAGTTGTTTAACTAATTTCAAACTATTTTAGATTGGTCAAAAACCCCATATAAAAATGGGGTTTCATTTTTTACAGATACTTTTATGAAATACATTCTGCCCCTTGTTTTTCTTTTTATATCGGTGGGCAATTATGCCCAAAATATTACTGTTTCGGGCTTAACAACCGATAACCAATTTCAACCTATTGAAAGTGTTGTTGTAATGGCTAAAAACCAAGAAAATGAAGTTTTGGGCTATAGCTACAGCAACGAAAAAGGGTTTTATAAAATAGAATTTGAATTGGGCAATATGCAATCGTTTTTGCTTGAAGTTTCAAGCTTGGGATATGCTACCATTGAAAGGAAAATAAACATTGATGACAAAACTGCCACCTACAACATCAACTTTAAAATGGAAGAAAAGGCAGAATACCTGAGAGAAGTTGTTGTAGAAGCTCATCAAAAAATTAAAGTAAATGCCGACACAACTTTTATCAGGGTTTCGCAATACACCACCAAGACCGAGCAAACAGTTGAAGATGTACTGAAACGATTGCCCGGAATAGAAGTTTTGCCCGATGGCAGTATAAAAGCACACGGAAAACCTATTGAGAACCTTTTGGTAGAAGGTGAAAACATATTGGACAAAAACTATAAAATCCTTTCCAAAAATTTGGATGCAAGAACGTTGGAAGAAGTTCAAATTTTGGACAACTACGAAGAAAACCCCATTTTCAAAAGTCTTTCCAATTCAGAAAAAGTAGCCATAAACCTAAAGTTGAAAAGCGATTTTAAAAACATTTGGTTTGGTAATGTTTCAGCGGGCTACGGACTTGAAAACCGTTATCAATCGGCATTGACTTTGGGCTTGTTGAAAAAGCGGATAAAATTGTTGGAATTCAGCAACATCAACAACACAGGTAACAAGGCGTCTAATTTGTTACAAAACGAAAATATTGTGATTGATTTATCGCAAATGTTTCAAAAAATAGAGAAAAAACCATTTTCAATTTTTTCAATAGACGAACAAGAAGAAAACGTTTTCAATTCCCGAAGTATTTTTAATACATCAATGCTTCATTCACTTGGGATGTCGTCAAAAGTAAACGACAAGTTGGCTGTTAGGGGTTCTGCAAACTTCATTTCAGACAAAACAGAGCAAGATTACCAAGCCATAACCCAATACAATACAGGAGAAAACAACACAACTTTTTCAGAAATAAGCAATTACGAAAACAAGAACAAGGTTGGCTCTACGGAATTGGAATTAAAATATGCGCCCAATGCCAAAAACTATATCGTAAATACGGCAACATACAACCGAAATCCGCATAATACAATCAATGGCATAATGTTGGGCAACATAGGTGTTTCGCAAGAAAACGATGCTTTTTCAGAAACGTTTTATAACCATTTGGAACATACGTACCTTTTAACGAACAACACCGCATTGTACAATTACTTGTATGTTGGTTATGGCGTTTCGCAGGAAAATGCCGAAATATCACATCCTTTGTTGAATGATTTGTTGGAAACGGAAAACACGGAGCCGTTTTTTCAGGATGTCAATAACAAGTTCAATTATTACGGTCTGCAAAGTACAATGCTGACCAAACGTAACAAATGGGAAAACCAACTGAAGTTTCACGCCCATTTTGAAAATGAAAATGCATCGAGCCGGCTTTTTACCGAAACTGAAAACAACTTTGACGGCTATATGAACAATTTGAAAATCGACAACAATTTTCTTTCGGTTTCCGAAGCGTTAAAGTTTAAACTGAAACAAAACAACTATGTAAAAGGAAGCCTTTCACTCACACAAAATTGGTTTAACAACGATGATTTTTTACTGAAAAACGTTTCTTTTACGTTTAGGCAAAAGCTAAAAAACATTGGGGTAATTAAGTTAAACTACAACTATAAAGAAGATTTGCCCAAAGCGCAAATGCTCTTATCTGATTTTGCTTTAAACTCATACCAAGATTTTGTAAGTGGCACAAATGAAATAACAAAGCTAAAAAACTCTATTTTCTCGTTTAACTACAGCTTGTACAACGATGTTAAAGGGTTTTCTATAAACAGCTCATTGCTTCACACCATTGCCCATTCGGGCTATGCCCCAAATGCTTACACTAACAGTAATTTTATTTTTAACGGTTTAATACCATACGCAGGTGGTGAAAACACGCTTGCCAATGCAAGCCTGACCAACTATTTCAGCAAGTTGAAAATAGCTACTAAATGGGAAACCGACCAAAGTTTTATCCAATCGCCCTTTTCGGTTAATGAATCGGAAGTTAGCAACCTTAAAAACTATTCGGGAAGCTATGCTTTTTCCGCAAGTTCGTACTTTAAAAAATGGTTTAATTTTTCTGGTGGTGTTTCGTATCGTTTTTCATCTTCAAAAGTGGAAGGGAATTTGAATTCTTTTGAAACCAAAAAGGCTTTCTTGGATTTCAATTTAAAAATCTCGGAAGCCTTAAAAGCTACCGTAAACAACGAATATTACATCCTGAACAACGAAAATTACGCTTTTTTAAATGCAACCATTAACTACGAGCCGAAGAAAAGCAGATGGTCTGGAACGCTTTATTTCAATAACCTTTTGAATGAAGAAGAATACCTTATTCAGCAAATCAATTCTTTTACGTCTTATGAAAAGCGTTTGAAACTGATGCCTGCTTATGTGCTTTTCAACATAAAATACAGGTTCTAAATTTATACAACCAATTTATAACCTACGCCCCTTACATTCAATATTTTAATGGTTGTGTCTTTTGACAATCGTTTTCTGAGCTTGCTGATAAACACGTCCATACTTCTGGCCGAATAAAAATCGCTGTTGCCCCACAATTGAGCCAAAACCACATTTCGGTCTATCGTGTCGTTTTTATGTTGGGCCAAGTACAACAACAACTGACTTTCCCTATTGGTAAGGGTTTCCTTTTTTTCTTCCTTGTATTGAAGGGTTTGGTTTTTGGGGTCGAACTTGTACTGGCCAATTAGAATATCGTTGTTTTTATTGGAAGTATTCCGGTTGCTCAACAAGTTTTTTATGCGCACAATAAGTTCTTCAATGCTAAAGGGTTTTTTCAGGTAATCGTTGCCACCGGTATTAAAGCCCGTAACCACATCCTGCGGTTGCGATTTTGCGGTAAGGAAAATAATGGGCGTTTCATCATCGTTTTTCCTGATTTGTTCAGCTAAGGTAAATCCGTCTTTTTTGGGCATCATAACATCAAGTACCAACACATCGGGGCGGTTGGTTTGGTACAATTGATAGGCTTCTTCACCATTATGGCAAAGTTGAACGGCAAAATCACGGGTTTCAAGGCTTTCTTTCAAGATTTGCCCAAGTGCGGTTTCGTCTTCTGCCAATAATATAGATGTTTTTTTATTCATTAGGTATTGAAATGGTAAATGTTGTGGCGTTGTTTTTTAAAGATATTTTGGCGGTGCCGAGATGTTTTTCCGCTATTTTTTTTACGTGGTACAGACCAATTCCCGAACCTTTGACATTATGGATATTACCTTGTGGCACGCGGTAAAATTTATCAAAAACCTTTGTCGCCTGTTCTTTCTTTAAGCTGTTTCCGCTGTCGGTTACAGAAATTGAAAAGACTACACTGTTTTCAATTGTAATTTCTATTTGGTTTCCACCATATTTTATGGCATTGTCCAACAAAGCACCAAACGCATTCCCGAGATGAAACGAGTCAATAAAAGCTTCTTTTTGAGAATTATCAGATAAATGCAAAGTGATGTTTTTTTCTGCGGAATTCAATTTATAATTTTCAACAATGGCAGTTGCCCATTCTTCTACATCGATAGTTTGCCTGTTAAGTGTCCAATTATTGGTGTCTAAAAGTGCCGTGTCCATAAGTTGGTCTACCATTTTGCCCAGTTTTTCCAGTTGTTGGTTGGAATAGTCTAAATATCGGTTGGTTTTTTCGGTGTCGTTGTTTGCATTAAAATTCCGAATGCTTTCCAATGCAGCCCCAATGGTAGAAATAGGCGTTTTGAACTCGTGGGTAATGTTGCTTATCAAATCGTCTTTTATTTCAGAAAGCTGTTTTTGTCGCTTCATTACCCAGAGCATATAAAACAGTGCAAATAGGATAGCAACCGTTAATAAAAGCGATAGGAAAATGCTCAACAAGCTTTTTTTAAGTATGGTTTTTACCGCATTGGGAAATTGTATTTCTATGCTCTCGCCTGTTTTTAAGTAAGTGGACTTTCCTTTTGCAGAAAAGTGTTTTAAAAATGAAGTTCCTTTGTGCGCTGTTGCAAAAATCGAGTCCTTTTTGTAATAATTAAGCGTGTAGGGAATGGCATACTCTTTTCTGTTCAGTTCGCTATCTATAAGTGTTTTCAGTCTTTTAAAATTGATGGAATCTTTGTTTATGGAAATATTTATGGTTTTTGAATTCTCATATATTGAATTCTCATCTTGTCTTTCCTCGTCCGTCAAAATCGAAATGTTTTTAGGGATACTCTTTTCAGAAATTATATTTGTAATCTTTTTCTTTTTGGACAAGTTCGATTCTTTTTCAAGAGAATCTGCGGGAACAATTATGGTAATGTTTTTTTGTTTGGCAACCTCTATGAAATAATTATCTAGCGCCACATCCAACGCCTGTTGTATTTCACTTTTGAATTTTGAGCTGTTTTTCTGGTATTCTGTGTAACTCCAATACAATTGCATTGTTATTGTGATAACAATAACAATGGCCAATAAATAAGGAATTCTGCGATAGAGTTTTTCCATAAATCTGTCAAAGATAGTGAATTGCTGATTATGGCAAAATGTACCTGAACACGCTAACAAATAAACTATGGGAACAAATTACCGCAAGCACATTTGTTTTTCCTCAGCCCCATCACCCAACGCTAAAAAACAAAAGAGCTTGCTCACTTAGTGATTTTTAGGGAAATTACGATTGAAAAACCAAGCAGAACGCAAAAAACCCAGTGCCCAACAGCGGCTATAAAAAATAGCTGCTTCACTGCTAATTCAAACTTTTTATTATCTTTAAATCGTAAAGCTACTCGGAAAGGTTTGCATGTACTTGTACGCTACTTTTCATAGCCGCAAACCGTTACCCAACATACGTGTTACGAAAAAAAACATTAACTTTAAACAGTCTGAATTATGAAAAAACAATTACTCGTGTTTGCTTTACTTATTTTTACGACTTCAATTTCTTTATTTGCACAAAGCAACAATTACTATTATTATAAAGGAAAAAAAATATTTTTAAATTTAGATAAATCTTCACTCTATATCCACACAGACAATACGTTTCAAAAATCTGCAATTTCAAACCAGAACCTTTTAGACTATACTTTAAAACCCGAAAGCAACCCAATTAATAATGAACAAAATAAATGGTCTATTATCGATTTTGAAACAGAGCCAACAGAGATAGAATACTACCAAAAAATAAACGCTATAAAAAGTGTCAATACAGTTAATGTAGTTGCTCCAAGTTTTACTACTATGCAAGGTAACAAAGTGGTATTGTCTCGTCATTTCTACGTAAAACTAAAACAACCAAGTGATTTAGGCCTATTGCAACAGCAAGCCACCCTATATAATGTCCTTATAAGAAACCAAAACCAATTTATGCCATTGTGGTACACCTTGGTTTGTACAGAGAATACCATAGAAAACAGTTTGGAAGTAGCCAATGCCTTTTATGAAACAGGTTTATTTGCTTCGTCTTCTCCAAATTTTATGTCTATTTTACCAAAAATACAACAAAATCTACAACAAAATATTATTAACCAACCTGTTAGCTTATGTGTCAATGATGAGTATTTTAATAAACAATGGAATCTGGAAAACACAGGACAACAGCTATCTACAGACCCATTTGTAAGAGCTACAGCAGGAATAGACATAAATGCCTGTGATGCATGGAATATTACTACGGGAAATAATGATATTAAAATTGCTGTACTTGACCATGGAATAGAATTAGACCATCCGGATTTAATAGATAACATTGACGTTTTAAGTTATGATTCTGAAAATATCACAGGAATAACACCTAGTCAGGTTTATGGCCCTCATGGAACCCAATGCGCCGGTATTATTGGTGCTGTACAAAATAATACTATTGGTGTTTCAGGCATTGCTCCAAACTGTAAATTAATGTCGATTAGTTCATTTTTACTTGATACAGAACTTATTGCTAATGGTATTAATTGGGCTTGGCAAAACGGAGCGGATATTATTAGCAATTCTTGGGGTATTAATACTTATGACCCCATGATTGAGACCGCTATTGAAAATGCTTTAAATAATGGACGTAATGGTAAAGGCTGTGTAATTGTGTTTACATCTGGAAACATAGAAGGTTTAATTACTGAATTTCCTGCAAATTCTGATGATAGAATTATAGTAGTTGGAGCTATGTCACCTTGTGGTGAAAGAGCTAATCCAAGCTCATGCGACGGCCAAACTGGGTGGGGAAGTTCTTATGGACAAAAATTGGATGTTGTGGCTCCAGGTGTATATATTCCTACTACAGAACTTTCTGGTAATGCTGGTTGGAATCCTGGGGATTATGATTTAGACTTTCTAGGCACTTCTGCTGCAGCACCACATATAGCAGCAGTTGCAGGTTTAATTCTTTCTGTCAACCCTTGTTTAACTAATATGGAGGTCAATAACATTATAGAGAGTACGGCTCAAAAAGTTAATAATAACGTCTATACCTATGCAACACACAACAACAGACCAAATGGCACATGGAACGAAGAAATGGGCTATGGTTTGGTAGATGCACATGCTGCTGTTGTATTGGCACAAAGCATGTTCTCTCCCGATTTAGATTTATATATTAAAGACAGCCCTGACGATTATGGTACAGAACCTAATTCTGTAACCCAGCACATGTGGACAAGTCAAGATATCTGGATTAGAAACAATGACGACGATGGCTTAACACACCAAAATCCTGAATATAGAACAAATGGGAATCCCAATTATATCTATGTACGGGTTATTAATAGAAGTTGTGAACCCTCAATAGGGACGGAAACCTTAACTGTAAATTGGGCAAAAGCCAACACCTCATTAGCGTGGCCTCAAAATTGGGATGGAACCATGACGGACAATGATGATGGTAATAACAATCCTTTGGATGGTGGTGGTGACCCTTTGGGTGGATTATTGTCAGCAATAAATATGCCTAGCATTCAACCTGGTAATGAGGTCATCGTAAAAATTCCTTGGGTCGTTCCAAATCCTGATAACTATTCAGACAATAACAATCCTTGGCATTTCTGTTTGCTGGCAAGAATTGATTCAACTTTAGATCCTATGGGTGCTTATACTAGCAATCCAAATGTTATGGTTAGAAATAATAACAACCAAGCATGGAAAAACATTACCATTGTAGATTTGGTTTCAGACTTTACAAGTAGTTCTGTACTAATTTCTAATTCATATAATACGCCAAGAACCTTTTTTCTTGAACTGCAAAAAGAAACCAACGAAGGAGGCAAACCAATTTTTGATGAAGCTGAAGTTACCTTAAAAATGGATGATGTGCTTTTTAATGCTTGGGAAAGAGGTGGTAAAGTAGCACAAGAATTAGACCCAACTTTAGAAGAAAAAAGAAAATTAGTTAAAAGTGATCACGTGATTTTGGAAAACATAGCTTTTGAAGCCAACGAAATGGGACTTTTAACCTTGGATTTCAACTTTTTAACTAAAGAATTAACAGATAAGACCCAATATACCTATCATGTGATACAAAAAGACACCAATTCGGGTGAAATTATGGGAGGTGAAACTTTTGTGGTTAGAAAAGATGCAAGAACTATTTTTATAGCTGATGCTGGAGAAGATAAAGAAGCCAATTTAAATGAGTCTTTAACTATAACGGCAGAAGACATTAATGAGCCAGCAATCTATAACTGGTATGATGATGAAGGGAACTTGATTTACACAGGAAAAGATTTAACAGTTTCTGCAGAAATGGCAAAAACATACAAATTAGAGGTTATTGCAACAACCGACGGTTTTAAAGATTACGCAGAAGTAGATGTCAAACTGAAGCCTAGCGCCATAGAAAATCTATCTCCAAACCCATCATTCAACACAGTTTCTATTACTTATAAAATTAATGGTCCCAGTTCTGCCTATTTAATGGTTATTGGCTATTATGGAAATAACACCTCTTACAACTACATTTTAGATACAGAACAAAATCAAACAACTATAGACGTGTCCAGTTACCCTATTGGGTATTTTACCATTGCATTAGTATGTAATGGAGAAATTGTGGACGCTAAAACACTTATTAAAAACTAATTGTTATGAAAAAAATTATCTTAATACTCATAATGACTTTAAGTAGTTATATCGCAAAGAGTCAGACCATACAATCTTTAAATGTTTCTCCCAATGGAACAGAATCTGTGGATGTGAATTTAGAAATTTTCTATCATCAATACATTGATTATTTGGGTTTTGATTATGAAATAGTTGGCAATATTATCAACTTAAATGTTTGTTATTGGTATTCACCTGCCAATGTTCCTGTTACAGACACAAGGTCATTTAATATACCTGTTAATAATCCAATAAACTACACTTTAAATGTAATCGTATATCGTTCTGTAGATTTTAGTTATTGTGACTACAACAGTATAACAGACACTGCAACCCTTCCATTTACAACGCCCTTAACAGACACCGTTTATTTAGGTATTGAGGAATTTGAGGAAGTTACTAACCAGATAACTGTTTTTCCAAATCCTGTTAAAGATTTTTTAAACATTAAAGTTACTGGCAGTTTAGATATTAAAAATATAGAAATATACAATATGCTTGGGAAGCAAATAAAAAGTTACTCTAATAGTTTTGGAAGGATAGATGTAAGCGGATTAAGTAATGGCATGTATTTCTTGAAATTGAATACCAATAAAGGTGTTTTACAGAAAAATATTTTAGTAAATAATTGACATAAGTACGTTGGGTAACACTGTGTATAAAAAATGCTTATTTTAGTGCCAACCAAAGAAAAGTGCATGTTTGCTTTCTTCCGATTTTCGTTCCGAAAATCCTCGCACGCAAACACGCACTTTTCATACACGAAAACGTTGCCAACAATGTTGCCCCGTCCTGAATAAAGGCTACATAATTTAACACAATTATGTACAAAAATGACAAAGTAATTAGACGTTACAGCGAACCTTTCAAATTAAAAATTTTAGCCGAACTTACAACCGGTAAACACACAAAG
>Ga0209075_1004963_pt1 | contig 10422 bp, 9 predicted proteins | sample Stecom2011_FD_187523 | JGI IMG/M metagenome (GOLD analysis project Ga0209075, IMG submission 187523) | Agricultural soil microbial communities from Utah to study Nitrogen management - Steer compost 2011 (SPAdes) (version 2) | ecosystem: Environmental > Terrestrial > Soil > Agricultural land...
CTGCCGGCCCGTCACCACATACACCCCCAGATGCGCATCCCAGCGCGCCCGGACGGCGGATGACGGATTGCTCGGTCGGCAGGTCGCCGGCCGGGCCTTCGCCGAGACGGAAGTAGGTCATCATCTGCTGCAGTTGGGTGGCCTGGGCGCTCATCTCCTCGGAGGTGGCGGACAGCTCCTCGGACGCGGCGGCGTTGGTCTGGGTGGTCTGCGCCAGCTGGCCGATGGCGGAGGTGATCTGCTCCAGGCCGGCGCTCTGCTCGCGGGACGCGGCGGTGATTTCCTTGACCAGGTCGGCGGTGCGGCCGATGGCCGGCACCATCTGGTCCAGCACCTGGCCGGCGTTGGCCGCCAGCTGCACGCTGGAGGAGGCCAGCTCGCCGATTTCCTGGGCCGCCACCTGGCTGCGTTCAGCCAGCTTGCGCACCTCGGCGGCCACCACCGCGAAGCCCTTGCCGTGGTCGCCGGCACGGGCGGCCTCGATGGCGGCGTTCAGGGCCAGCAGGTTGGTCTGGTAGGCGATGGCGTCGATGATCTTCACCTTCTCGGCGATGTGCGTCATCGCATCGACGGTTTCCTTGACCGTGCGACCACCCTCACGGGCCTCGTTGGCCGACTGGGTGGCCATGTTGTCGGTCACCTGGGCGTTTTCGGCGTTCTGCGCCACGGTGGCGGCGATCTGCTCGATGGCGGCGCTGGTCTCCTCGACGCTGGCGGCCTGCTCGGTGGAGTTCTGGCTCAGGGTGGTGGAGGCAGCGGACACCTGCTCGGACGCCGAGGCCAGCGCATCGGCCGAAGCGCGCACCTCGCCGATCACCTGGGTGAGGCGCTCGACCATCGACTTCATGGCCGCCAGCAGGCTGTTGTCGTTGCTGACCCGGACCTCGATGCTCAGGTCGCCGGCGGCCACCTTCTGGGCAACGGCGGTGGCATAGTCCGGCTCGCCGCCCAGCAGGCGGGTCACATGGCGGGCGAGCAACAGGCCCATGAGGATGGCCACCAGCACGGCGAAGGCGATGGCCGCCAGCATGATCATCAGGGTGGTGTCGGCCACGTCGCGCGCTTCGCGCATCGAGCGCTCCGCGGTCCGCGACGCGGAATCGATGAGCTTGATGATGTCGTTGCTGATCGCCTGCACCACGGTGCGGAACTCGCCGGTGGTGATCTCGCGCAGCCGCTCCATGTCGCCCCGGTTGGAGGCCTCGATGACCCCGCGGCTCAGCTCCAGGTACTGGCGGTACAGCGTCTGGATCTGGCTGTACATGGCCCGCTCCTCGGCGGAAAGATCGGTGGCCTCGTAGGCGGCCACCAGCTCGGAGATCTGCGCTTCGCGCTCCACGTTGCGCTGCAGCACCGCCCGGCGCTCGCGATCATCCAGCAAAGACGGCAGCGACACCTGGCCGCGGGCGTGGGTGATCATGTAGGACGACGCCTTGGCCAGGTAGTCGATCGCCAGCAGGCGGTTCTTGTAGAGGTCCTCGGTGACGTGCGCCATCTGCTGCAGGCGCAGCACAGCCAGAACGCCCACGATCAGGGTCAGCAGCGCGCCGGCGCCGAAGGCGATCACCAGCTTCTGCATGAGTTTGAGGTTGAGATACCACTGCATGAGTGTGCTCCAGGAAAGGCTAGGCGGAATCAGGCATGCTCCACGCGGCGAGGCGTGGCGAGCAGGGAATTGATGTCGAGAATCAGCGCGACGCGGCCGTCGCCGAGGATGGTCGAGCCACCCAGGCCGGGCACGTTGCGCAACATGGGGTTGAGCGGCTTGATCACCGCCTGCAGCTCGCCGGCAAAGCGGTCGACCACGATGCCGGTACGCTGCTGGCCATGCTGCACCACCACCAGGCATTCCCGGGCGGTGGTGTCACGGGGCAGCTCGAAGAGCTCGGCCAGGCGCACATAGCTGAGCGGCGTGCCGCGCAGGCTCATGACCTGGTTGGCGCTGGCGTTGCGGGGCAGCTCCAGGCATTCGACCACCTGCTCCAGGGGGATCACGAAGTGGGCGTCGCCCACCACCACCTGGAAGCCGTCGATGATCGACAGGGTCAGCGGCAGGCGAATGCGGAAGCAGGTGCCCTCCCCGGCCCGGGACTGGATCTCGATGCTGCCGCGCATGGCCTCGATGCCGCGCCGCACCACGTCCATGCCCACGCCGCGACCGGACAGGTCGGTGACCTGCTCGGCGGTGGAAAAGCCGGCCTCGAAGATGAGTGCGAAGATGGCCTGCTCGTCGAGCAGCGTCTCGGCGCCGATCAGCCCGCGTTCGATGGCCCGCGCGCGGATCTTCTCGGTGTTCAGGCCGCGACCGTTGTCGCTGACCTCGATGACCACCACGCCGGACTCGTGATAGGCGTTGAGCAGCAGGCGGCCGCGGGCCGGCTTGCCGGCGGCCTGGCGTGCCTCGGGCGCCTCGATGCCGTGGTCCAGGGCGTTGCGCACGATGTGCATCAGCGGGTCGGCCAGCCGGTCGAGCATGGCCTTGTCCAGTTCGGTGTCGGCGCCGCGAATCTGCAGCTCCACATCCTTGCCCAGCTCGCGGGCCACGTCGCGCACCACCCGGGGGAAACGCTGGAACACTTCGCTGATCGGCGCCATGCGCAGTTTCAGGGCGCGATCGCGCAGCTGCTCGATGAAGCCGTCCACTTCCTCGACGAAGGTCTCCACCGCCTCGCGGGCCGAGTGCTGGCTCAGGGTGCGACAGCGTGCGGAACGGGTCACCAGCTCGCCCACCGAGTCGATCAGCTGATCCAGCTTGCGGGCGTCGACCTTGATCATGGTCGGCTCTTCCCGCCGCGTCGTTTCACGGCCGGCCTGGCTTGCAGGATCCGTCACGTCCGCACGGGTCGCCTCCGCGCCTCCCTCGAAGGCGGCCGGGGCCTGCGGCTCGCACTCGGTCTGCGCCGGCGCGGTCGGTTCCTCGGCGGCCACGGCGTCCAGCGGCTCCAGGCTGATCTCGCAGTCCTCCTGGATGAACTCCAGGGCATGCATCAGCTCCTCGCGGCTGGCCGCGGTGCGCAGCAGCAGGTCCACCTTGAAGTAGCAGGTCTCCGGATCGATGTCCTCGAGACTGGGAATCAGCTCGCGGTCCAGGGCCAGTTCCAGCAGTTCGCCCATGCCGATCAGGTAATGGATGAAGGGCAGCGGGTCCAGGCCCCGGTGGAACAGGTCGGCATGGCAGTGCAGGCCGATCAGCCAGTTCCGCGCCTGGGTGCCGGCGGCCACGCCGGCCAGCGGCTTGAGTGCCTGGACGCCGCCCAGGTAATGCTCCAGGGCGGCGCACAGCTCGGCGCGCAGGGCCGGGTCGGGATCCTCGTCATCCAGGCCTTCGGCCACCTTGTCGAACAGCCGGCCCAGATAGTCGCCGCAGCGCAGCAGCAGGCTGATCAGCGCGCCATCCATCGGCTGTTCACCGCTGCGCACGCGCACCAGCAGGTTTTCCAGCAGATGGGTGAAGCTGACTACCAGCTGCAGGTTGAACATGCCCGAGGAACCCTTGAGGGTATGGGCGGCGCGGAAGATCGCGTTGATGCGCTCACCGTCCAGCCCCCGGGCCTCGACTTCCAGCAGGGTGAGCTCGTAGGTGGCCAGCAGGTCGCGGGCTTCCTCGAGCAGCACCGTGCGTACCGCTTGAATATCCATCTCGTCCTCCGCCAACTAGTCGATCAGGTCCGCCAGCCGCAGCAGATCCACCACCTGGGCCACCGCCGGGCTCGGCTCCACCAGGCGCAGGCGCGGCCAGCAGCGCTTGACCGCCAGCAGCAGCTGCAGGCCGGCGGTGTCCAGCTCGGTGATGCCGCGCAGGTCCAGGCACTCGGGGCGGGCTTCCATGATCTGCTGCAGCAGCAGGCCCTTGAGCTCGGCAGCGCGCTCGATGGTGAAGGCACCACCCAGTTGCAGCACGGCGTTGGGATCGCTGGGGGTCATGGGGGTCAGATCACCAACCTGGAAACAGCGTCCAGCAGCATGGCGGGCTGGAACGGCTTGACCATCCAGGCGCGCACACCGGCGGCCTTGCCCTGCTGCTTCTTGTCCTCGCTGCCCTCGGTGGTCAGCATCATCACCGGGGTGAAGCGGTAGCCGGCCACCTGCTTGGCGGCCTGCACGAAGGCGATGCCGTCCATGTTGGGCATGTTCACGTCGGAGACGATCAGGTTGATCTTGCGGCCGTCCAGCTTGCCCAGCGCGTCCTTGCCGTCCACCGCCTCGATCACGGTGTAGCCGGCGCTCTTGAGGGTCAGGCCGATCATCTGGCGCATGCTGGCGGAGTCATCCACGATCAGGATGGTCTTGCTCATCGATTGCTCCTCGAATTCAGAAGAAGGTGACGGAAGCGCTGGCGGGCGCGCTGTGGCGGCGGCCGTCGTGCAGGGCCTGCTGCTCCAGCGTGGTGTAGGTGCCGGCCAGGCGCTGCAGCCATTGCTCCACGCCCAGTCCGTCCAGGTCGCCCTGGGCCAGGCCGGTGGCGCAGGCGCCCAGGCGCTCCATGTCGGCGACCACATGGCTGAGGATCTGGTCGACGCGGTCCTGGAACTGCAGGTTGACGATCAGCTGGGCCAGGTCGTGCTCGATCAGGCCGCGCTCGTCGCGCAGCTGCTGCAGGGACTCCTGCAGGGCGCGGCTGGTGTCGGCGAAGCGCGCGACGATCTGCTCGGCCAGCTGGCTGGAGTCGCTGACCAGCGCCTGCTCGCGCTCGGCGAAGTTCTGCGAGAGGGCCTCGGCCTTGTGGATCGCCTCGGTGACGGTCTTCACCGTCTCGCGGATCTGCTTGCCGGCCTCGCCGGACTGGTTGGAAAGCTTGCGCACCTCATCGGCCACCACCGAGAAGCCGCGGCCGGCATCACCGGCACGCGCCGCCTCGATGGCCGCGTTGAGGGCCAGCAGGTTGGTCTGGTCGGCGATCTCGCCGACCTGCTCGGCCATGCGTCGCAACTCGTTGGTGTGTCCGGCAATGCCGACGATCTCGCGGACCAGGCTGGCGCGGTATTCCTGGGTCTGGCGCAGGGCCTGGACGAGGCTTTCCAGCCCTTGTTCGGCCTGCTCGATGGCGGCGATGGCTCGATTGCCCAGCTCGCTGCCGGCGGCCTGGTCATTGCCCAGCAGGCGCTGGTTGAGGTTGCCGAAGCCGCCGGCCAGGTTGCCGATGGCCTCGCCCATCTGCTGGCGGGCCAGGCCGAGGTGCTGGCTCCACATGGGCACCACGCCGCCGGCCAGGGCCTGGAAGCGCTGCAGGCGCTCGATCTGCTCGCCCTTCGACGAAGTTTCGGCGGCGGATGCGGCCGATTCGTCGACCTGTACCGCCTGACCACGGCTGCCCAGCAGCCACAGGGCGGCGCCGATCAGCAATGCCCAGAGCGCGCCATGCCACCAGACCTGCGCCAGCCAGGCACAGACCGCCAGATTGAGAAGGGAAAGGGCCGCAACGGCAAGAGTGATGGAACTTCGGGGAGGCATGCGCGATCGATTCCTGCTGGCGTCAAAATCACTACGCCATCATTCTGACATCGCGCACCTCTCGTCCGAGTGAGTAGTTCCACCTATACCGCGGCAGATTCTTATCGGGATAGGCGAGCCGGCCCCTCAGCTGCGCTCCAGCACCTCCCCGGCGAACTCCTGCTGGTAGCGCGCCATGAGCGCGCGGTTGTCATGCTGCCAGGGATGGAAGTCGCGCCGGTAGAAATCCAGGTAATCGCGCACCAGGGGACGGAAGATCCCGCGCCGCCCCCACAGCCAGGCCAGGCCATCGCGCCACAGGCCCCAGTTCCACAGCAGGCCGTCGCGGCGCAGGAAGTGGATCAGTCCGCGCGTGGTGTCCCAGGTGAAGAACAGCGTGCTGTGCAGCATCGCCCGGCGGCGCAGCCAGGGGCTGCCGCATACCTGCATGTACAGGTCGAACGCCACCGCCTTGTGTTCGGTTTCCTCCAGGGCATGCCAGCGCCACAGGCGGGCCAGCCGCGGATCGGCGCCCTCCAGCCAGTCCGGGTTGGACAGCAGGGCGTTGGCCATGATGGCGGTCAGGTGCTCCACCGCGCAGGTGGCGGCCAGTTGCAGGCGATCCGGCAGGCGGCTCCGGACAAAGGCCAGTCGGCGTTTCAGCCGGCCCTCGATGGCATCGATGTCGTAGCCCAGCTCACGCAGGCGCTGGCTGTACTCCAGGTGCTCGCGGCTGTGGTGGCCTTCCTGGCCGATAAAGCCGCGAATCTCCTCCTGGAAGCGGGGTTCGGTCACCTGGTCCCGGAACAGTCGCACCGAATCGATGAAGAAGCGCTCGCCATCGGGGAACAGGACCGACATGGCGTTGAACAGGTGGGTCTTGAAGGCATTGCCGCCGTGCCAGTGGCGCGGCAGCGGATCCGGCAGGCCGGACGCCAGGCGGCGCGGACGGATGGACAGATCGGCTGGCTGGGACATGGCGAAGACTCGTGCAAGGCTGTCCCCCGAGTAAACGCCAGTCGGCGCCTGGCGAAAGCCGGTCTTTCGCATGGCCATGCCCGACGGGAGGCCCGGTCGCGGTCCGCGACCGACCGCCGGCCTGCACGCCTGCCCGTCACAGGGTAAGCTGCGCCCATGAATTACCTCGCTCACCTGCACCTTGGCGGCCCGGCGCCAGCCCAGCTGCTCGGCAGCCTGTACGGCGATTTCGTCAAGGGACCGCTGGGCGGTCGCTTCAGCGCCGACATCGAGGCCGCCATCCGCCTGCACCGGCGCATCGATGCCTTCACCGACAGCCATCCGGCGGTGCTGGCCGCCCGCGCGCGCTTTCCCGCCGAACGGCGGCGCACTTCGGGCATCCTGCTCGATCTGTTCTTCGACCATTGCCTGGCGCGGGCCTGGGACGACTATGCCAGCGAGTCTCTGCCGCAGTTCACCAACCGCGTCTACCGGGTGCTGACCGCCACGCCCGAACTGCCCGGGCAACTGGCCCGGATCGCCCCGCGCATGGCGGCCCAGGACTGGCTCGGCAGCTACCGGGATTTCGCGACCCTGCCCCGGGTGGTGAACGCCATGCGCCACCGCCTGTCGCGCCCGCAGCTGCTGGACGGCGCCGAGGACGAACTGGCCCGCCTCTACGACGCGCTATGGGCGGATTTCCGCGAGTTCTATCCGCAGCTGATGCGCTTCGCCGACGGGCAACGCAACCCGTAGCCGATCGGCGCTCCTTCGGCCGCCGACAGGCAACCTGCCCGCCCGGCCGCTCGACGAACTTCCCCGCGGCAGCCTCCCGGACAGGTCTAAGCTTCGATTTCAGGAATGCAGCCCTCGAACGCCCGCTGTCCGCCACGGTCAATCGAAGCGGATGGCAACGGAGGAACGCTGTGCATATCGCCGACATGACGATGTTCTACGCGCCGGCCAGCGGCGGAGTACGCACTTACCTGGACGCCAAGCACCGCCGCCTGCGTGCCTACCCCGGCGTGCAGCACAGCCTGCTGATTCCGGGCGACAGCTACAGCCAGCACGACGGCATCTATCGCATTCCCACCCCGCCCCTGCCCTTCGCCAGGGGTTACCGCTTCCCGGTGCGTCGCACCCCCTGGCGCAACCTGCTGCGCGCCCTGCAACCGGACCTGATCGAGGTCGGCGACCCGTACCTGACCGCCTGGGCCGCGCTGGATGCCGGCCGGCGTCTGGACGTGCCGGTGATCGGTTTCTATCACTCGGACCTGCCGCGCCTGGTGCGCAACCGCATCGGGCCCTGGCTGGACACCAACCTGGACGCCTACGTTGCGCGCCTGTACCGCAGCTTCGATCGCGTGCTGGCTCCCAGCCAGGTCATGGCCGACAAGCTGCTGCGTCTCGGGGTCAGCCAGGTGCGGGTGCAGCCCCTGGGCGTGGACCTGGACACCTTCCACCCGCGCCACCGCGACGACAATCTGCGCCGCCAGCTCGGCCTGGCCGCCGATACCCGGCTGCTGATCTTTGCCGGTCGGGGTTCCCGGGAGAAGCGCCTGCCTGTGCTCCTCGACTGCGCGCAGCGCCTGGGCCGCCCCTTTCACCTGTTGCTGGTCGGTTCCGGCATGCCCGCCCGGGTGCCGGCCAACGTCACGGTGATCAACCATTTCTGCCCCGCCACCGAGGTGGCCCGGCTGATGGCCAGCAGCGACGCGCTGCTGCACGCTGGCAACCAGGAAACCTTCGGGCTGGTGGTGCTGGAAGCCATGGCCAGCGGCATTCCGGTGGTGGCGGTGCGCGCCGGCGCGCTGGCCGAGATCGTCCCCGCGCACTGCGGCCAGCTGTGCCGGCCCAACGACGGCGCCTCCATGGCCAGGGCCGTGCGCGCCCTGTTCGAGGGCGATCCCCGGCAACTGGGAGCCCAGGCCCGCCGCCATGTGGAGCGGTACTACTCATGGGACACGGTGGTGGCCGGCCTGCTGGACCACTACCACGCCGTGCTGGGTGTCGGCGCGCTGCCGGCGGTGGTTCATGGCTGAGCGACATCTGCTGATCGTCCTGCACGACGTGGCGCCACCCACCTGGCCCGTCTATCAGCCGTTCGTGCAGGCCATGGACCGCTTGGGCGCGCCCCTGACCTGGCTGGTGGTACCCAACTTCCACCATCGCCACCCGCTGCGAGGCAGCCCGCTGCGCGACCTCCTCGACCAGCGCCTGGCCCGCGGTGACGAACTGGTGCTGCATGGTTTCTACCACTGTGACGACGAACCACCACCCCGGGACCCGCGCGACTGGTTCATGCGCCGCGTCTATACCCGCGAAGGCGAGTTCTTCCGCCTCGACGAGCAGCGCGCCGGCGAACGTCTGGCGCGGGGCATCGAACTGTTCCGCCAGCTCGGCTGGCCCGTCCAGGGGTTCGTCGCCCCCGCCTGGCTGATGGGCGCCGGCACCCGACGCGCACTGACGCGCAGCGGGCTGCGCTACAGCAGCGACCCGCGCAGCCTGCTGCTGCTGCCCGACTTCACCGCACTGCCTGCCCCAACCCTGGTCTGGACCAGTCGCAGCGCCTGGCGGCGCGGCCTGTCCCAGGCCTGGTGCGCGGCGCAGCTGCGCCGCTGCCAGCGGGCCCCGGTGCTGCGCCTGGCACTGCATCCGGAGGATCTGCGCCATCCCAGCGGACGGACCTTCTGGCTGGCCACCGTGCGCCGCCTGCTCGACAGCGGGCGCATACCCCTGACCAAGGCGGCCTGGCTGGAACACCGCAGGGCGCTGCGAGCGGTCGCATGAAGCGCGGCCTCTGGCTGCTGGCCTGCGCGCTGCTGGCCGCCGCGCTGGTGCCCCTGCTGCTGGGCGGCAGCGGACTCTGGGAACGCCTGCGCACTTTCCCGCCCGGACTGCTGCTGGCGATGCTGGGCATGATCCTGCTCGGCTGGAACCTCAACGCCCTGCGTCTGCGCCTGCTGCTGGTCGGCCGGCCCATGGGCCAGGGTCGGGCGCTGGGTGTGGTGATGGCCACCGAGTTCGCTATCTGCGCCACGCCGGCCGGTGCCGGCGGCCCGCTGACCCTGATGGCGCTGCTGATGCGCCACGGCCTGAGGGCGGCCCAGGGCACGGCGATCTACACCGTGGAGCAGCTCGGCGATCTGCTGGTGTTCGCCTGCGCGCTGCTGGGCATCCTCTGCTATGCGCTGTTCAACGCCCTGAGCGCGCGCCTGGGCTGGATGCTCGGCGCCAGCCTGCTGCTGCTGATCGGCGGCCTGACCCTGGCGTTTCTGCTGGCGTGGAACCATCGGCGCCTGCTGCGCCTGGCCGGCGTCCTGCTGGCGCGGCTGGGCATGTCGTGGCGACGCCGGGTGCACTGGGGCCGCAAGGTGCTGGGCTTTCGCAACGCGCTGCAGGACAGCCTGCGCCTGCCGCGCCGAGTGCTGCTTGGGGTGTTCGTGCTGACCGCGCTGCATTGGTTGCTGCGCTACAGCGTGCTCTACCTGACCCTGCAGGGCCTGGGCAGCACGCTGCCCTGGGCCTGGACGGTACTGGTCCAGGTGCTGGCGCTGGGCGCCGGCCAGCTGAGCCTGCTGCCCGGCGGCGCCGGCAGCGCCGAGCTGGCCTCGGTGGCCCTGCTCGCCCCCTTGGTGGGCAAGTCCAGCGCGGCGGCGGCCATCCTCATCTGGCGGGGCGTCACCTATTACTTCTACCTGATCGCCGGCGCTCCGCTGTTCCTGCATCTGGCCGGCCGGCCCCTGCTGCGGCGGCTGGTGCGGTTTCGGCAGTCATGAGGTCTGGTCGGAACAGGTGGCCAACGCGTTGCGTTGACCATCCTGCGGTTGCGGCGTGCGCCGGTCTGATAGGCGTACCGGCCGCCGAGCGGAGCCGGAGCACGCACGGTGGCCAAGGCTACACCTTGACACCCTTCGGACATGCACCGGCACCTGCCGGTTTGTACACCGAAGTGAGATACCGTCTTGCCCCCTACCGAGCAAGCACCAGTCCGAAGGGCTGGCCGGATTTGAGCCCCCATAGGCGATGTGTAGT
>Ga0209075_1004964_pt1 | contig 10421 bp, 9 predicted proteins | sample Stecom2011_FD_187523 | JGI IMG/M metagenome (GOLD analysis project Ga0209075, IMG submission 187523) | Agricultural soil microbial communities from Utah to study Nitrogen management - Steer compost 2011 (SPAdes) (version 2) | ecosystem: Environmental > Terrestrial > Soil > Agricultural land...
TATCTTTCGAGATCACTTCTTGCGGCGGAATATCTAACACCGTCTCCATCATGTTGATCTTATGTCCGACCGTGTCTATCAGCGGAATAATAATGCCAAGACCTGGCTTCATGGTGTGGGTGTAGCGGCCAAAACGCTCCACCGTAAACTCATAGCCCTGGGAAACAATCTTTGCCCCCATGACCACCAGAACAACTAAGAAAACTAAAAATCCAATAACGATGGCAACCACGGCATTTCTCCTAATGAATAAAAATAAATGTACTGCGCTAAACGATCGGGCTGCCTAGAACAGCACATCTTGAATAGGTGTTACCCGCATCACTTCTTCAATGGTCGTTAGGCCACGAGCAACCTTCAGTGCACCACTGATACGTAGCGGCTTGATCCCATCTTTCAGGGCCTGCCGAGTAATAGACTCAAGGTCATTGCTACGATGAATAACGCTTTTTAGCGCGGGGGTCATGGGCAAGGTTTCATACACACCCATGCGACCACGATAGCCGGTGCCACGACATTCCAAGCAACCCACAGGCCGAGAAACTTTTTCTGGCATCTTCACTTTGAAGGGACGTACCAGTTCATTCCACGCCTGCTCATCGGTGGCGACTTCTTGTTTGCAGTCGGGGCACAAGGTGCGAATCAAACGCTGCGCCATGACGCCAATCACTGTCGAGGTAATCAGGTAGGACGGCACACCAAGATCTATCAGTCGAGTAATAGAAGAGGGGGCATCGTTAGTGTGCAGTGTCGATAACACTAAGTGACCTGTCAGCGCGGCTTGCACCGCCATTTCCGCAGTGGCCAAGTCACGGATCTCACCAATCATAATAATGTCTGGATCTTGCCGCAGCAGCGCCTTAACACCTTCAGAGAAGCCAACATCAATATTATGTTGCACTTGCATCTGATTGAAGCTCGGCTCCACCATTTCGATAGGGTCTTCAATGGTGCAGACGTTTACATCTTCAGTGGAAAGCTGCTTCAAGGTGGAGTACAGCGTGGTCGTTTTACCTGAACCGGTTGGCCCGGTGACAAAAATAATACCGTGAGTGTTTCGTGTCATCCGCTGCCAGGTATCGTGGTCTTCTTTATTAAAGCCTAGCTGCTCAAAAGTGCGCACCAGTACATCCGGATCGAAAATCCGCATGACCATTTTTTCACCAAACGCAGTAGGCAGTGTTGATAAACGCAATTCAATTTCGGCGCCATCTGAGTTGCGAGTTTTCAAGCGACCATCTTGTGGCTTGCGTTTTTCCGCCACGTTAAGACGACCAAGAATTTTTAATCGTGCCACCACTGCAGCCATAATAGTGGCAGGCAATTCATAGACATTATGCAGCACACCATCAATGCGAAAACGCATCTTGCCCAGCTCGCGCCGCGGTTCAAGATGAATATCTGAGGCGCGCTGACTAAAGGCGTACTGCAAAATCCAATCAACAATAGCCACCACGTGTTGATCTTCGGCATCTAAGTTACCGCGCCCACCTAACTCAAGCAGTTGCTCAAGGTTAGTCACGCCACTCATTGACTGACCACTTTGGTCGCGGGCGCCGGCAATGGATCTGCTCAGGTTATAAAATTCAATACGGTAGCGGCGTAAATCTTGTGGGTTCGCCATCACCACTTTTAGCTCGCGCTCACGCAAGGTGGCACGCAAGTGCGCTTCCCAATCACGCCGAAATGGCTGATCACAGGCAACCGTGACGCTGTCGCGAAACACTTCCACAGCCAGAATGCCGTGCCGTTCAGCAAAGGCGTAAGACATGATGGTGGTGATTTGATCCACTTTGATCTTCAGTGGATCAACGTGAAATAACGGCAGACCTGCTTTTTCCGCCAGCCATTCGGATAAAAAATCGATATCCAATACGCGCTTGTCACGCAGCTGATCAGCCAGCTGGTATTTGGCGACCACCTGCAACGGATGCCAAGTCAGCTCTTTCTTATCTCGCGGTGTCGTCGAGATAATATTGTAGTCCTCGCGTGGGACGCGCCCCTCCTCCATCAACTCACGCATCACCCAGCGAACATCCACATCCATGTCCGTGGGTTTTTGTGCTGGCGTCTTATTGGTGGGGGCTCGAGAGGTCAATGGCGGCACTTCCAAGTTGTTTTGCACACTGTACCCGCCGTCCGCTTCTGAGTCAGCCCCAGACAATAGCTACAACTGGGCATGACTTGGCAGCGTCCCCCGCTTATACTCGCCGCACCTAACGCCCAGACGATCATGCGGAGTCGCAACGATGACACTTGGCAGCTCGATAGCCGGCCTGTTTGGCCGCTCACCAATTCCTCCCCTGCAAACCCATTACGAAACCGTTCATGCCTGTACCGCTGCCTTGCTGCCTTTCTTTGAGGCGGTGATTGCTGAAGACTGGGAGCTGGCTAAAGAATGCCAGCAGCGGGTGCGTGGGCTAGAAAATAAGGCCGACGTGCTCAAGCGAGAATTCCGTAAGAGCCTGCCGAGCAGCCTGTTTCTACCCATGCCACGCACTGACTTGCTCGACATGGTCGGCATGCAGGACCGGGTAGCAAACAAAGCCAAAGATATCGCTGGGCTGATGACCGGCCGGCAAATGAAGATCCCAAAGCCAGTGGCCGAAGATATGCTGGCTTACTTACGCCGCGCCATTGATGCCTCCGCACAAACGCTGGTGGCCATCCATGAGCTCGATGAGCTGGTAGAAAGTGGCTTTGGTGCTCGCGCTATCAAGCGCATCGAAGCCATGCTGGAAGACATCGACACCATCGAAGGTGATACCGATGACCAGCAAGTACTGATTCGCTCGACCTTGTTTAGCCTAGAAAGTGAATGGCCGCCGGTAGACATGATCTTTCTCTATCAGATCGTCGATTGGGTTGGTGATCTGGCCGACCGTGCCCAAAAAGTGGGTGGATTCCTACAAATGCTGATTGCGCGATAGGAGACCGATCTAATGGAATGGCTTGTCGAGCACACCACCCTCATCCTTATTCTTGCTGCTTTATTTGGCTTCTTTATGGCCTGGGGCGTTGGCGCTAATGATGTCGCGAACGCTATGGGCACCTCAGTGGGCGCCAGAGCGCTCACCGTCAAGCAAGCAGTACTGATCGCTATCGTGTTTGAGTTTGCCGGCGCTTATTTAGCCGGCGGCGAGGTCACTGAAACCATTCGCAGTGGCATTGTGAGTAACGACGCCGTCAGCGCCCACCCTCGCCTGCTGGTGTACGGCATGATGTCGTCGCTACTGGCTGCCGGTATCTGGCTGGCGGTGGCTTCCACCTTCGGCTGGCCGGTGTCCACCACCCACTCCATCATCGGCGCCATTGTTGGCTTTGCTGCCGTCGGCATTGATGTGGGCGCCGTTAACTGGGACAAGATGGGCGGCATCGTTAGCTCTTGGGTAACCTCCCCATTGCTGGCGGGCTTTATTGCTTTTGGCCTAGTGCGCAGTGTGCAGCGGCTTATCCTAGATACCGAAGACCCCTTTGCCCGCGCCAAACGCTACGTCCCCGGCTACATGTTCTTAACCGGCTTTATGATCTCCATGGTCACCATGACCAAAGGCCTGAAGCACGTGGGCCTGAATATCACCGGCATGGAGTCTTTCCTGTATTCCATTCTAATTGGCCTGTTTGTCACCATTATTGGTATCGGCCTGCTGTCCCAAGTAAAAGAAATTCCAGGCGAGAACAAGAACTTCCGCTTTACCTCTGTGGAACGAATCTTTGCCGTACTGATGATCTTTACCGCCTGTGCCATGGCTTTTGCCCACGGCTCTAACGATGTTGCTAACGCCGTCGGCCCACTAGCAGCCATTCACAGCGTACTGACTTCGGGTGGCCAGGTAGGCACAGAGTCCGTCATGCCAGCTTGGATCCTGCTAATTGGTGCGGTTGGTATTGTTTTCGGTCTGGCCATTTTTGGCACCCGAGTGATGTTTACCGTTGGCAAGCGTATTACCGAGCTGACCCCAAGCCGTGGTTTTGCCGCTGAGCTGGCTGCTGCCTCCACCGTGGTGCTGGCATCCAGCATTGGTGTGCCGATATCGACCACCCATACTTTGGTCGGTGCGGTACTCGGCGTTGGCTTGGCTCGCGGCATGAGTGCGCTGAATATGCGCGTTATCAGCACGATCTTTATTTCCTGGATCGTCACCCTGCCCGCCGGTGCGCTGCTGTCTATTTTGTTCTTCTACTTCTTTAAAGGCCTGTTCGGCTCTTAAAAACCAACCGCCACGACCAGGCAAGAAGATTGCGGCAGTCTCTGATGCTAGACTGCCGCTTCGTTTTTTACCGCGACTATCACCATGCTTGCTGAACAGGTTTTTACCCGATTAAAAGAAACATTTAGTTTTTGGCGACGCCACTTGGTCGCCATTGCCATGATCGCTATTCCATTTTCGCTGTTAGGCAGTGTCATCACGCTGCTGCTAGGCGCACCGCTCATCCCGCAAGAAGACGGCAGCTTTACCATGAATGGCGGCTCTGTCGTCGTCATATTCCTGATTCGCACCTTTGCCGAAGCCGCCCTGATTGTGCAGCTCGCCGCCATCATGGCCGGCAAACCACGCAGCCTGATCGAATGTACTGCCCTGGCTTTCGTTGTCGCGCCAGCCATGCTGCTGTGCAACTTGGCCGTACTTACCGGTGCGTCACTGGGACTGATGCTGTTTGTTTTCCCCGGCGCATGGATCTATATACGCCTTTCCTTGGCCACTTTTATTGTCGTGCTGGAAAAGGCCAGCCCCATCGAAGCGCTTAGGCAAAGCATGCTACGCACTCAGGCAAAGCAGTGGGAAATGTTGGCCGGCTGGCTCATGGCCCTACTCGCACTGCTCGCCTTCACCGCGGTAATGGGCGCGCTACTGACCGGGCTTGGCGGCAACAATATGGCCACGGGCACCCTACTAGACCTGCTCACTGCCGTAACAGGCGCGTTGCTGCACGTCTTTCTGTTCCGCTATTACGACCTTAGCCGCACAGCCAATGAGCTTCCTTAATATGTGACTCGCTCAACACTTCGCGACACCATTGCGACACTAACCGGAACTTAACCGTAGCAGCACCGGTCTTTGTCGCATCTTCCGACCTCACTACAAGGAAAGAACCAATGAAACGTCACGTTATTATGTTTACTTTACCGTTGCTTGCCGCCATCAGCAGCGGCGCCTTGGCTGCACCACAAACCAGCGCTGTGCGTGATAACGACTTTAACTGGAACTTCGTCCAGTTTGGTGTTGATTCTCAAGACATGGACGGAGGCTTCGATCGCGACTCGCTCAATGGCCGCCTTTCTTGGGCTTTGGATGAGCACTTCTTCCTGCGCGGCGGGCTGGCTATCTATGACGCTGACGGCGGCGGCATCCATTACGATGGCCTAGGCCTCAGCGCTGGCTTGGGCTTTCATACGCCGCTGCAGAGCAAGCTTGATCTTGTTATGAGCGGCGACATTCTGCATGACCGTCTGCGTCTTGGCAGAGGAACCAATAGCGAAAGTGGCATGCGTCTAGCCGGTGGCGTGCGCCATCGCACTACCGACCAAATTGAGCTATCCGGTGGTGCCTTTGCTATGCGTATGTATGACAACAGTGAAATCGGCCTATACGGCGAAGCTCTCGTAAAACTGACCTCAACAGTCGACATCGGTGCAGAGCTGCAGCTGGGCGATGACCTCACAGCGATTGGTGTATTTGGTCGAATCGGCTTCTAGAACAACAGGGCCGCTGCTATAACTGAGAGCGGCCTGCACTGAGAGCGGCATGCAGCTGCTGTAGCTGCAAGATATCTGGCTTAGCAGCCAACAATGGCAAGGATGCCTGCACGCCATTCTCTGTTAGCCACAAGCGTAAAGCCGATTGTTCCGCCAGCCATGGCTGCAACGCATCCTGCAACCCCTGCAAAGCAATTGCCCGTGCGTCAGCGGCATAATACTCAGCCGACACCAGCTGACGATCTTCTAAGCTCACTACCCGAATCATTCTCTCCGTAGCACGCCGCAATGCATCAACCGGACAGTGAGCACCAATCTCGGCCAGCTGATCGGCATGGGCCGATAACGCGAGCAAGTCTTCCACCAGCAAATCACTGGCCAGCTGCAAATACACACGGCGGCGATTTTCTGGCTGCTCCAACAAAGAAAAAGGGCTGTCCTCTGGTACTTCAAGCACCTCTGTCAGCGCCTCCGCTGTGCGCCCCGCATCTGGCTCGCCATAGAGCAAGAAGCCAACCACCTGAAAACCAAGACTGATTTCTTCTTGAGCACTGACCCCCTGCTGACCAAGCAAGGACTCACGGGTAAGCGATAGGCTCACATCGTTGACGATGCCACTGTCTGGCCACTGCTGCAGGCCATCAATGTAGCCTGGCAAAATTGGAAACGGATCAGCACGCTGTAGCAAGGGAGCCAGCTGCGGCTCCTGCGCCGCCCGACAAGCAAGCAACACCACTGCCTCATTAAAGCTACGATAAAACTGGTTCCAAGCCTGCTGAGCCGTACTTAAGCGCAGCTCGACTGGGTCACCCAGCAAGCCAATGATGGCATCTTGAAAAACCCGACTGCTGGCGCTTAAACGGCGTAACCGCTCACCTTGCTGCTGCGCCAACAACTGCTCTAGCGCCAGCTCCGCCTGTGAACGTAGCATCGCCTCGATGGGCTGCTGCGCCACTGGCGTTGGCGGCGTCGGCTCACAGCCGCTCAACAGCAGTGACGCCAATAAAGCAGCCAGAGAACCTCTCAGCAAAGCGATCTGTAGCCGCCTTCTCATTGCTGTCCCCGCAGGCTCATCACTTTCCAGCTGGCTGTCTGCGCCTCGCGCAACAGCACTGGGTCTGGATCTACCGCAACCGCATGGCGCACTTTACGTAGTAGTGGCAGGTCATTGTGAGAGTCGCTGTAAAACCAACTGTCCTTCATGGTTTTATCGGGATGATCCATGAGCCACTCATACAGCCGCTGCACCTTGCCTTCGCGGTAACAGGGTACGCCATCAAGCTCACCGGTATAACGTCCGTCGATAATTTGCGCTTTGCTGGCCAACAAGTAATCAACACCCAACTGCTCGGCAATAGGGCCAGTAACAAAATCATTGGTGGCCGTAATAATCATCAGAGTGTGGCCCTGATCGCGATGTTGCTGCAGCAACTGGGCCGCTGCCGGCAACATCAGTGGCGCAATTTTTTCCGCCAGAAACTGGGCGCGCCAGTCGAGCAAGTTAGACAGGGCATGCTCGCTCAGCGGCTGCAAAGCAAAACGCAGGTAGGCATGAATATCCAGCCGGCCATCCTTATAGTCCTGATAGAACTGATCATTGCTGGCCTTGAACTGAGCGCCATCCACCAGCTTCTGCTCAACCAGAAACTCACCCCAAAGATGATCGGAATCGCCAGCAATCAGCGTGTTGTCCAGATCAAAAATTGCCAGCGTCATCAATACCCCCTCAAGCCACACCAGTGCGTTGGCTAGCATAGCAAAGGACTCCCCTCATTTGTCCTGCCTTCTTTGGCAAACTCGCTATTTGCAAATAGGCGCACTGAAACAAGTTCGCCTGCCATAATTAAGCAAATATCCCCATATATTCTGCTTAATCACGTCGTTCGCATTGCGACAAGTGGCTCCAACAAGGTTTAATTACGGCATAGTTATAAGGCGGGTCAGATGTCCGGCATTATTGATGAACATGGTTATCGGCTGAACGTGGGCATCATCTTGATGAGCCGCGAAGGCAAAGTATTTTGGGGGCGACGGGTCGGCAACCGCGATGCATGGCAGTTCCCACAAGGCGGCATGATGCCAGGCGAAAGCCCCGAACAAACGCTCTATCGCGAACTTGAAGAAGAAGTGGGCTTACGTGAGCAGGATGTCGAAATGATGGCCTGCACCGATGGCTGGCTGAGCTATCGGCTGCCACGGCGTTTCTTGCGCAATAAGCGCTATGAATCACAACCCTCTTGTATCGGTCAGCGCCAAAAGTGGTTCCTCCTCAAGCTAATCAGTGAAGAGTCAGCCATCGACCTGAGTGCCAGTGGCACGCCAGAGTTTAATGAATGGCGCTGGGTTAGCTATTGGTATCCGGTGCGCAAGGTGGTGCAATTCAAGCGCGGCGTTTATGTTCGCGCTCTGCGTGAGCTATCGCCCCGAATGCGCCTGCTACGCCGAGGCGACGAGCGTGCTTGATACCCTGCGGCGCATTGTCCAAGAAGTTAACAGTGCTACCGACTTGCATAGCGCGCTGGACCTTATGGTTCAGCGGGTACGTGATGCCATGGGCACCGAAGTGTGCTCCATCTATCTACTCAACCGCGACCGCCAACGCTATGTGCTGATGGCCTCGGAAGGCCTCAAGCCGGAAGCGGTTGGCCGTGTCAGTCTGGATATTTCTGAAGGCTTGGTCGGTCATGTTGGCCAACGCGAAGAGCCGCTCAACCTCGAAGACGCTTTTAGTCATCCCAAATTTTTATATCTAGCCGAAACCGGTGAAGACCCGTTCCACGCCTTTCTTGGTGTGCCGGTTATGCATCAGGGCGAGGTGCTCGGCGTACTGGTCGTGCAACAACGCGACAGCCGCCGCTTTGACCAAAGCGAAGAAGCATTTCTCGTCACCATTTCAGCGCAGCTGTCGGCTGTAGTCGCCCATGCGCGTGTTACTGGCGACTTAATGTCTGCCGGTCACAGCACCTCTGAACCGACCATTTTTGAAGGTTTACCCGGCGCTCAAGGCGCAGCCATCGGCGTGGCCGTACGGCTTTACCCTTCCGCGGACCTTTCCTCCGTGCCAGACCGCCCAGCCGAGGACATTAACGCTGAAATTGCCTTACTCGATAGCGCCCTGGTTAAAGCACGCAAAGAAATCCGCACTTTGGCAGAGCGTGCTAGCCGCAGCCTTGGCCGTGAAGAGCAGGCCCTGTTTGAAGTCTATCTGCGCATGCTCGATCGCCATGCCATTGCCGGCGAAGTGGTAGAGAAAATTCGCACCGGTGAATGGGCGCAAGGTGCGCTGCGCATGGTCATCGATGAACATGTGCGTAACTTCGAACTGATGGATGATAATTACCTGCGGGAGCGCGCAGCCGATGTCCGTGATATCGGTCGACGTATTCTTGCTCACCTGCAAAGTGATCAACGCCGTGAAGTCGTCTATCCAGAAAACAGCGTGCTCATTGGTGACGAAATTACCACCGCCATGCTGATTGAAGTGCCACGGGAAAGTATTGTCGGCATCGCTACCCGTCGTGGTTCGCGCAACTCACATATGGCGATTGTGGCGCGCTCTATGGGCATCCCCACAGTGGTCGGTGTTACCGGTCTACCACTGAAACAACTGGACGGCCGTGAGCTCATTGTGGATGGCTTTCGTGGCCGCCTGATTGCCAATGCCAACCACGAACTGAAGCATCAGTTTGAAGTTATTATTCGTGAAGAGAAAAACCTGCTCGCAGGGCTAGAAAAGCTGCGTGACCTGCCGGCACAAACCAAAGACGGTCAGCGCATCGACATCATGGTCAACACTGGCCTGATGACCGATATCCCGCGCTCTTTGGAGCGTGGCGCCGAAGGGGTTGGCCTGTACCGCACAGAAATTCCCTTTATGGTGCGCGACCGCTTTCCCTCCGAAGACGAACAAAAAATTATTTACCGCGAACAACTGCAAGCCTTTGCCCCACACCCGGTGACCATGCGCACACTGGATGTCGGTGGCGACAAAATGCTGCCCTACTTTCCAATCGAAGAAGATAACCCCTTCCTCGGTTGGCGCGGCATTCGCTTAACCCTGAGCCACCCAGAAATTTTTATGGTGCAAATTCGCGCCATGCTGAAAGCCAGCGAAGGGTTAAACAATCTGCGCATCATGCTGCCGATGGTCACCACCGTATTTGAAGTAGAAGAAGCGCAGCACCTTATTCACCGAGTTTGGTTAGAAGTGCGGGCCGAGGGCTTTGATGTGGTGCTGCCGCCGGTCGGCGTCATGATTGAAGTGCCGGCAGCCGTTTATCAGGCCCGTGCACTGGCACAACGGGTTGATTTTCTGTCTATTGGCACCAATGATTTAACTCAATATTTACTCGCCGTGGATCGTAACAATCGCCAAGTAGCTGCGTTGTACAACTCATGGCATCCAGCAGTACTGCACGCCATCATGCACGTGGTTGAGCAAGCGCATGCGGAAGAAAAGCCGGTATCCGTGTGTGGCGAAATGGCCGGCGACCCAGCCTCAGCGCTGATGCTGATGGCCATGGGTGTCGACACGCTGAGCATGAACGCGTCGCACCTGCTGCGCGTCAAAGCGGCTATTCGCAAGGTGAACATCACCGATGCGCGCAAGCTGCTGTTCGAACTGCTGGCCATGGATAACGGTGAAGTGATCGCTGCTTACGTTAACCTGCAGCTGGATAAGGCCGGGCTCGGCGAGCTGATTAGCCATCGCCGAGCGGGGTAA
>Ga0209075_1004966_pt1 | contig 10413 bp, 7 predicted proteins | sample Stecom2011_FD_187523 | JGI IMG/M metagenome (GOLD analysis project Ga0209075, IMG submission 187523) | Agricultural soil microbial communities from Utah to study Nitrogen management - Steer compost 2011 (SPAdes) (version 2) | ecosystem: Environmental > Terrestrial > Soil > Agricultural land...
ATTGATACGCCAGGTTGGCAATATTTGCGTCCACACTTGGAAGCCAGTTGAGCTTTGCCTGATTTGCTTTTAACTGTGCAATTTCGATATTGGCCAATGCCTTTTTCATATCAAAATTGTGTTCCAGCCCTTTTTGAATCAATATAGTCAGTTGTTCATCATTAAAAAAATCTTCCCACTGAATCAGAGCGATATTGGTAGAATCAGTGCTTGACAGACTGTCTTGCAGCGTGTAAACATCCGGAACTTCTATATGATATTCATAAGTGTCTTTTTGTAATAAACCACACGATGCTGTGCTCAAAGCAATGAATACAGCAATACCAAACTGTGCTATAAACCGATTATTCTTCTTCATAAGTAACCTTTGATTTTAGACGTTCGTCAAATGTCTGAAACACGTAAAACAATACAGGAATAAAGAAAATCCCACAAATGACCCCAATGAGCATTCCGCCGGCAGCACTGATACTGATCGAATGGTTTCCGATTGCCGATGGTCCCACGGTAAACATCAGCGGAATCAAACCGGCAATAAATGCAAATGAAGTCATTAGAATAGGGCGTAAACGCATTCTGGCTCCCTCGGCAGCTGCCTGAATGATCTGCATTCCTTTTTTGCGTCGCTGTAAGGCAAATTCTACAATAAGAATGGCATTTTTTGCCAGCAGTCCAATGAGCATGATCAATCCTACCTGTACATAAATGTTGTTTTCTAATCCTGCAAGGTTTATGAATCCGTACACTCCTAAAAATCCGGTTGGTACCGATAATAAAATTGCCAATGGCAGCAAAAAACTTTCGTATTGTGCAGCCAACAGGAAATATACAAACAATATACTGATTCCGAAAATATATAAAGATTGATTTCCTGAAGATTTTTCTTCCAGAGTCATGCCCGTAAATTCATAAGAATAATTTCCGGGTAATTCTTTAGAGACTTCTTCGATAACTTTTATCGCATCTCCGGTAGAATATCCATCTGCAGGCATCGCTTTAATAGAGATGGCGTTGAACAAATTGTAACGGTTTACAGTTTCCGGACCATACATTTTGCGCAATTTTACTAAAGTATTGGCAGGCAGCATTTCGCCTTTATTGTTTTTTACAAAAATAGAATTAAAGGATTCCGGTGCATTTCTGAAATCGACATCAGCCTGCATATAAACACGATACTGACGACCAAACCGTGAAAAGTCGCCGGCTTGCACACGACCATAATAAGCGCGGATAGTATTCATCAAATCCCGGATATTAACTCCCAAAGCTTTTGCTTTAATATAATCGATATCTAAAGCATATTGCGGAAAATTAGCGTTGAAGGATGTAAATGCATTGCTGATTTCTTTACGGTTGTTCAGTTCTTTGATCAAATCCTGAGCAGCAATGTCAAATTTATCAAATCCGGCATTCAACCGATCCTGAAGCACAAATTCCACACCACTGAAATCTCCGAATCCTTGCACCGTGGGTCTTGGGAAAACACTGAATTTTCCTTCGTTCAGTTTATTTAATTCCTGCTGATATAAATTGATGATGTCATTGATGTTTTTGATTTTTCCCCGTTCCTTATAAGGTTTCAGGTTGATATATCCCACAGCAAAAGAGGGACTTGTAGCGGCATCAATCGCATTGTATCCCGATATATTGGTCATTCCGGCAATTTCCGGCCGGTCTTTTAAAATACTGTCTGCCTGTGCCAAGACTAATTTTGTCCGTGCCAATGAAGCACCAGGTGGCATTGTGATAGAATAGGTCAGGAAACTATCGTCTTCTGTAGGGATAAAACTGGTTGGTGTGCGCATCATCAATCCTACACCAAGCAGAATAACGCCCAGCATAGCAGCCAATGACAAAGGTGTTCTTTTCAGCATTGCCTGAACCACCTTGACATAAAAATGCGTAAATTGATCGAAATATCGGTTAAACTTTTTGAAAAACCTCTTTTTACTTATTTCCAATTTACGGATGAATCTTGGTGTGCGTTTTTGTTTGAATTTAAGTTTTTTCTGGATACTGTGATCTCTTCTTAAAAACAAGGCACACAATGCAGGAGTAAATGTCAAAGCATTTATGGCAGACAACAAAATAGCAATGGCTAAGGTATAAGCAAACTGTTGGTAAAAAATTCCTGCCGGTCCCTGCATAAAACCTACCGGTAAAAATACCGCAGCCATAACCATAGTAATCGACAGAATCGCTCCTTTAATTTCGCCCATCGTTTCCAAAGTCGCTTTTTTGGCGGTCATACCTGTGTCGTGCATTTTTTCGTGAATCGCTTCCACAACCACAATTGCATCATCGACCACAATTCCGATAGAAAGGACCAAAGCAAACATCGTCAGTACATTGATAGAGAATCCTAATAGGTAGATAAAAAATAATGTTCCTAACAATGATACAGGAATAGCAACAGCCGGAATCAGTGTGGATCTGAAATCCTGTAAAAAAATGAAAACAATAAGAAATACCAGAATAAATGCTTCAAAAATGGTGTTTTTTACCTGACTGATAGATTCATCTATTTGATCTTTCACAGAATAGGTAATATCGTATTTTATACCACTTGGAAAAGTAGGGGCAATCCGTTCAAGAACCTCACGGACTCCAATATCAATATCACGGGCATTGGAACCACTGGTCTGCGTGATGTTTAACGTGAGTCCGGGATAACCGTTTACGCTGTTATCACTACCTACGTTAGACGCACCAAATTCAACACGGGCAATATCTCTTAAAAAAAGAAACGAACCGTCTTCATTAGTTTTAATGACTAAACTTTCAAACTCCTCCGGTAAGCTAAACCGTCCATTGTGTCTTAAAGTTGTTTCAAAGACTTCGTCCGATGTTTCTCCGAATTTTCCCGGAGCGATTTCAAAACTCTGATCTCTTACAGCCGCAACGACTTCTTGTGGTGTAACATTGTATAATGCCAGTTTTTCAGGATTCAGCCAGGTACGCATAGAGTAGTCACGTGCTCCAACACGTGATACAGCAGCAACACCGGAAACCCGAAGTATTTCTCTGTTGAGATTGATCTGAGAAAAAGCCTGTAAAAAAGTTTCATCGTATATTTCTTCGGGGTGATCGCTGTAAATATTGATGGTCATAATATTACCGCTTTGACGGGGCGTAACAGTAATACCGGCTTCATTTACTTCACTTGGAACTTGTCCCGATGCTCTGGAAACCCGGTTTTGAACATTTACAGAAGCCTGATCAGGATTGACTCCGGCTTCAAAGTTAACCACAATCGTTCCCGATCCGCTGTTGCTGGCTTTGGAAGAAATATAAGTCATTCCGTCCACACCATTAATTGCTTCTTCAATGGGAAGCAACACACTTTCGGCAACAGTTTCAGCACTTGCTCCGGGATAAGATAAGCTTACCGTAACACTTGGAGGTGCAATTTCAGGAAATCGTGTTATGGACAACAACTGGCTTCCAATAAGGCCCAGCAATACCAATATAATAGATATTACGGCAGACAGAATAGGTCTGGTAATGATACTTTTTAGCATAATAAAACTACTTTTTTTAGAGTTCTGGGGTTACATGCATTCCTTCAGACAGCTTGTTAAATCCGGTTCTGAGAACAATATCTCCCCGTTTTAATCCTTCGGAAACAATAAAGTGTTTGTTGGCAGTTCCTTTGATTTTGATTTCTCTCAACAAAACCGTATTTTCTTCATCCAAAAGGTGAACAAACGTTTTATCTTGAATATTTGTGGTAATTTCCTGGGGAATCAAAATAACATTTTTACGTGTTTCTTGAATTTTAATAGTTCCTGTATTTCCTGAACGCATCAAATCCTCTGAGTTTGGGAAACTTGCACGAAGTGAAATCGCACCGGTACTTTTATTGATCTGACCACTGATGGCGTCGATTTTTCCTTTTTCTTTATATTCCAGTCCATCAGCCAAAATCAACGAAACGTCGGGCATTAAACCTCCTAAAGCAGAGATGTTTTGTAAGGAATCGTTCAACAGGTTTTCTGCTTTTGAAAAATAAAGATAATCGCTTTCGCTCATGGCAAAATACACGTAAACTTCACTTACGTCAGATAGATAAGTTAGTGGTTCTCTGTCTGATTTTGAAACCAGATTTCCGATGCGTTTTGGAATTCTTCCGATATATCCACTTACGGGGGCTTTAATCGTAGTAAAACCTACATTAATTTTTGCCGAACCCACAGCAGCCGAAGCTTTGGCAAGCGAAGCTTTGGCAACTTCATAGTTTGATTTTGCGGTTTCTAACTGCACCGGAGCGATTACTTCATTGTCGATCAGAGGTTTTAACCGGTCAATTTCCAACTTGGCGTTTTTCAGTTTGGCTTTTTCCACATTTTCATTTGCCAGTGCATTGTTGTATATTTCACTGTAAGCCGAATCATCGATTTTAAACAAAGGCTGACCCGCTTGCACAAAGTCTCCTTCGTCCACATAAATCTCCTGTAAAATTCCTTCAACCTGCGGACGCAATTCCACATTGACTTTACCTTCAATACTTCCCATATAATCTTTGGTAATGTACGCAGTGGTCGTATCTACTTTAATAGCCGGTAATCTCAAATCATTTGTAGTGTCTTTATCGGCACCATTACTTATATGGCACGAATTTAAAAATCCGCTGAAAATCAAAGCAATTCCAATAAAGGATGCGCTTATATATCTATTTACTTGAATCATTTTGAATGTTATTGTTATGCAATTTCTAAAAGCATCAATTTTACTGCCACTTTTAACTTAGTGTACAAAGATAACAAAATTTCAAAGAAAAAAAGATGTAACTCTTGATGAATCAATGCTTTTAATGAATGCTAATCTATTGTTAAATGACTAATGACATTATAAAAATGGTGTTGTTTATGTTTTATTGAGGACTTTTTTGAGTAAAAGTTCCACGCAATTATAATAATTTCTTTATATTTAGTGGATAGAAAAAAACGAGAATGTATGTTGGTAAAAGTCTTTGGAAGCGCAGTTTTCGGAATTCAAGCTTCTACAATCACAATTGAGGTTAATATAGAAAAAGGAATCGGTTACCACTTAGTGGGATTGCCCGATATTGCCATTAAAGAAAGTTGCTATCGTATTGCAGCTGCATTATCTAATATCGGTTATCAGTTGCGTGGTAAAAAAATAACCATTAATATGGCACCTGCCGACCTGCGCAAAGAAGGCTCTGCCTATGATTTACCGATTGCCATTGGAATATTGGCGGCTTCCGGACAAATAAAATCTACTGATTTTTCGGAATGTATTATTATGGGCGAATTGTCTTTAGACGGTTCGGTTCAACCGATAAAGGGTGCTTTACCTATTGCAATTCAGGCAAAAGAAGAAGGTTATAAAAGCATCTTTTTGCCCAAAATCAACGAAAATGAAGCGGCGATTGTAGAAGGAATTGAAGTGTTTGGAATTTCAAACATGAGTGAATTGATCGATCATCTGGAAGGGAAAATTACCTTGCAACCAACACAAATCGACCAGGCGGTACTTTTTCAATGGGAAGACGATTTTGCGCATTTGGATTTTTCAGAAGTCAAAGGACAGGAAAACATTAAACGAGCGATGGAAATCGCAGCGGCAGGAGGTCACAATATCTTATTGATCGGACCTCCGGGTTCCGGTAAGACAATGATTGCTAAGCGGATCCCAAGCATTCTCCCGCCAATGACCCAGGAAGAGGCCTTGGAAACAACCAAAATTCATAGCATTGTCGGAAAAGCACAAAACATCGGTTTGATTAAAAAGAGACCGTTTCGTTCGCCACATCACACAGCTTCATCGGTTTCTTTAGTAGGAGGGGGAAGTTATCCACAACCCGGCGAAATCTCACTGGCACACAACGGTGTTTTATTTCTTGATGAATTGCCCGAATTTAAAAGGGAAGTGCTGGAGGTTTTGCGGCAACCTTTGGAGGATCGTGAGGTAACTATTTCTCGGGCTAAGTTTACCGTTTCTTATCCTTCGTCGTTTATGCTTGTGGCGAGTATGAATCCAAGCCCCAGTGGTTATTTTTCAGATCAGAAAGGAATGGCACAATCATCGGCTATGGAAATGGCGCGGTATCTTAACAAGATTTCAGGACCTTTGCTGGATCGAATAGACTTGCATATTGAAGTAAATCCTGTACCTTTTGAACAATTGGCAGAACGAGCTCTTTCTGAAAGCAGTGAGGCTATTCGGGAACGAGTGGTCAAAGCCCGGTCCATTCAAGCAGCACGTTTTAAGGATATTAGAGGAATACATTACAATGCACAGTTAAATTCCAGATTGTTAAAGCAATATTGTGAGTTAGATGAAGCTTCTTTGGGATTGCTCAAAACGGCAATGGAACGACTGAATCTTTCTGCTCGTGCTTACGACCGGATTTTAAAAGTATCAAGAACAATTGCTGACTTGGATCAGTCGGAACATTTGCAACCTAAACACATCGCCGAAGCTATTCAGTATCGCAGTTTGGATCGTGATGGATGGACGAGTTAAGTTATTCTTTTGCAGTCATATTTTCTTTCAAAACGGTAAAAAGACTATAAGCCACAATGAAATTGATGGGAAGTGTAAAGATGATCCCGATGCCGAAAAGAAGAATCCCGGTCAGCGAAACGACATAAGTGATAAGCACAATCGGCATAAAAAACAAAGGTCTGCTATTGATGATAGAAACACTTTCCGAAACAGATTTTACAATGCTTTTATTTTCAATATAAATGATGAGCAAAGTAAAATAAGTCAGAAACTGAAACAAAGCACCGATGACAAATCCTACCATTGCAAGTCCACTGATACTGAGTAAATAATTTATCGATGTAACTACTATTTGAAGCACTGTAATAAACAAAAAAGCTTTCATTCCGCGGCGACTGAAAATAGCTTTGAATGCCGCACCCAATCCTACAAACGGAGATGTTACACTTTTTATAATCATCCCGTAAATTCCACTTAGCAGAAAATGAAGAATTACGGAAACTATTGTGTTCAGAATAAGGATTTCCGTAGCATTTTTTAATAAAATTTCTTCTAACTCTTCGGGAGTGGTTATTTTAAACAAAGCATCTGCAGACCCGGTCATTTGAACAAATCCTGCCAGATAAACGACAAAAACAATAATAAAGGATAAAAAAACGTACAATCCTGCCGGGACGCCAACGGTTTTTACTAATGTTAAAATACGTTCGCTGAGTTTGTTTTGGTCTATTTCGTAGTTCATAAGTATAAAAATGCTTCGCAAAAGTACGAAGCATTTCTGGGTTTTACCAATTTAATATTCAATGCTGTTATAAATCGTTTGAATATCGCCTAGATTGATATCGCCTGAGTTGTATCCTTTCATAAACCAGAATTTGCGTTCGGCTGAAGTTCCGTGCGTAAACGTCTCGGGCTGAACGTGTCCTTGCATTTTTGATTGAATAGCATCATCGCCCACTGCCTGAGCTGCACTGATGGCTAATTCAATGTCTCCGGCTTCTAATTTTTCTTTATTGTAACTTGCCCAGATTCCCGCATAAAAATCTGCTTGTAGTTCCTGAGCTACCGATAATTTATTGGCGGCAGCTTTGCTTTGTCCTTGTTGTGCGTTGCGAATTTGCTGACTGGTTCCGATGATCGTTTGTACGTGATGCCCCACTTCGTGCGCAATTACATAAGCAATAGCAAAATCGCCTCTCTTTGCACCAAAACGGGTATGTAATTCTTCAAAAAAGCGTAAATCCATATAAACCGTTTGGTCTGCCGGGCAGTAAAAAGGACCTGCTGCTGAGGTTGCTGAACCACAAGCGGTATTCACGCCGTCGTCAAACAAAACCATTCCGGGTTCCTGATATTTCTGACCGTTGGCATTAAAAATCTGTTCCCAGGTTTCATTGTTATAGACAAAAACAGCTTCAGAAAATTGTCCCAAAGTTATTTCTTCCTGTGACAATTCCCGGGTTTGTACTTGTTCTGATGATTGCGTGGTTCCTTGAGTCTGATTTAATATCGTGCCGATAACCTGACCTGTTTCGCCACCAAACATCGTTAACAAAAGTGCAACGATTCCGATGATTCCACCTCCTACAATTGCTTTGCTGCCGCCTGACATTCCACGGCGGTCTTCAAATTTACTACTGGTTTTTCTCTCCCATTTCATATCTTAAAATTTTTAACTAATTTACTATTTTTCTACATTTTTCCAAATAATATCATCGGGAACCGGAGCAATAATTTCTGTTTTTTCTTTAGTAACCGGATGTGTAAAAGCTAATTTTCGGGCGTGAAGATGAATACCGCCATCGGGATTGCTTCGGTCGAAACCGTATTTCAAGTCGCCTTTTATGGGACATCCGATAGCACTCAACTGACAACGAATCTGATGATGACGACCGGTATGCAAGGCAATTTCCAATGCAAAATAGGAATTCAGCTTTTGAATAATTCTATAATCTAAAACAGCCTTTTTGCTGTCTTTTACTTCTTTTAAATGGGCTTTGGAAGTATTGTTTTTAGGATTTCTTGTAAGAAAATGGACTAAAGTATCGTTTTGTTTTGGAGGTTGGTTTTTGACCACTGTCCAATAGGTTTTTTGAGTTTCACGGTTTTTAAACAAATCGTTTAAACGGCTCAATGCTTTTGAGGTTTTCGCAAAGATTACCAAGCCCGAAGTAGGGCGGTCTAAACGATGAACTACTCCCAAAAAAACGGCTCCGGGTTTATTGTACTTTTCTTTTAAATATTCTTTTACGATTTCACTCAATGGTTTGTCGCCCGTCTGGTCGCCCTGAATAATATCTCCCACACGTTTGTTTACCGCAATGATGTGGTTATCTTCATACAGCACCAAAAGGTTGTCTTTGGTAGAATAAGTTTTCAATTTTCTTTTCAATTTATCAGTATAAAAGCAAGACTATTTTTTCTTTTTCTTTACGGCTTTTTTACGTTCTACTGCTCGATTGGTCGGTTTATTTTTTCGTGGATTACGCTTTCCGGGACCACCCAGATTTACCTTTCTGTTTTTATCCTTTTTTTCGTGAAAGGCAGCCCCTCGTTCTTCTTCCGCCCGCTTTACCGATCTTTTGATTTTGATGCGGTCTTTTTCAAACTCTAATTTTTGTTCTTCAATCTTTACCTGTTGTGGAATTTCAATCAAAGGAATTTCATAATCCATTAATTCCTCAATTTCAAGCTGTTGTTCTTCTTCTTTTGGAGCAACCAAACTTATAGCGATTCCGTCTTTTTCGGCACGACCGGTTCTACCAATTCGGTGGATGTACTGTTCCGGAATTTCCGGTAATTGAAGATTGATCACGTGTGTGATATCGGTAATATCCAGTCCGCGTGCCATAATATCGGTGGTAACCAGTCCTCTCAACGTTCCTTGTTGGAACAATTCCATCGTATTGAGGCGGTAATTTTGAGATTTGTTGGAGTGAATCGTTCCGAATTGTTCCGGAAAATCTTCTTCCAGACGTTCCAGAGTAAAGTCGGCCAATCTTTTAGAATTGACAAATACCAGCAAACGGCTCATTGATTCGTCGGTTTGCAACCAATGTTTCAAAATGTTGATTTTCGTCAGGAAATTGGGTACAGCAATGGCACTTTGTTTGATTTTTTCTAACGGAGTTCCCGATGGAGCAAGTGAAACTTCTTCGGGAAAATTAAAATATTCGTCCAGCAATTCGTCCACTTCTTCAGTCATTGTTGCTGAAAAAAGAATGTTTTGTCGTTTGTTTTTCATCATCGAAAGGATAGAAGTGAGCTGCGGACGGAAACCAAGGTTTAATATTTCGTCAAACTCATCAATGACTAATTTCTGTACATTGTCAAACCGCAATACATTGTCCAATGCCAGATCCATAATCCGTCCGGGCGTTCCGACCACGATATCTAAACCTTCATAAATGTTTTTCTTTTGGGTATTGATATTGACACCGCCGTAAATCCCCAACGTGCGGATGGAGAAGTACTTGGTTAGCTTTTCAATTTCTTCCACTACCTGAACAACGAGTTCGCGTGTAGGAACCAAAACGATGATTTTTGGTGCATCGCTGCCAGTAAATTTCCATTGTTTTAACAACGGTAGAAGATAGGCAAAGGTTTTACCCGTTCCGGTTTGTGCAATTCCCATCACATCGCGTCCCGACATAATCACGGAAAATGATTTTTCCTGAATAGGAGTAGGATGGATAAAGTTTAATTCATCCAATGCTTTTTGCAGGGATTTAGGAAGGTTGAATTGCTCAAATGTTGTCATAAACTAAAGTTTGGACAAAGATAAGCATTCTGGGAAGAAGAGTTATATAATTTTCTTAATCACTCTCAATTTATGCGTATGTCTTCCTGTGTCGATGTTTAAAATGCCTAAATGGTCGAGGCGGTCTATACGGACTTTTCCGTGAGCGTGAATGATGTAGTTGTCTTCCATTATGATAC
>Ga0209075_1004969_pt1 | contig 10405 bp, 8 predicted proteins | sample Stecom2011_FD_187523 | JGI IMG/M metagenome (GOLD analysis project Ga0209075, IMG submission 187523) | Agricultural soil microbial communities from Utah to study Nitrogen management - Steer compost 2011 (SPAdes) (version 2) | ecosystem: Environmental > Terrestrial > Soil > Agricultural land...
TATAGTGTGTTGGATAATGCAAAGTCGAAAAATGCGTTAAAATTACCACATATAGATTGGCTTGAAAGCTTAAAATCTGTATTAAAAAATACAGTCATTGATTAATAAAGATTATTTATGGCACAGCAAAACACATCGGAGGAGATAGATTTAGGGTATCTTTTTAAGAAATCTAATGATTTTATTAGAAGCTTTGTAAGAGCCATTTTTCAGGTACTAGCATTTTATGTCAAGTATTGGATTATTCTGTTGGTTCTTGTGCTATTGGGTTGGGGATATGGTTACTATGTAGATTCTAATTCAAAAAAGACCTATATAAACGAAGGAATTGTTATACCAAACTTTGAAAGTGTTGACTATTTGTATAAGAATATCAATTTTTTAAACAATAAGATTAGGCAAAATGACACCACTTTTTTAAAGAACGTATTTCCCTCAGGTTACGATAGAGTTAATGCAATTGAGATCGAACCGATTTCTGACATTTATAATGCGATGACAAAGTCTAGAGAGCAGATAGATGTTTTTAGAATATTGTTTCAGAATCAAGACTTAGACAAATTTGTAAATGATATAACTACTAGTAAATATTTTAAGTATCATAAAGTATCTTTTGTAATAAGTGGAAATCAAAACACAGAAAGTGTTATTTCAGATGTTTTAACATATTGGAATAGTAATGAGCATTTTAGGAATTATGAAAAGATATATAAGGAGAATGCAGAGCTTCAGGCTTTTGAATATCGAAAAATGATCTCACAAGTGGACTCAATAATTCAATCCTATACGTCTAGAACAAAAGATGAAGTCTCAAACTCAGGTGTAATTATCACTGAAAACAGCAACCTTCATTCTCTCCTTGAAAGAAAAGAAGAAATTATGAATCAACTTCTCGAGGTGGAACTCAAACAAAGTGATTATACTTCTGTCATTAAATTAGTAATGATGGATTATAATGTTGCAGAGAAATCATTATCCAAAAAAATAAAATATCCGATTTATTTAATAGCATTATTCTCATTCTTGTTTCTTATTCTCCATCTTTTTGGAAGATTGAAACGTTATTCAGCTAACTAAGGGTTTAAAAAGTAATAGTCAAATTTAGAGAGGATGAGCTAAAGTTTCAATTTAGTGAAGCAATAAAATAGTTCAAACCATTACTAATTAATAATCGAACTCTTACAATTAATGTTACTCAAAAATTAACCCTACTCCCTTTTTAGCGAATTGATGTTTCGCATAAAGAAATATAAAAGTGAAAGGACTTCAAAAAAAACTAACTCGCACAATTAGTGATCCAAACAATAGGGATATCCTAAGTAAAAGCTTTGGGTTTCTTATTTTTAGAGGGTTGGGTATTGTTGGGGGATATGTTTTTACATATTTGATTGCCAGTCAATATGGTGCATCCATGAATGGACTAGTTACCTTAGGATTTGCCGTATTTATGTTTGCCAGTGCAGTTTCTACCTTTGGGATTGATGTAAACCTAGTAAAATATTATTCAGATCCCGATTTTTGGAAAAATGACCCAGGATTGTTTTATAAAGTTTTGCTTAAAGCATTTTTGCTTTCCCTTTGTATTACTCTCCTTTTGTATTTGTTTAGAGATCTTATTGCCGTTAAGCTTTTTGATAAGCCCCAATTTATCCCTGTTTATAATTGGGCTATATTGGCTATTCCGAGCTGGACAATGATTAAAGCTTTTGCCAGTGTGTTAAGAGCAAAAGGTCTAAACAATTGGTATGCATTTTTTAATTATGCAGGAAAATTTTCTTTGGCAGCTTTGATTCTGATTGCTTTCAATCTGTTTCAGATAGATCCACTCAATGCTATAAAAGCGCATTTCTTTTCAACACTTGGTTTATCCATTTTAGCGTTTATTATAACATATAAAAACTTTAAAAGAATCACAATAAAAACTCCTTCCAACTCTTGGAAGTTTATGAGTGAATCTTTTCCGATGTTTATTTCCACCACAATCATAGTATTTTTAGGTTGGATAGACAGTTTCGTTCTAGGAATTTATGTAAGTGATCAAGAAATCGGAATTTATAATGTAGCTATAAAAATTGCATTGGGAGCGAGCTTTGCGATGGAAGCAATTAATTCTGGGCTGGCACCAAAAGTAGCAAGACTTTATTTTGAGAAAAAAGGGCTGGAATTTCGAAAATTAATCCAATTCAGTACGCATCTCAATTTTGTGGTAACCATGGGGATTGTAATAATTCTCATTATTTTTAACCAATGGTTATTAGGATTATTTGGAGAAGAATTTAAATCTGGACTTCTAGTGCTTTTGATATTGAGCCTTGTTCACTTAATGAATAGTTTTATGGGCTCTGCCGCAATTATTATGCAGATGATTGGCTATCAAAAACAATATCAGAACATTGCTGTTATGGCTTTGGCAGTTAATCTAGGGTTAAACTTCATCTTAATTCCCAAATTAGGTAATACAGGTGCGGCTATTTCCACTGCAATTAGTTTAACATTCTGGTATGTTAGTAATGCTGTTTTTTTGAAAAGAAAAGAAAATATAGTTACTTATCTAAATCCTTTTAATAAAATTAAGTGAAAAAATGGCTGGAATTTACGGAGTTCTATTAAAAGAATCGAACCAAAAGGATATATACAAAAGCTTTTATAATGCTGATTTTTCTAATGTAATTGGAGAGGAAATTGGTTTTAAGAATTTTCGTTTTGGCCGTTCGGTTTTAAATAAATTCAAGGATGATAGATTTTTTTATGAGAATGAAGAATTTATTCTTTGCTTTGAGGGGATAAACTATTCCGATATTCGTAGCCCTGAAAATTTTATTACAGAATTTAAGCAAAAAGGAAAGTCCTTTGCAGAGAGTTTAAAAGGATCTTTTTGCGGGTTTATATTCAATAAGAACACCGAACAAATCGTAATTTTCAATGATATTTTATCTACTCGGGTTCTGTATTATTATTTTGATGCTGAACAAGGATTTGCTTTCGCATCAGAAATGCACGTGCTTTCAAAACTTTTACGGGCGTCTGGAGTTTTGTTGAATTATGATTATGATGGAATTTATGCTGTGGCCCTATATGGGCAAAGCTTTTATAATTTCACAACTGTTAAAGAAATTAAGAGATTGAACTATGGTTCTACACTAGTTTTTGACTTCCTAAGTAAAACATCTAATGAAAGCTCTTATTTTAAATTTAAGAGAGAAGAACAAAAGCTACCGTTGTCAGAAATAATTGAAGAAATGGATCGACTTCTGATACACGCGGTTGAGGAAGAATGGAGTAAGGACCAGGAAAATGGATATGAACATTTTGGAATGATAAGCGGAGGAATGGATTCTCGGGTCAACTTAATGTTGGCCAAGCATTTGGGTTTTAAAAAAATAAACACCTATACCTATGGAAACCCAGCTTCTAGCGATATTACTATTGCTCAGCAAATAGCAAAGGAAAACTTCTATTCACACCGTCAGTTTAATTTTTTTAATGGCAAGTTTTTCATTGATAATACCCTCGAACACTATGTTAAGGCAACGGATGGATTAACTCACTTTACTGCTAACGCAGTTATTTATAATTCCTTTAAATCTTTGGATTTTCAGAGATTTGGCGTGGTACACTCCGGTCAGTTGGGAGATACTGCTACTGGATCTTTTATAAAACCTAATTTCGATTTTGCTGCTAATATTGACAAGATAGGTGTTACTGGTTTTGTTCAACAGAAAAACTTACTTACAAAGATTCCGTTTTTAAACGAGATTATTAAACAATATAATTACAGCGATAATGATGAATTTACCTTTGAGCAACGTCAAGTAAATGGAACATTAATGGGAGATAAGGTTTTTAACAATTTTATAGATATTGTCTCTCCATTCTATAATAAGGAGTTTTTGGAATTGATGCTAGCTGTCCCTACAACCTTTAAAATAAATCAACAAATTTATTTCGAATGGTTAAAAATAAAACATCCTGAAATTTTAAATTATAAATGGGATAAAATTGGGCTCAAACCAAACACCTCTTTCAATATTAAATATGGGCGTTTGGCAAAACGGTATATCAATGGCGGTAAAAAATATTTTGGGCTACCTTATGATAGTATGCATCCTATTAATATTTGGCTTAAGAACGACCCAACGATATTAATAGAATTTAACCGATTGTTTAATGAAAATATCGAATTAATTGAAGACAGCGAACTTAAAGCGGATTTAAAAAACATTTACTATGATGATGTTTTTGAATATAGAAATAGATTTTCAGTCTTAACTGTACTTTTAGGAATTAAAATGCATTTCTATAGTTCATAACAAAAAGTGTTTTTATTCTTTTCATCATTATGAAGGTTTCAGTTATAACATCGAGATATCCAACAAAACAAAACATATATAATCATATGTTTGTGCACGTTAGATGTTTGGAAATGGCAAAACTGGGTGTAGAGGTAGAGGTTTACGTTCCAGATCAAACCTCAAGTACCTACATCTATGAGGGAATTAAGGTTCAAAAAATGCCTTCAATTCAAATGAGCGAAAAGATTGATAAAAGAAGTGTGATCTACTTTCATCTTTTAAACATATACCCTTTTGAGAAAAAGGATGGATGGCCTATTTATAAAGACATCATCAAACATAAAGTGCCCTTTGTAATGTATGTTCACGGTAATGAGGTTCAGAAATATAGTGCCAGAAAATATGAATTCAACTTTCGAATATCTGATTTTTTGAAATGGGTGAAAAAGGATATAATGGTAATTCCTAAAATGCAAAAATTTGTGGTCGAAGGCACTCAAGGCACTTTTATATTTCCCTCTATTTGGATGAAGGAGGAAATGGAGCGGAATTTAAATCTTGTGATTGAAAATGGGCACATTATTCCCAATGGAATCGACACCAATATATTTCAGTATAACGACCTCTCAAAAAATAGGCGTAAATTGATAGCAATTCGGTCTTTGTCCCAAAAGGTATATGATATTGAGAAAACTATAGACGTCTTGGAATGTCTTCCTGTAGAATTTACTTTAGACATTTATGGCAAAGGAATTTATAAGAAAAAATACAATCAACTTATTCATAAGAAGGGACTGGAGGATCGAGTGAAAATAATTCCTGAATTTTTCGAAAAGAAACAGATGAACACGCTTTTTAAAAATTATGGCATATTCATCTCAACAACACGCATGGACTCTCAAGGAATAACCATGATGGAGGGAATGGCAGCTGGATTATTAGTTGCAACAACAGATAATTCGTCAAAAAGAGAATTTATCACTGATGGGGAAACGGGAGTTTTAGGAATTGAAGCTGAAGATATTGCCGAGAAGATTATTAAAGCAGTTGAAAATCCAAATAATTTTCTCCGAATTACTAGAAATGGCAGAGAAAAGGTAGAGGAAATAAATCTTGAAAAAGTGACTTTAAAAGAAATAGCAGTGCTTAAACAAGGGAGGGATCTAGTAAATAAATGAACGTCACAAGAGAAAATAGCAGTTATTATTTAATTTCTGGAATACTCCTTTTTGCATTTTCCTTGAATTTTATGTCTGAAATTACCCATGGAATTTTTGGACTTGGAGTTCTGGATGAGATAGGGAGTATAATCATCCTTTTTACAGGTGTTTTAATCTTGTTTTCAATGAAAAGAGCCACTATTGTAAACATGGATTTCATGGTGCTTTTTATTGCTTTAAGTCTTATATATGTTGTTTTTTACTATAATAACTTTCTCTCTTTCGTTTATGAATATTACAAACTATTCATTTTCTTAATTTTTTTGCCAGTATTAAAATTTTTTAAAACAGATGGTTTACTGAAATTTCTGAAAATACTCTATTGGTTTTTTATAGTTGTGCTTTCTATCAATCTTATATTTATTGTCCTTCAGTATGCTACTTCAAATAAGATACTTGCAATAATGCAATATAATGAACTCCGAGTGAGCGGATGGGAGAGAGTTGGTAGATATACAGGTCTTTTTGATGTTGCTACTCTAGGGAGCACTTCATTATTGATAATGCTACTGAATGAAATGGGAAACAGAGATAAATGGAGTTATAGAATTCTATTCGCTCTTACACTTATTTCTGTAGTGTTTTCAAGTTCGAAGGCATCTTATGTAATTATTATTTTATGGCTAATTATTTATTTTAAAGACACCTTAATAAGAAATTTTGTGCAGATTAGTCTTGCCTTAATTGGTTTGATAGGTGTTTTTGTTATTTATACTTACGACGCCATTCAAGCTAAAATAATTCAGTATGGTTATTTTCTCGATAAAATTCAAAATCCAAATCTTATTAACCTTACTGATGTGGAAAAAAGAGCTTTGTTTTGGGCGGAAAGTTTAAAGATATTCCTCGCCCATCCATTTGGTTTGGGATTTGGCACCTTTGGTGATACCTCAGCGAAACTCAATCCGAAACCTTATAAAATGCACTCTCGAAGATGGGAAGAAGGGTATGTTTATATGTCGGACTCCACTTTGTCACATTTATTAGCAGAACAAGGTGTGACTATGTTTCTATATTTGTTAGTGCTTTTATTTCCCTTGTTTATAGGGGTTAAAAAAACTGTTTGGAGATTTTCACTGCTCCTTGTTGTATTTTATATAGTTCAAATCATTTTCACGATGGGCCTTTCGTCAGGAAGTTGGCCGATTATTTTTGCGTTTATCTATGGAATAATCTATTATTCGAAAAAATTTGATCCAATTTTTGATAAGGATAATGCGGTATAAATTTCACATAGCTTTTATAATATTAATAATTATTTCTCTAGTAGACTTTTCATTTTATGTGAAAAAAGAGTTGTTCTATAGATACAAATATGATTTGGCAAACATCCAGAATGTTAGTGAGTTCGGAGACGTTGAAATAATAGAAGCTACCCATAGTTCTATTATTCTGAGCAATTTCCCCAATAAACTTGTTCCTAAGCACCAGTATAGTATAGAATTCCAAAATGGCAAAAAATTTAGATTCACATTTGATACTTTTAAAACAAAAGACAATCAAACTATATTAGAGGATGTGGTTTGGTTTTTCGTGAAACCCTCACAAACTCGAGGAATGGCGATATTGCGAGAAATTAAAATTCCTAGAAATGAAAAAGGAACTAAAAAAGTAGCCTTTCTTTCAGAGCAATTAGGATGCTGCTTAATGAATGGAAAAAAAATGCGGTATGAGTGGAATAAAATTAATAGAGATCTACATTTTATAGGTGATAAAAAAGATGTTTATGGTTATAGTTATTTTGGAGATACAAATATAAAAACCGAGGGCTTAATTGAAATAGCTGAACAAATAACGAATAATGAAGTAGTTGTTCTTTGGACAGGTAGAAATGATGGGAGTATACCCGCTCAAAAGACATTAGAAAACATACAAGCTACTGTAAGAATTCTAGAAAAAAACAACCCAAAATCTAAAATTGTATTACTTTATCCAGCACCTAGTCCCAATGAGCGATATGATAATAGAATAAAAAAGGTGGTTGATTTATTAAGACAAGCTAAGTTCAATCCTGAAGTCTTGAAGATTGATCTATATCAATTTATAAGGGATCAGAATAATTGGCAAAACTCTCTCTTTTATGAGGAATACGGGTTGACAGAGTTAGCATACAAGAAAATAGTCAAGCACATAAATGGCGAAATTTTTAAATAAATACTATTCTCAGGTGTACAGGTTCTTTATGAGTTTGTTATTCATCTCATTGCCTTTCCCGTCCACCGTAATTACTAATATTATATTAGTGGTTGTTGGTTTACTTGTAATTTACTTCAATGTAAATCAAGGATTGCAGAGAATTACGAAGAATCAAAAGATTATTTTCATTGGGCTATTCTTGCTAGTCCTTTCTGTTATGATTCCATCATTCTTTTACGAGAAGGATTACCTCAATAACAATATCACACGTCCTTTATATTTTCTAATCATTCCTCTTCTATTCTTTATGGGCGAAGGATTAAACCTAAAAAATATTAAAGCAATTAAGAAGCTTTTTGTTATTGCAGTTATCATTTTTAGTTTCATTGGGTTTTTAAAAATGCTCTATTTATACTATATGCAGGTAGAAAATAAATTGTTCTTTGATGCTTTTGCAAGAACATTGAAAATCCACACTACTTCTTTTGCTTATTTAACGGTGTTGGCTTTTGCATTTTCATTTAATGGTATATTTGATAAAAGTAATAATTCAAAGTACACACTCTATTATGCAGGACAATCGCTCTATTTAATAGTGTTATTGTTTCTAATATCGACAAGAATTGCCTTTATTGCGATTGCAGCTCTTATTGTGGTCATACTCATAAATCAATTTAGACAAGGAAGTTATAGAAGAGGAATTTTATATGCTTCACTTATTTCTTTATTAATCCTCTTTTTATCATATAATGGGTATTTATCTGAGAGAGTTGAAAATGTGTATAATGTCAACATTGAAAATAAATCTGACCTAGAAAATCGTTTTGTTATTTGGAATTGTGCCACTCAAGTATTTGAAGAGAATGACTTTAAGATCTTTGGGCTTGGTTTAGAAAATAGCAATGATTTATTACGAGATTGTTATTACCAAAAAAACTTCTTCGGAAAAGATTTAGGATATCATGCACATAACCAGTACTTACAGACGCTAATCGCTGGTGGTATAATCGGATTTCTTGTATTGATGTTTTTGATGATTTATGCTTTCATACAGGCCATAAAACATAGAAATCTAGCATTGCTGGCCTTTATATTGGTTTTTTCAATATTTTTTATCACGGAATCAGTTTTTGAACAACAAATTGGGGTGACCACCTTTTCATTGTTTTTAGGACTTTTCTTTTGCCATAAAAAAATTAATCATCAAAGTTGAGATTAACGTGAAACATATTAAACAGAAATTATTTAACCCTTGGATGCCATCGGTAATCCTTATTTTAATTTACTGTACGGAAGGGTATGGTAAAATCGCTGAAAAAGCAGCTTGGGTTGAAGAATCGAATGTTGCTATGTTTACTAAATTGGCAATTATATTATGGCTAACTCCTTTTTTTATAAAACATTGGAGAAGATCGCTGTGGTTTTTGGCTATGGGTGTAATCTTTGTTATTGGCCAGCTAACAATCCCCGATGGATTTAAAGAGGAGATGATCGTCACTTTTGCGAAATACCTATTCCCTATCGCTCTATTTATATTTTTTCATAGGCTATCTTCAAAAGGACAGCAGTGGAGATTATTATTTAAAACCTTTCAAGCAATTCTAATTGTTAATAGCCTTCTTATTATCGTAGGCTTTATTTTTGACTTAAAATGGTTCTATGCTTATAAATGGGGAAGGTTTGGATTTAATGGTCTTTTAAATGTTTCTTCAACTTCTACTTATGTCTATATTATAGGGCAAATGTGCTATTTGCTGTGGTATAAAGTAGATTTTTTTAAAAAATGGCCTACGTATTTGCTAATTGTGGCTTCAATATTAATGGGGACTAAAGGTGTTATTCTTGGGTTATTCTTTACGTTCTTAGCTTACTTTCTATTCTACTCTAACTTATCTATGAAAAAGAAAAAACTGATTCTTTTTGTAGTCATAGGCTTTGCGATTTTACTGTTTTATATATTTTTCTTTCGAGTCGGTATATTTAATGAAATAAGGGAGGAAGAAGGATTGATAACCTCGATCCTAAGTATGCGAGATGAGCTACTCTTAGAAGAAATGTTGCCTTTTATTAAGAATGAATGGAATTGGATTAATTACCTTTTTGGTAGTTATAATGATAACTTATCACGTAGTCAAATGGGGTTTATAGATATATTTTACTTTTGGGGACTTCTAGGCGGACTTTTGTATGTCTATCTTTATTATAAGACGTTTGCGATATTTAAAGCTACTCCACAAAATTTATATATTGTTTTTGCGCTTATTATTATTATTTTTTTGGCAGGGAATTTTTTTGAAAATGGGTCAGTAGCTATTTATATGCTTGTTTTTCAGAAAAGTCTCTTGTTGAATCAGAATTCATTGCAAGTTAAAAATACGTAAATCCTTATCTCGCCCTTCACAATAACATCTACTTTTGCAATTTCAAAATTAGACTTTCAATGGTTCACGATAAAATCCACATCCTCAACATCCACATCGATAACCTCTCGATGAAAGAAACCTTGGCTGAGGTTGAGGAAAGTATTAGAACAGAAAAGCAGATCCACCATGTGGTAGTAAACGCAGGTAAGATTGCAGCTATGGAAACAGACCCAGAGCTTCGCAAGAGTGTTAACGAAAGTCATATTGTCAATGCCGATGGACAAGCCGTTGTTTGGGCTTCTAGATTTTTAGGAAAACCGCTAAAAGAACGTGTTGCAGGAATAGATTTAATGGCCAATTTGATTGAAATGGCTCATAAAAACAACAATAAGAT
>Ga0209075_1004970_pt1 | contig 10404 bp, 13 predicted proteins | sample Stecom2011_FD_187523 | JGI IMG/M metagenome (GOLD analysis project Ga0209075, IMG submission 187523) | Agricultural soil microbial communities from Utah to study Nitrogen management - Steer compost 2011 (SPAdes) (version 2) | ecosystem: Environmental > Terrestrial > Soil > Agricultural land...
AGCTTTTTGTCTACAACCTCTGGTCGTGTGCTAATATCCACTCTGTCAGTTATTAATCCTCTTTTATCGTTCGAATCACCTCTTTTCCTGTACCTTTTTCCTTTGGTTCGAAGGTGTTTGTATAAGAGACCACCTTGGCGTTTATCCTTCCATATATATTGATAAATTGCTTCTTTGGAGACAATTGGAATACGTTTCATTTTACATCTTCCTTCGATTTTTTCGGGGCTATAATCTTGCCGTATTAACGCTTCAACCCGTGTTTTTGTCTAATCATTAAAAGGATTTTTTTTAGCCTTTGTTTGATGCCTAAGCTTTGTTTTTTGTCAGCAAGAGCAGCTTTGTAAACACCGCTTCTTGCATCTGCGTTTCTTTTAATTTCTCTTGAAATAACCGATTTGTCCTTACCAATGTATGCGGCAATCTCACATTTATTTCTTTCTAATGATAGATACGTTTCTATTTTGTATCTTTGTTCTAACGTTAAATTTCCCATCTTGTTTTGGTCTGTACAAACCCAAAGATAAGATGAAATTTTTTCGTCAACCCAGGGAATCTTTTTGCTCCATGGGGGCAAAAAGATTCCCTGGGTTATTTTAAATGCAGTTGCATTTATTAGTTGAATGAAAGATGTACAAGAAAAAGCAAAACGAGATTTTGAAGATATAAACTTCAATAAAGTTAGTTCAACTTTGAAAAAAGTAGCCATTTAATGACTGAACAACTACCATACTATGTTCATTGTTTTACGCACTTAAAACGAGATGCGAAGAACGGTGGTGCACCTCACAAACCAATTTTGTTATTGAGTATTATTCGGTTGTTTGAAAAAGGAATTTTCACGGATAATCAAATTCATATTTTACCCGAATTAGTTGCTTCTTTTAAATCTAATTGGACGGAGTTAGTTATAACCAATCATCATCCGATTTTCGCAATGCCGTTTTATCATATGAGTTCCGAGCCATTTTGGAAACTGATTGCAAATGTCGGTTGTGAAAAATGGATTGAATCTAAAAGCTCAATGCGGAGTTTACAGAATTTGACAACAGCTGTAAATTTCGCTTTGATTGAAAATGAACTTGCTGAATTATTATTACAGCCCGAAAGCAGAGATGTACTTAAAATTTCCATTTTAGATCGATATTTTCCCGAAACAAAATCAAATTATGGAAATAATGGGAATGATAATTTGCCAAATGTTTCAATTCTAAATGAAAGTTCAGAAGAATACAAACGAAAAATAATTGAGTTAAAAAATCAGGTTGATGAAAATGCTTTTCAGGAAGAAGTTTTCATTCGAGGCGGATTGTTCAAAAGAGAAATTCCCAAAATCTATAACAATACTTGTGCAATTACAGGATTAAGAATTGATGCAATTACCAATGTTTCAATGGTTGATGCTTGTCATATTGTTCCATTTTCAGAGGGTTATGATGATACATTAACGAACGGCATTGCACTTTGCCCTAATTTACACAGAGCTTTTGACAGAGGTTTAATTTCTATTTCAGATAATTACGAGGTTCTTTTAAACAAGAATTTTATAGAAAACAAATCGGTTTATAATCTTTCTCAATTTGCAGGGAAACAGATTTTGCTTCCAAGTCAAGCAGAACATTATCCAACTTTAGAAAATATTACCCAACATAGAGAACGATTCAATTTTTAATCGATTTAGCACTTATGCCTGAACAACAAAACATAGAATATAAAAGTGCGTGGCACGAAGATTATCTGAAATGGGTTTGCGGTTTTGCAAATGCACAAGGTGGAATCATTTGTATCGGAAAAGACGATGACGGAAATGTGGTAGGCATTGAAGATTACAAAAGGTTAATGGACGATATTCCCAACAAAGTCCGTAATGCAACGGGGATTACCGTTGAAGTAAATTTGCACGAAGAAGCCGAAAAGCACTATATTGAAATTGTAACACTTCCCTATTCCGTTCCTATTTCTTTGCGTGGCAGATATTATTACCGTAGCGGAAGCACCAAACAAGAATTAACAGGAGCTTCGCTCAATGAATTTTTGTTGAAAAAGTCAGGTAAGACTTGGGACGATGTTATTGAACCACGAGCAACATTTGATGATATTGACGAAACAGCAGTTGCCAAATTTTTGGTAATGGCAAAAGAAAAAGGACGTTTACCCGAAGTCGATGGGCTATCAACCGAGCAACTTTTTGACAAATTGCGTTTAACCGAAAATGGACAATTAAAACGTGCTGCTTTGGTTTTGTTTGGCAAAGATCCGGGCAAGTTTTATCCGAGTATTTACGTTAGAATTGGTCGTTTTAGAGATGAGTTGGATTTGGTTTTTCAGGAAAGCGAAGAAGGAAATATTATCAATTTGTATCAATCAGTTTTAGACCAAATCAACCATAAGTTCATTATCAAAAACATTACATTTGAGGGAATGCACCGTATTGAAACGCCTGAATATCCAAGAGAAGCAATGCGAGAAGCTATTTTAAACGCTTTGGTTCATCGCAACTATATGGGTGCTCATACACAAATTCGTGTTTATGATGATAAAATTTCCTTTTGGAATGAAGGCAGTTTACAAAGTCCGTTAACTGTTGAATCATTGAAACGACCACACTCATCAAGACCAAGAAACGTTTTGATTGCTGATGTTTGTTTCAAAGGCGGCTTGATTGATACTTGGGGACGTGGCACAATCAAAATTATAGAAACGTGCAAACAGGCAGGACTTCCCGAACCTGAAATAATTGAGCGTGACGGAGGTTTGTTGGTAACGATGTTTAAAAACAATCTTACAGATGAACAACTTAAAAAACTTGGCTTAAACGAACGACAATTAAAAGCGGTTGAGTATGTAAAAGAGAAAGGAAAAATTACAAACAGTGATTACCAAGCATTGAATAACATATCGAAACGTACAGCAACTACTGAACTGACCGAATTAGCTGACAAGTTTAAAGTTTTAGTCAAAACAGGAACTTCGGGTTCAAGTATTTCGTACATAATAGTCGGGCAATAGTGGGGCAAGTGGGGCAATTATTGAGCAATAGTGGGGCAACGATGGGTTCATATAATTAAAAGTAGGAAAGATATTGTCCAAATACCCTAAAATTTAGAGTATTTGGATTTAAGAATATTGTTTATCCCATATTGTAAACTTCGATATTTAACGAGTTTAACCTCTCCAAATCCTCTAAAAAATGTTTCGAGATTTGTTCGGTTGTGGCTACAAAATCCTAAATCTTTTGATTCGGGATTTGTTGTTTATTAACCTGAGTTCAATTATAAAATTGAGACTCCTATTTTAATAAAAAGGGCGAAGTAGGTTACCGTTAATTAGAAAATTGATAAAAGCATAAAAAACCAAATAAAATCTTAATAATCAAAAACATAAATCAAACTCAGGTTTTTAATGATCATACTTTCCAGAAAAAAAATCAATTGCTATTCAAAGCATATATGGTTCTTTAGATTTATTTTTCATGATTTCCAGAAAAAAGAACATCAACAGAACAGTAAACATCAAAATAACTCCATAAAGAAAACCATAGCTATTCTCTAAAAACAACACAGCGAGTATAAATAAGGCTACGGTAGAAATCATTCTGGTTTTATAGGTTGTTTTTTCTATTTTCCGTTCATTGAAATAAACTAAAGAAGTAATAGAGGATGAAAGTCCGATCATAAACGCTAAAGGTGCAAGGTCATTTTCTTGTTGAATCACGGAAAAAACCAGAATAACCAAAGAACATAGAAGACTTAAAACGGAGGTTTTGTTGTTATTTAAAACAATAAACTCTTTAGAGTAAATATTTGTTTGAAAAGTAGTGTATTCCTCTGAGTTCAATTTAACACTTCGTAAGTAATCTTTTTTCAAACTGTCGTAAAGTATCTGCAACACACCTCTGTGATGAAGATGAAGTCCAACAGATAATTCTTTATCTGCCCTGTCTTCAGGTGTTATAAAAATACTTGTTTCGTAAGGGGAAATCACACCTAATTTAAACGTAACTTTCTGTGTATCTTCCGGTAGATCCAAAACATATTCACCCTGTGCCAAGAGTTTGGAGTGCAACTGACCATCTACATAAACCTTTATATTACGTAAAGAAAACCAACCATAGATAAAACTTATTTTTAGGTTTAATTCAATCATAACTTTTTAATTTAATTACACATTTTCAAGGCTTAAAAATATGATAAAGAAATTTAAAAAACAAAACCCTTTCAAAATCCAATTCTGAAAGGGTTAAATATGTTTTAACAAAGCTTTACTCTATGCTTCTTTATGTTCTTTCATATAGGATACAAACTGATCAAACAAATATTTAGAGTCGTTTGGTCCGGGTGATGATTCCGGGTGATATTGTACAGAAAAGATGTTTTTATCTTTTAAACGGATTCCGGCAACGGTGTTATCGTTCAAATGATAATGCGTAATTTCCACGTCAGAGTGGTTTTCTACCTCTTCCCTTACAACAGCAAAACCGTGGTTTTGAGAGGTTATCTCTCCTTTACCAGTAACTACATTCATCACAGGATGGTTGATTCCTCGATGACCGTTAAACATTTTATAACTCGAAATTCCCTGCGAAAGCGCAATTAACTGATGTCCTAAACAAATTCCAAAAATCGGTTTTTCGTCATTGATCAGTTTTTTCACTTCTTCAACAACTCCGGTTAAAGGATTCGGATCTCCAGGTCCATTAGACAAGAAATAACCATCTGGATTAAAGGCGTCTAATTGTTCTTTAGCTGCGTTGTAAGGAAATACTTTCACATAACAATCACGTTCTGCCAGACAACGCAGGATATTCGTTTTTACGCCAAAATCCATTGCTGCTACTTTGTATGTTGCGTTTTCATCTCCAAAAAAGTAAGGTTCTTTGGTAGAAACTTTTGAAGCTAATTCTAAACCATTCATATCCGGAACAACAGCCAGAATTTCTTTTAATTCTTCTATTGATTTACCATCTGTAGAAATCACCGCATTCATCGCTCCATTATCGCGGATATAGCTTGCTAATGCGCGTGTATCAACATCAGATACTGCTACGAGTCCCTTTTCTGTAAAATAATCAAGTAAAGAGCCGCAAGCAGCAGGACGTGAGTAAGCATAACTAAAGTTTTTACAAACCAGACCGGCAATTTGAATATCACTGGAATCAACTTCATCTGGATGTATTCCGTAATTGCCGATATGCGCTGTTGTAGAAAGCATAATCTGACCAAAATAAGAAGGATCGGTAAAGATTTCCTGATAACCTGTGACCCCCGTGTTGAAACAAATTTCTCCAGTAGTTGTTCCTTTAATCCCAACGGATTTTCCGTGAAAAACAGTACCATCACTTAATAAGATGATCGCTTTGTCTTTTGCTGTGTATTTCATCGTAGTAGTAAAATTGTAATGCAAAAATAGTAAAATTAATTTGTTTTTGATTGATAAAAAAAGGACAAACTCAAAAATGGTTTGTCCTTTCCTATTATACTATATCAGAAATACAATTATTCATTGCTTTCTTTTTTTTCTTCTGCTGAAGTTTCAGGAGTTTCGATAACTTCTTCCGGGGTATTTGCTTCTGCAACCGGGGTTTCTTCAACTTCAGAAGTAGCTTTCTTTCTACCTCTTCTCGTAGTAGCTTTCTTCACTTCTTTTTTACCTCCGTTGTACAACTCGTTGAAATCTACTAATTCGATCATTGCCATTTCGGCGTTATCTCCTAAACGATTTCCTAATTTAATAATACGAGTATATCCTCCCGGACGATCTCCAACTTTAGGAGCTACTTCTCTGAACAACTCCGTTACAGCGTATTTGCTTCTCAAATAAGAAAAAACAATACGACGGTTGTGGGTGTCATCCGTTTTAGATTTTGTTACTAATGGCTCGACAAATTGCTTCAAAGCTTTTGCTTTTGCAACTGTGGTATTGATACGTTTATGTTCAATTAAAGAACAAGCCATATTTGCCAACATAGCCTTTCTGTGACCAGCTTGTCTGCCTAAGTGATTTACTTTTTTTCCGTGTCTCATGACGTGATTATTTTAGCTTCATCTTGCTTCAATCCTCTTTGGAGAGCAAAATATGAGGCAATTTATTCTTTTTCTAATTTATACTTTGATAGATCCATTCCGAAATTCAAACCTTTATTGGCAACTAATTCTTCCAGTTCCGTTAAAGATTTTTTTCCGAAATTTCTAAACTTCATCAAATCGTTTTTGTTATAAGTAACCAAATCGCCTAATGATTCAACTTCAGCTGCTTTTAAGCAATTTAATGCTCTCACTGAAAGATCCAAATCTGTCAATTTTGTTTTTAGAAGCTGTCTCATATGCAGAGATTCCTCATCATAAGACTCTGTTTGAGCGATTTCATCTGCCTCTAAAGTGATTCTCTCATCAGAGAATAACATAAAATGATGGATCAATGTTTTAGCCGCCTCTGTCAATGCATCTTTTGGATGAATAGAACCGTCTGTTACGATATCAAAAATCAATTTTTCGTAGTCCGTTTTTTGTTCTACCCGGAAGTTTTCAACAGCGTATTTAACGTTTTTTACAGGCGTATAAATAGAATCTGTATAAATAGTTCCAATCGGAGCGTTTGGTCGTCTGTTTTCTTCAGCCGGCACATATCCTCTACCCTTCTCAATAGTCAATTCCATATTGATAGTGACAGATGGTTCCATATTTAGAAGTACCAAATCAGGGTTTAAAACCTGGAATCCGGAAATAAATTTCTGGAGATCGCCTGCTGTTAATTGTTCTTTACCAGTAAATGAAACACTAACAGATTCGTTATCAATATCTTCAATCTGACGTTTGAAACGTACTTGTTTTAAGTTAAGGATAATTTCTGTTACATCTTCAACAACACCGGCAATAGTAGAAAACTCGTGTTCAACGCCTTCGATGCGAACTGAAGTAATCGCATATCCTTCTAATGACGAAAGAAGTACTCTTCTTAATGCATTACCGATGGTCAGTCCATAACCGGGTTCTAAAGGACGAAATTCAAATTTTCCTTTAAAATCGGTTGAATCGATCATGATAACTTTATCGGGCTTTTGAAAATTAAATATTGCCATATTGATTTCGACTGAATGTCATTTATTATTTGTTGTACAACTCTACGATTAACTGCTCTTTGATGTTTTCTGGAACCTGAAGCCTTGCAGGAACACTTACAAATGTACCTTCTTTAGTTTCAGAATTCCAAGTAATCCACTCATAAACAGCACTATAATTAGACAAAGAACGTTCGATTGCTTCCAAAGATTTAGATTTCTCACGAACAGATACTTTATCCCCAGCTTTTAATTGATAAGAAGGAATGTTTACTACCTCTCCATTTACAGTGATATGTCTGTGGGAAACGATTTGACGAGCCGCACGACGCGAAGGTGCAATACCCATTCTGTACACTACGTTGTCTAATCTTGATTCACATAACTGAATTAAAATTTCACCTGTAACCCCACGGGCAGCAGATGCTTTTTTAAACATATTGCGAAATTGTTTTTCTAAGATACCATAGGTATATTTAGCTTTTTGTTTTTCCATCAACTGGATTGCATACTCAGATTTTTTACCTCTCTTTTTTGCTAAACCATGTTGACCTGGAGGATAGCTTCTTTTTTCAAAAGCTTTATCATCTCCGAAAATTGCTTCACCGAATTTACGGGCAATTTTTGTTTGTGGACCAGTATATCTTGCCATTAAAAATAATTAAAATAAGGTAGGGATTATGAATTCAGGTCTCATCCTCCGATAATCTCTTCCTACCTTGGTTATACTAAAATATTGAATAATTTAAACTCTTCTTCTCTTTGGAGGGCGACATCCGTTGTGAGGAATTGGAGTGATATCGATGATTTCTGTTACTTCGATACCACTGTTGTGGATAGAACGAATTGCAGATTCTCTACCATTTCCTGGTCCCTTAACGTAAACTTTTACTTTTTTAAGTCCCGCATCCAAAGCTACTTTCCCACAATCTTCTGCTGCCATCTGTGCTGCATAAGGAGTGTTCTTTTTAGATCCACGGAACCCCATTTTACCAGCTGATGACCAAGAAATAACTTCACCTTTTTTGTTTGTCAACGAAATGATGATGTTATTAAATGTTGCACTGATATGTGCTTCACCAGTAGCCTCAACTATAACTTTACGTTTTTTTGCACTTGCTTTAGCCATACTACTTATTATTTAGTTGCTTTTTTCTTGTTAGCAACAGTTTTTCTTTTACCTTTTCTTGTTCTAGAGTTGTTTTTAGTTCTCTGACCGCGTAACGGAAGACCAGCTCTGTGACGAATACCTCTTTGACATCCGATATCCATTAAACGCTTGATGTTTAATGAAACTTCAGAACGCAATTCTCCTTCAATTTTGAAGTTAGAAACAGCTTCACGAATAGCGCCGATCTCGTCGTCATTCCATTCAGAAACTTTTTTGTCTTCGTTTACATTAGCTGTTGCTAAAATCTCTTTTGCTCTACTTGAACCTACACCGAATATGTAAGTTAAAGCAATAATTCCTCTTTTATGTTTAGGTATATCTACCCCTGCGATTCTTGCCATAACTATCCTTGTCTTTGTTTAAATCTAGGATTCTTTTTATTAATAACGTATAATCTACCTTTTCTACGCACAACTATGCAGTCTGCACTTCTTTTTTTAACTGATGCTCTTACTTTCATTTTAATAGCTTTAATATCTATAAGTAATTCTTGCTTTGGTCAAATCGTAGGGACTCATTTCCAATTTCACTTTGTCACCAGGTAACAATTTGATATAATGCATACGCATTTTTCCGGAAATGTGTGCGATAACGATGTGTCCGTTTTCTAATTCCACACGGAACATTGCGTTTGACAACGCTTCGATGATTGTTCCGTCTTGTTCTATTGCTGATTGTTTAGCCATATATTCTTAAGCGATTGCTTTTCTTTTTTTACCGCTTTTCATTAATCCGTCGTATTGCTTGTTTAGCAAATATGAGTTGACTTGTTGAATCGTATCAATAGCAACACTTACTAAGATTAATAAAGAAGTTCCTCCATAAAACATTGCCCATCCTTGCTGAACGCCTAAAAGCGACACTGCCATTGCAGGTAAAACTGCGATGATAGCAAGTATCAACGATCCGGGAAATGTAATCAATGACATAACGCGATCTAAGAAGTTTGCTGTGTCTTGACCAGGTTTGATGCCCGGTATAAAACCTCCACTTCGTTTCAAATCATCCGCCATTTTATTGGTAGGTACCGTAATTGCGGTGTAAAAGTACGAAAAAATAATTATTAACAACGCAAAAACCAAATTATACTCCAATCCGAATATATTTCCAAATGTAGTTGCGATACCTTGGGCACTATCCGATGAAGACAATCCAGCCAAAACCGGCGGTATAAACATAATTGCTTGCGCAAAAATGATCGGCATTACTCCAGATGCATTCAGTTTTAAAGGAATCCATTGACGGTTTCCTGAAACCGAAGCAGCGTCGTATTCACCAGCTACACTTCTCCGTGCATATTGTACGGGGATTTTTCGTATTGCCATCGTTAATAAGATACAAGCGATAATGATCAATAACCAAATAATCACCTCGAATACAATCATCATCAGTCCACCGTTTCCTGCAACCATACGGGATTGTGATTCCTGCATAAATGCCATAGGAAGGTTGGCGATAATACCAATCATAATCAGTAATGATATTCCGTTTCCAATACCTTTATCAGTAATCTTTTCTCCCAGCCACATTGCAAAGATGGTTCCTGTTGTCAAAATCAATACTGAAGAAAACAAGAAAGAGAAAGAGTTAAAGCCTAATAAGAACGCATCGGGCGGTAATTGTTTATACAGATTATAGATGTACCCAGGACCTTGAACTAAGGTAATCCCAATGGTAAGCCATCTTGTAATCTGGTTCATTTTTTTTCTGCCACTTTCGCCATCATTTTGAAGTTTCTGTAAATAAGGTACAGCGATACCCATTAGTTGAACTACAATTGACGCAGAGATATAGGGCATAATTCCCAATGCAAAAACAGAAGCCTGTGAAAACGCACCTCCTGTAAATACATTGATGAGCCACCCAATTCCCTGATCAGTTTGATCTGATAAAGCTTGTAATTTAGTAGCATCAATACCCGGTAAAGTTACCTGTGCACCAAAACGGTACACAAGTAACAAACCTAAAGTTATTAAGATCTTATTCTTAAGTTCCTCGATTTTCCAAATATTTGCTATTGTTTCAAAAAACTTCTTCATACTTTGAAAGATTTTTTTATAAAGTTACCGCTTCACCCCCAGCTGCTTCGATAGCTGCTTTTGCCGATGCTGTAAATTTATGGGCAGTTACTTTTAATTTAGTTTTAAGCTCTCCTCTACCCAAAATCTTTACCAAG
>Ga0209075_1004971_pt1 | contig 10404 bp, 9 predicted proteins | sample Stecom2011_FD_187523 | JGI IMG/M metagenome (GOLD analysis project Ga0209075, IMG submission 187523) | Agricultural soil microbial communities from Utah to study Nitrogen management - Steer compost 2011 (SPAdes) (version 2) | ecosystem: Environmental > Terrestrial > Soil > Agricultural land...
GATTTCCCGACCCACGCGGCCAACAAGCCGGTGGCGATTATTCCGAACTGTGCCGCCACTCGCCACGCGCACTTTGTGCTGGATGGCTCTGGCCCGTCCCTGCAAACGCCTCCAAGCCTGGACGACTGGCCGGAAATTACCTGGGAAGTGGGTGCCAATGTTCGCCGGGTGAATCTGGACACCGTTACCCCGGAAGACGTCAAAGACTGGCAGCCGGGTGAAACGGTTCTGCTGTCCGGCAAGATGCTGACCGGCCGCGATGCCGCTCACAAAGTAATGGTCGACATGATCGAACGGGGCGAAGAGCTGCCGGTGGATCTGAAGGGTCGCTTCATCTATTACGTAGGCCCGGTTGATCCGGTTGGCGAAGAAGTGGTTGGCCCGGCTGGTCCGACAACCGCTACCCGGATGGACAAGTTCACTGACACCATGCTGGAGAAAACAGGCCTGACCGGCATGATCGGTAAAGCGGAGCGTGGCCAGGTTGCCATTGATGCGATCAAAAAGCACGGTGCGGTGTACCTGATGGCCGTAGGCGGAGCTGCTTACCTGGTGTCCAAGGCCATCAAGGGTGCCAAGGTTGTGGCCTTTGAAGAGCTGGGTATGGAAGCCATTTACGAGTTTGAAGTGGAAGATATGCCGGTCACCGTAGCGGTAGACTCCCGCGGCAGCTCCGTGCACCAGACCGGCCCTGTTGAGTGGCACGACAAGATCATTGCTGCCAAGGCGGTTTGATTTGAGTTTTTGTTAGTCTCGGTGGCAGCCTTGGGTGTTCGGCTCAGGGCTGCGACTGAAATCAATCTCAAGGTTCTCCCTGCACTTTTCTTCTCCCCCGTCCCTAAAGTTTCACGATTAGAATTTGCGCTATAAATATAGTCAAAGCAGATTATTTTGGCGCGATCTATGCATTTTCTTTGTGTTGATTAGATGGTGTGCTAATTTTAGGCTATGAGCAGAATTTCACGACATCAGGTACTCAAGCGTTTGCAGGCTGAGCTGCCCCGAGGCGGGCCTTTCGACTTGTCTGTGCTGGCCCAGTTTGGAGTTTCACCGCAGCTGGCGGCTCAGTATGCAGAGGCCGGTTGGCTCATTCGCTTGGGGCACGGGGTCTATGCTTTCCCCAACGACGATTTTGATATCTTCGGCGGCTTGAAGTTGTTGCAGAATCGAGTTGCAGGATTGCACATCGGCGGAAAGAGCGCTTTGGCGCTGCAGGGGGTTCGGCATAATCTGGGCCGTATGGAGGGTTGTGTGCTGTGGGGAGATAAGCGCTATTCCTTGCCTGACTGGTTTACCTCCCGTTTTCCTTCACGGTATTGTCATGCCAAATTGTTTGAGTGGCCGGATAACGAGCTGGTAGAAAAGACTCTCACCACCCCGCCGGGAATGCCTGAGCATGTTGTTGTTGCTTGTCCGGAGCGAGCAGTTCTTGAGCTTCTTTATGAAGTCGGTGTGAACCAGAGTCTCGAGGAAGCTCGCAATCTCTTCGATGGTCTGCGCTCACCCAGAAAGAAGGTTCTTGGTAATCTGCTTTCCTGTTGCACCAGCGTTAAATCGGTGCGCCTGTATCTTACCTGGGCAAGAGAAACTGAATTAGTGGATGTTGACGCTTTGTTGGAGGAGTTTCCTGTTCGCACCGGCAGCTCTTCCCGCTGGATGACCAGGCTGGATGATGGCACATTGCTCAGCCTCAAACCCCAAGGATAGGGATTAGTATGGACAGGACATACGCTGACACAGTGCGCTTGTTATTAACGGTGGCGCCAGAGGTGTTTGCCAACGATATATTCGCGATGAAAGGTGGCACCGCCATCAATCTGTTTCTTCGGGATATGCCCCGGTTATCGGTTGATATTGATGTTGTTTATCTTCCACGGGAGAGAAGCCGGGATGAAGCTTTGCGAGACGTCAACCAGCAGCTGGCGGCCATCAGTGAGCGCATCTCTAAGCTCGGGCTGCATGCGCGACTGATTCCTGCCCGAAATCTTGGCGATACCAAGCTGATCGTCGAAAGTGAAACCAGTCAGGTCAAAATCGAAGTCAACGCCGTTTTTCGTGGTAGCGTGTTGCCTCCAGAGCGGCGCCGGTTGAGTGCGCGCACGAGCGATCGGTTTAGCGTTGAATTCGATCTTCCAATACTGGCGCCTGATGAGCTTTACGGGAGCAAGCTGGTCGCTGCGCTTGATCGACAGCACCCTCGGGATTTGATTGACGTTTGGCAGCTGTATGAATCTGGCGGCATTACCGACGGGATGGTTGAGTGCTTTGTCGTCTATCTTGCGGGGCATAATCGTCCATCCCACGAAGTGATTTTCTGTAATGAGAAAAATATCGCCAATGAGTTCGAGAGGGCCTTTGTTGGTATGAGCGAAGTTGAGTGCTCGCTAGAAACCTTGACTGAGGCACGGGCTCGGTTGCAGCGAGAGCTGGTTGTGAGGTTGACGGGCCCGCAGCGGCAGTTTCTGATCGGCTTGGCTCGTGCTGAGCCAGATTGGTCGCTCTTGGCGTGTCGTCATGCACAAGAGTTGCCAGCATTGCGATGGAAGCTCAGTAACCTTGAGATGTTTCGAAAGAGGCGACCTGAAGAATTTGAGGCTCAGGCCAGGGCGCTTGAGTCGGGCTTGAGGCGGGCCTAAGTAGTTCTCAGGGCTGCCACTGAAAGTCTTTCATCTTCACCCTTCCTTTATACACCTCCACCCCTTCCAGTCTGAGCTTCTCGGTTTGAAGCTGGCAGGTTTCTGTACCTTCAGGAAAAGCGATCTGGCCGTTGCTCCGGATAACCCGGTGCCAGGGAATGCTGTGGCCGGCGGGCAGTTTGCCCAGCGCCCGGCCAACAAAGCGCGCCTGCCGGCCGAGGCCGGCCATGGCAGCTACCTGGCCGTAGCTGGCCACTTTCCCTTCCGGGATTGCGGCCACTACCTGCCAGATTTTCTGCTCTTTAGTGGGTTCGTTCTCGAACGTGTCCATTCAGAGTCTCATGGCTTGCTATCAGCTTCCGGCTAGATGCGCAGGGCGCCGTCCACTTCGATCATGCGACCGGAGACGTAGTCATTCTCCAGGATGAATGCCACGGCGGAGGCGATTTCCTCCGGCTTGCCCATGCGCTTGAGCGGAATGCCGGCGGTCATTTTCTCCAGGGCTTCGGGCTTCATGGAGGCGGTCATTTCGGTTTCGATGAAGCCGGGGGCGATGCCCATGCAGCGGATGCCGTAGCGAGCCAGCTCTTTGGCCCAGACCGGTACCAGGGCGGACACGCCAGCCTTGGCGGCGGAGTAATTGCTCTGGCCCATGTTGCCGGCGCGGGAGATAGACGCGATGTTGATGATTGCGCCCTGATCGCCGTTTTCGATCATGCGGGTGGCGGCTTCACGGCCACACAGGAACACGCCGGTGAGGTTGACGTCGATGACGGATTGCCACTGGGCCAGCTCCATGCGCTTTTCCAGTTTGCCGTCTTTGAATTTGACCATCAGGCCGTCACGCAGGATGCCGGCATTGTTCACCAGGCCGTTCAGGTGACCGAAGTCGTTGATGATGGCCTGGAAGGTGGCTTCAACATCGTTTTCTTTAGCGACGTTGCACACGTAGGTTTTGGCATCGCTGCCGGCTTCTTTGCAGGCTTCTGCGGCTTCGGCCAGTTTGTCTTCCATCAGATCAATGAGGGCGATCTTGGCACCTTTGGCTGCCAGATATTCTGCCATGGCACGGCCCAGTCCCTGGCCGCCGCCGGTGATTGCAATAACGGAATCTTGAAGTTTCATGGTTTGCCCTAATTAAGTTCAGAGGTGGTTTTAGGTTCTCTGTGTGTCTGAGCGTTTTTATTAGGAGGCATTTTGCCCGTTTTCCTTTTTCTTTTCATTATTCTGCCCATCGCCGAGATGGTGGTTCTGATCAAGGTCGGCGGCCTGATCGGGGTGTTGAACACCATCGGTCTGGTGTTGCTGACGGCAGTGATTGGTGCCTGGTTACTACGCCAGCAGGGGTTGGCAACCTTGTTGCGGGCGAATCAGCGACTGAACAGTGGTGAGCTGCCGGCGAAGGAGGTGGCCGAGGGGCTGATTCTGGCCGTGGGCGGTGCGTTGTTGCTGACGCCGGGGTTTATTACCGATGCAGGGGGTTTTGCCTGTTTGTTGCCGGGGTCCCGGCATTGGTTGGCGGCCAAGGCACTGAGGCGGATGACGGTAGCAGGGCAGGCTCAAAGCCGAAGCTTTTTCTTTCGGGCTGGCGGTGGTGCCGGGCCTTTCGGGCAGGGGCCTTTTGATGCTCATGGGCCGTTCGGACCGCAGCGGCCGTTTGATCGGGATGCCAACGGCGACATTATTGAAGGTGAGTTTCAGGATCAGACCGATTCGGACCGGGACAAGCTCGAAAAAAAGTAATTTTTTTCACTCAGGGGTGTTGAAAACACAGTGGTGAGCCCCATTTAGATTGCACAGATTCGCCGCGGGTTGAAAAGTGCTGTCTTTCAGTTGCTTGGCAATCCGGGCAATTTGTCGGGCCGGGTTTTCCGGTCAGACACTTTTAAACATGTAACTGTCATTGCCGCATGATGAGTGTGGCTATTGGAGAAGCAGAGCAATGAAAATTCGTCCGTTACACGATCGAGTTGTCGTGCGCCGTAAGGAAGAAGAAGAGAAAACTGCAGGTGGCATCGTGCTGCCGGGTAATGCCAAAGAGAAGCCGTCCCAGGGCGAAGTGATCGCTGTGGGCAATGGCCGCATTCTGGACAATGGCGAAACCCGTGCACTGGCAGTCAAGGTCGGTGACACCGTGGTTTTCGGTCAGTACGCCGGTAACACCGTAAAGGTTGACGGTGAAGAGCTGCTCATCATGAGCGAAAGCGACATTTACGGCGTGCTTGAGTGATCGCATCAGCGACAGGCAATAACGCTCATTAATCCGATGGGTTCAAATTCGGTTTAACGAACAGGAACAGAAGACATGGCAGCTAAAGAAGTTAAATTCGGTGATAGTGCCCGTAAGCGTATGGTTGCAGGCGTAAATGTCCTGGCAGACGCAGTCAAGGTAACTCTGGGGCCGAAAGGTCGTAACGTGGTTCTGGAGAAGTCTTTTGGCGCACCTACCGTGACCAAAGACGGTGTGTCTGTAGCCAAAGAGATCGAGCTGAAAGACAAGTTCGAGAACATGGGCGCCCAGATGGTCAAGGAAGTTGCTTCCCAGGCCAACGAGACTGCTGGTGACGGCACCACCACCGCCACCGTTCTGGCTCAGGCTATTGTGAGTGAGGGTATCAAGGCGGTCACGGCCGGCATGAACCCGATGGATCTGAAGCGCGGTATCGATAAAGCCACTGCTGAAGCCGTCAAAGCCATTCGCGAGATGGCCACTCCTTGCGACGACAGCCGCAACATTGCCCAGGTAGGTACCATTTCTGCCAACGGCGACGAGACAATCGGCCGCATCATCGCAGACGCGATGGAGCGTGTTGGTAAAGAAGGCGTGATCACTGTTGAAGAAGGCCGTGGCCTGGAAGACGAGCTGGACGTGGTTGAAGGTATGCAGTTCGATCGCGGTTACCTGAGCCCGTACTTCATCAATAACCAGGACAACATGTCTGCCGAGCTGGACGATCCGTACATCCTGCTGGTTGACAAGAAAATCTCCAACATTCGCGAGCTGTTGCCGGTGCTGGAAGCTGTCGCCAAGGCTGGCAAGCCACTGCAGATCATCGCTGAAGACATCGAAGGCGAAGCCCTGGCCACTCTGGTTGTCAACAACATGCGTGGCATCGTGAAGGTCAACGCTGTTAAAGCGCCGGGCTTTGGTGACCGTCGTAAGGAAATGCTGCAGGACATCGCCATTCTGACCGGTGGTACTGTGATTTCCGAAGAAGTGGGCCTGACTCTGGAGAACACCACTCTGGACGACCTGGGTACTGCCAAGCGCGTTAACGTGACCAAGGAAAACACCACTCTGATCGGCGGTGCCGGCGCGCAGGGCGACATCGAAGCCCGCGTTGAGCAGATCCGCAAGCAGATCGAAGACAGCACCTCTGACTACGACAAAGAGAAGCTGCAAGAGCGCGTAGCCAAGCTGGCTGGCGGTGTTGCTGTGATCAAGATCGGTGCTGGCTCTGAAGTGGAAATGAAAGAGAAGAAGGCCCGCGTTGAAGACGCGCTGCACTCTACTCGCGCTGCCGTTGAAGAAGGTATCGTAGCTGGTGGTGGTGTTACCCTGATCCGCGCCATTGCTGCGCTGGACAAGGTAGATGCGATCAACGAAGAGCAGAAAGCCGGTGTAAACATTCTGCGCCGTGCCATGGAAGCTCCGCTGCGTCAGATCGTATTCAACGCCGGTGGTGAGTCTTCTGTTGTTGTAGCCAAGGTAAAAGAAGGTCAGGGCGCCTTCGGTTACAACGCTGCCACTGAAGAATACGGCGATATGCTGGAGATGGGTATCCTGGATCCTGCCAAGGTAACCCGCTCTGCACTGCAGGCTGCGGCTTCCGTTGCGTCCCTGATCATCACCACAGAGGCGATGGTTGCAGACGAGCCGGAAGACGAGAAAGCCGGTGGCGGCATGCCGGACATGGGTGGCATGGGCGGAATGGGAGGCATGGGCGGCATGATGTGATGCCGGCCTGATCCCGACCAGGTCTCAAATTCTGAGGCTTGGCCTGATCGACCCATGAAAACCCCGCGCTGGTTCACACTGGCGCGGGGTTTTTTATTGCTTTAATCATGAACTTGCCAAGAGCCTTTGTTAGACTCGGCTACCGGTTTTCAAATGTGCACGACGTATGAGTGAGTCTCCATCAAAGTCTTTCTTCGGCCCAGGCAAGTTTGTCTTGCTCCTGTTGCTTGGTCTGTTGGTGTTCGGGGTGATGCTGGTCGTGCGCGTGCCCGTGGGCTGGGTGTGGCATCAGCTTTCTGACCGGATTGAGTTGCCGCCACAGGTTCAGGTCCGTCAGATGTCAGGAACGCTGTGGGGAGGGGCCGCTGGGGTCATCGTAGGTGGTTTTCCGGCGAGAGTTCAGTGGCAGTTTGCCTGGCCTTCTGTCACGGAATTGGCGTTGCCGATTGAATTTTCAGTGTCTTCGTCACAATCCCGAGTGGAAGGGGTTGCCACGGCAGGTTGGCCCGGTAATTTTGAAGTATCAGCCAATGGCATTGTGGCGGTATCGGAGTTCGAAGACCTGATCCGCCAGAGCGGTGGGGCGATGATTGAGGGTGAGGTCACAATCGATCGTTTGAAACTGGCGTGGGCCGAGGAACGCCTGCAGCTTGCAGAAGGTCTGGGGCGGTGGAATGGCGGTACGGTGTCCTGGCCCATGGGCAACCAGACCGGTCAGGCACAGTTTCCGCCCATGCAGGCCAATCTGGATACAGTGGACGGTGGTGTTGCTCTTGATATTGCCGAGCAGGGTGGCGACGGGCCGGCAGCCGACGCCAGTATTCTCTGGGATGGCATGATGGAAATTCGCGTATACAAACGCATGGTTGATCTGGCCCAGCAACCCTGGCCGGATAACGCCCGGCCGGGTGACGTTGTGTTCCGGGTCAGGCAGCCTCTGCTGCCAGGAGGGCTGTAAGGTGGCTGGGGTATCAATACAGGTGCAGGAGCGGCTGTCTCGCGGCCTGGCAAACCTTCTGCTCATCTTGCTGGTGGTGTACCTGGGTGCAGAGCTGGCGAGAGTAACCTGGTTGTTTGCCTGGCAGGACCGGCCAGTGCCGCAAATCTTTGGCCAGACTTCCATGGCTACGGATGCGGGCCGAGGTGGCAACCTGGCACCAGTGGCGGGCTATGAGTTGTTTGGTCGGCCGGAATCCCAGACCGGTGTTGCTGATGTGGTGCGCAGGTCGGCGCCTGAAACCGGTCTTCGTTTGCGGCTGGAGGGCGTGCTGATAGGGCAGCGCCCGGAAGACTCCGGTGCTATAGTTGCCGGAAGCAACGGCGAAACAGAATATTATCGCGTGGGCGACACACTGCCCGGTAACGCGGAACTGGCTGAGGTGGAGCCAGGCAGGGTTTTGATCCGGCGGGGAGGGCGTTACGAGTCGCTGGCATTCGAGGACGAGGTGGGTGTTGAGGGCATGCTGGCGGAATCGCCACAGCCGCAAACCGAGCCCGTCGAATCTCCGGATGCGTTTCTGGCGAGCGCCAGAGCCCAGCTGGACGCAGAAGGGTCGGCCGCGCTGACAGCCTACGGGCTGAGCCCTGCCGGTGAGGATGGCCAGTCAGGTTATGTATACGACGGCTCGAATGCCATGCTCAACGCCGTCAATCTTCGTCCGGGTGATGTGATCACTGCGGTCAACGGTCAGCGATTGGGTAATGTTGAGCAGGACAAAGCGCTACTCGATGACTGGCGCAGCCAGCCCCGGCTGGATATTGAAATAGAACGTGACGGAAGCCTACTTACGGTCAGTTACGCCATACCCGAGCAATGGCGCTGACCAGGTAATCTAAAACAGGACGATATCGCCAGATGTATAACCATAAGACCAATATCCTCAGGGCTCTCTTGTTTGCTCTTCTGCTGCCCCTGGCATCCATGGTGCACGCGCAGGAAGAGACCTGGAGGCTGAATCTCAAGGATGCAGATATCAGGGCATTTGTTACCCAGGTGGCAGATATCACTGGCTACAGTTTCGTGGTGGACCCCAGGGTTAAAGGCAAAGTCACCGTGCTGTCCAGCGCGCCCATGAACAAGAATGAGATATACGATCTTTTCCTTGCGGTTCTGAATGTTCACGGCTTTACCGCAATTCCCGGTGAAGAAGTGGTCAAGGTGGTTCAGCAGGTGGATGCCAAGCAATCCGCCGAGGTGCTGGATCGCTTTGATACAACGCCGTCCGAACAGCTGATCACACGGGTTATCCAGATTGATAATGCCAATGCCCTTGAGCTGGTGCCCATTCTGCGACCGCTTGTTGCCAAGTATGGTCACCTGGCCGGTGTTGCAGCGGCCAATGCCCTGATCGTCAGTGATCATTCCTCCAACATCCAGCGCATTGAACAGATTGTCCGCGAACTCGACAGCCCGTCAAAATACGAAGTGGAAGTCATCCAGCTGGGTGAAGCCTGGGTGGGAGATATGGTAAAGCTGTTGCAGGAGTTGGCGCCGGACGAGCTGGGCCGGGCCGGTGGTGACAATGCCGCACGCAAGTACAGCGTAACCGCCGATGAGCGCAGTAACCGCCTGATTCTTCGTGGTGATGAAACCTTCCGGGACAAGATGCGCGGACTGATACGTAAGCTGGATCAGCCATCTGCCAGTGGTGGCACAACCAAGGTTCTGCGGCTGCGTCACGCGGATGCCAAAACCCTGACTGAAATCCTCAAGGGTGTTATGGGTGAGGCCATTAAAGAAAGCAGTGGCGGTGGTGCTGGCGGTGCCGGAGGTGCGGCCAGTAACCCCAACAACAATTTTGCTGTGTTCGCCGATGAGGGCCTGAATGCCCTGGTGGTTCGCGGAGATCCCTCACTGATGCAGGAGGCCGAGCAAATAGTGGCGCAACTGGATGTTCGCCGGGCCCAGGTCATGATTGAAGCGGCGATTGTTGAGATCAGCGATGAGCTGGGTGATCAGTTGGGTGTGCAACTGGCGGCCGGCGATGAGTCCGCATCGTCCCTCCCGGTATTGGGCACCAACCTGACCAGTGGTCAGGGTATGGTTGGCCTGAACTCGGTGATTGGCGCGCTGGTGGGCGATACCATCCCGCAGCTGGCCGGAGGTGTCACCCTTGGTGCCGGAAATCGTGATGAGAACGGCATTACCTGGGGTGTGCTGATTCAGGCACTGTCTTCCTCATCGGCGGCAAACCTGTTGTCTACGCCAAGTATCATTACCCTGGATAACCAGGAATCGGAAATCATTGTTGGTCAGAACGTGCCGTTCCGGACAGGTCAGTCTACTGTGACAGGCGATGGCACCACCAACCCGTTTACCACGATTGAACGCCGGGATGTCGGGCTTTCTCTCAAGGTCACTCCGACCATCAGTGCCGATGGTCTGGTGCGCCTGGTGGTCGAACAGACAACTGAAGACATTTCCACCACCACGGTGGACGGTGCTTCAGACCTGATCACCAACAAGCGTGAAATCAAAACGACGGTTCTGGCTGATGATGGTGAAACGGTTGTGCTGGGAGGCCTGATCAAGGATGACTATCAGGTGAACAAGAGCAAGGTGCCCCTGCTGGGCGACATCCCTGTGCTTGGCCGACTGTTCTCTTCCGAGTCTGAAACTCGTATAAAACGCAACCTGCTGGTGTTCCTGCGCCCGACCATCATGCTGGGCAAGGAGGACGCGGTAGCGGCCACCACCGAGAAGTTTAACCGCTTGTGGGACGTCAACCTGGAAGTGCGGGAGAAGCTTGGCTTGCCGGCTCCGGAAGCCGGGGCGTCGGTGGATATGTTTTTTGAAGGGCGCCGGCAGTA
>Ga0209075_1004972_pt1 | contig 10403 bp, 6 predicted proteins | sample Stecom2011_FD_187523 | JGI IMG/M metagenome (GOLD analysis project Ga0209075, IMG submission 187523) | Agricultural soil microbial communities from Utah to study Nitrogen management - Steer compost 2011 (SPAdes) (version 2) | ecosystem: Environmental > Terrestrial > Soil > Agricultural land...
GTCTGATACCGCGATGTTTTCAACAAGCTCGTCATAAGCGCCGTCATGACCGGCAATGTTGAACAAATCAAAATCGGACAGGATGCTTTGCCCTTCTACACTGAGATTAAAAACCCGAGCGCCCGCGGCACTGTGATACAGCTCAGCGAAATGCAGTTGAACGCTGTAAGTTGCATCAGTCACCGGAATTTCATAGCGATAGCTACCATAACGTTCGGATTGATACAGCGCATCTTCGCTTGTACCGCTGATAGCATCGCTGACGATTTGCGTCGTGCCGCCAGAAGCAAAACGATCTGGCTGATACACCACGCCATTCAAGGTCGCCGCTGCCGAGTTTCCGGCGTTAACGGCGTACACTAAAGCATCGCCGGATGCAGCACTGCTGGAGCTGGACGAGCTGATAGCGGGTGAACTGCTGGAACTGGATGAACTAACAGGTGAGCCACCGTCACACACAATACCGCCCGCGCCTGCTGGCTGGCTGTTACAGGTGCTATCGCTGATGCAGCTTTGGTTGTTTTCCCAGCCCCAACCACTTTGGGTCGTCACGCAGCTTGAGTATACAGAGCCATACCAATTACATTGACATTGGCCACCGGTGCTGACGCTGCTGGTGGTGCCTGCGCTGCTGCTACTGGTAGCGGCAGTACTACTTGTCGTATCGGTGCTGCTGCTATTGCCGCCTGTAGTGTCTCCACCACAATTACCACTGAAGCAATCGGTGGTGTCGCCAAAACCAATCACCCCACTGCAGTGCATCAACTCACTGTTACCACCGCCACCGCAAGAACCGTTAGCGTAGTACGCGGTGTTGTAATCCATATCCTCTGCCTGGCGGGTTTCGCCATTCACCTGGATATAATCAACTTCAACATCGCGATCACCGGAATCGTTGGTGTATTCGACATTGATATCGCCTGACGCGCCACCGCTATAAACGTAATTTTGATAACTGGTGGTCAAGGTCCAGCTCTCAACACTGGTGCCGCCGACGTTAAGAGAGATTTGCTCAGACCCGGTCGTTCCGCGCGCACGAACTACGATATCGCCACCGGAGCCGTTGCCACCGCCCACACTGGAGCTGCCATTCCCGTTTCCGGTGCTGGAATTGTTACCGCCGCCATTGCTGTTGCCTTCACTGACGCTGATGTCCGAGTTACCGCTGCTCTGATAGCCTTCGGTCGCCAACACCATGTAATCGTGATTACCCAAATTCAAACCTTTGCTTGCCCAGAAATTGGCATGGTTAGCAAAGGTGATGGTGCCAGAGATATTTCCAAATGCTTTCTTGGGTGATCTCACACTGAAGTATTGATAGAAGGTTGAGTTATCCCCTTCGATCGACGGCTTGTTAACCCGCTGACAGCGACGCACATTGTAGGTCGCACCATCACTTTGGAAACTGCCGTAATCCGTACCGCCAGCACAGCTGGATGGATTATAGGAACCGTAACTTTCGATCACGTAATATTCAATTAACGGACTCCTCGTCCAGCCATACAGCGCCAGGTAAGTATTCTGACTGTTACTGCCACCGTAGTAGCCGGTGTAGTTAATGACTTTTGAGTTGTTACCTGGATTCCAGCCTTTTCCGCCAACCCAGTTGTTGGTGCTGTTATTCCACTGCGACTGATAGCGACCGCCAGATTGCAGGGTCATGGTTGCGCTGCCCGAATCTTTCCAGAACGAATAATAAAATCCATCGTGAGTACCGACAGAATTCGAACTCAAGGTTTGGGCGTTGGCTGCGGTTGCACAAAGAGCAGCGGCACAAAACATGGCAGTACCTATTGCCGCCTTTTTTTTAGAACTTACAGAAATTTCAGGTGCTCGCTTTCTATTGAGTCTCGACATTAACGTCGAACTCACTGAAGAACAAAGGGAAGCTATCGCCCCTTGATCAAGAAAGTTCATCAGGATGTTTTTCATTATCAATCTCCATATAGCCGTTGTTGGATGGCTTACGCTGTTCATTGCGAACAAGCCATGTTGATCGAGCGCCATACTGCTTTACTGTTATTGTTAAAACTACTTGGCTGCTTCGATCCAGTTGATATATAGCGGTAATTAGTTATTGTCAATTGAACCAATAGCCATATTGTCAATCAAACTATATCGCTATATTCGATATAGCTATCTGTTGCTTAAACGCGGTATTTCTCCACAGTTTTTAATTGTTAAGTAAGGTAAGCGCCTTGCAACGCTCATTTACTCCGCTATAAATTTTTCAGCAAAAAATGATTTAATTGACGCAGAAATTTGGCAGTTACGAGTTGAAAAAATTATGAATCGAAAAATTTTATTCAATAAAAAAGGGGCGGATATTTCCGCCCCTTTTCTGTTAGCAACTTCGGCTCAATTCAACACCAAAGTTTATTGGTTTTAGTTACAGCTACCACTGAAACAGTCGTAGGTATAACCAAATCCGATCACGCCACCGCAGTGCATGTCTTGCGAGTATGATCCACCACCACACTGGCCATTAGCATAGGTAGATGTGTTGTACTCCATGTCTTCTGCCTGACGGGTTTCACCATTAACCTGGATATAATCCAGAATCACATCGCGGTTACCGCCGTCGTTAGCAAACTCAACCTGAATATCACCCGATGCGCCACCGCTGTAGGTGTAGTTCTGGTTGCTGGTACTCAAAGTCCAACTGGCTACTGTGGCATTAGCAATCTTCAGATTAAGACGCTCCTCACCCGTGGTGCCGCGTGCACGCACAGTAATGTCACCGCCGTTGCCTCCAGCGTTACCGCCATCATTTCCGCCGCCATTATTACCGCCGCCATTGCTGCTGCCTTCACTGACGCTGATATCCGAGTTACCACTGCTCTGATAGCCTTCGGTTGCCAATACCATGTAATCGTGATTGCCCAGATTCAGACCTTTGCTTGCCCAGAAATTGGCATGGTTAGCAAAGGTGATGGTGCCAGAGATATTTCCAAATGCTTTCTTGGGTGATCTCACACTGAAGTATTGATAGAAGGTTGAGTTATCCCCTTCGATCGACGGCTTGTTAACCCGCTGGCAGCGACGCACGTTGTATGTCGCACCATCACTTTGGAAGCTGCCGTAATCGGTACCGCCAGCACAGCTGGACGGGTTATAGGAACCATAGCTTTCGATAACGTAGTACTCAATCAACGGACTTTTTGTCCAGCCGTAAAGCGCCAGATAAGTATTCTGGCTGTTGCTGCCGCCGTAGTAACCGGTGTAGTTAATGACTTTTGAGTTGTTACCTGGATTCCAGCCTTTTCCGCCAACCCAGTTGTTGGTGCTGTTATTCCACTGCGACTGATAACGACCGCCGGATTGCAGGGTCATGGTTGCGCTGCCCGAATCTTTCCAGAACGAATAATAAAATCCGTCGTGAGTACCGACGGAATTCGAACTCAGCGTTTGGGCGCTGGCTCCTGTAGCACAAAGCGCAGCGGCACAAAATACTGCCGCAACGCCGCTTTTGCCAACTACAGAACCCACACTATTTAGTCGTGAACCAAAGGATGAACGAAGTGATGCTGGTGCTCCTCGACCGAGGAGTTTCATCAAGGTATTTTTCATTATTAATCTCCAGAATAGCCATAATTGGATAGCTGACTCTATTCATTGCGAAGGAGCCATATAATCGAGGGCCGTACAGCGTTGCTGTTATTGTTAAAAGACTTGGCCGCATCGATGTGTTCGTATATCTCGCAGGGGAGTTATTGTCAATCAAACCACTAGCCATATTGTCAATAAAACTATATCTCTATAGTAGATATAGCGAAGTTGTTTTAAAGCTGGTTTTTCTTGCTGGTTTTTTAGTTTCAAATGAGGTAACCCGTATTATTTTTTCACGTGTTTTATTTTATTTTTTCATGAAAAACTTGCGTAACAACTTTGCTATATTGAAATTAAAAAATTACTTTATATTCAGTTTTGTTTTTTAATCCAGCTTCTATTTTTCAAAATTGAATTACTATCATTTATTTAAAGCTGTACGTTATTTTTCACATCAAAAAAGTTACGACAAAAATGACGATCTATTTAATACCAGTGAAATAGCTCGCGGAATAAAAGCTTTACTGATAAAAATTTTTTCAGATCCCCGCCACACCCTAAATACAAAAAAAGCGAGCCTCACAGAGACTCGCTTTTTTTATACGTAGTACAACCCCTAATTAAAGGTCGTAATACAGGCGATAAAAGTTTCACATATTAAACTCGCGCCTGTGCCGCAATTACATTATGCAATGCGGATTTACTGCATCAATTTTAAGGGGCTCGACCTTGAATAATGCGAACCAGGATAACAATGATCGCAACAACTAATAAAATGTGAATGAAACCGCCAATAGCGGTGGAGGTCACCAATCCAAGCAACCAAAGTACAATCAAAATTATCGCTATGGTATATAACATAATGTCATCCTTACTGATTGTGAATTAAAAACATATCGTGTGTTTCAAGTAGCTCGGCCAATCAATTTTTAGCATTTTCGATAATAACCTCGACACGACGGTTTTGTTGACGACCACTGGCAGTGTCATTGGTCGCTACCGGAAACCCTTCTCCTTTGCCAATAGCAGTGATACGACTTGCATCCACGCCCGAGTTTACTAAATAGTGCTTAACTGCATCGGCGCGCCGCTGTGACAAAGAAAGATTGTAGGCCTCAGCACCTTGACTATCCGTATGACCCTCGATAATAACTGCTCGGTCAACACGCTGCTTGAGCGCGTCAGCGAGACGTCGTAAATTGTTTTGCGTTCCCGGTTTTAAATCGGCTTTAGCCGTCTCGAAAAGAGCATCGCCTAACGTAAATACCGTCCCTCTTTCAGTTTGTTTTTGCTTAAGATCTGCCAGCTCTCGCTCCAGTTCTTGCGCATGGGATGATGCAGCGTTGTATTTTGCCTCCTGGCGTTTTGCCGCAATTGAGTCCAACTTATTTTCCTCGAACCTGGCGCTAGCCAAAGCACGAGCCAACTCAATTTTATTGTTAGCGATATAAACTAAATGCGCTGTGCGCTCCTCTTCACCGGCGGCTTCTGCGACCTCTGCTGCACGAACCGCTTTTTCCGCATCCTGAATGGCAACTTCCGCCAGACTGGCGAGGCTCGAATTAGACTGCAAAGAAATCAAACTTTGGCGCAACTGATCTACGGCGGGGTCTTTTTCGGGCGATGACTGACAAGCAGACATAAGGACAACAACAAGACCCAAACTTAAAAGACCTGCACAACGTTTAAAAATTGGCTTAGTGAACATAGTAATCTCCTAGTAAGGCTGCTGACGTTCTTGTTGTAGCATATCTACTGTTCCTTCCAGCTCCTTATTAACTTCTTGCGCTCGCTTGTATTGTGCCTTGGCTGTAGCGAGCTCAGCATCGCTGATGGATTGTTCAGCCAGCCATGCAGCTCGGACCGCAGCATTTTTATCTTTCTCCGCTGTGGCTTTTAACATCATGTCGCGCGCGGCTGAAAGTTTTTCACGCGCGGCGCGTAACTCTACTGATGCGTAATCGGCCACTCGTGCTTCTTCCGCTCTATTGATTGCAGCTTCTGCACGTGCAATTTGATCGGTAGGTAAAGGCGGCACAGAAGCGCAGCCAGCCACAGCTAAGAAAAACATAGCCGTGGACATCATCAAGACTTTTCGAAAACTTTCCTTCGGCTGAGTTTTCATTAATGCAAACATATTCTTGTCCCTTTCTGAGTTGTCGCGACAGGGTCTGACGACGGGTTGGGTCAAAATTTTCTGAATTGCCATTAACACAATGATGATTGAAAGAGAAAATATCTGTACGCTCGCACACAAGTTTTTTGATGCTTTGACGGTAGCCTCTGATTTATTTTTTAAGAAAACCAGCCAACCTTCGAATTGACTCTCAAATAGAACTGCACACCAAAAGATGAGATTGCGTTAAGAAACTTTCTGACTGGCCTTTACATAAGTGACCAATCATTTTTAGCGTCATGTTTTTTTAGCTGCCATTATTTTTATGTTTAATGATTCGTCCGATGCGTAACACTCTCGCTCGGCGTATTATGTCTCGGCTCTGACAAGCTGAACGAATTATTCCGTAAGGCATAGATATTTCGGTCACTCCCTGTTCAGACGAAATTTCCCTGGAATCCAAATAACAACAGGACGTTTAAATGAAAACACTCTCTTGCCTCTTGCTCTCCTTCTTCCTGTGCACGCCCGCGTTTGCTGGTCTCATTCGCCATGACACAGCGGATGATCAATATACCGGGTTTGCCAATAATCCAGCCTTTGCCTCGGTGGGTCTGCTATTAGGTTATGGCGCCGAAGGCGAATACTCGTGCAGCGGCACAATTATTCATGAAAAATGGGTTCTGACCGCCGGTCACTGCCTTACAAATGCCAGTGCGATGAGTTTTGCGTTACCGACTAATGATGGTAATGACTGGCGCTTCTATGAACCTTCATCCTGGGTGACTCATGAGAATTTTTCCATGCAAGGGCATCTGGATGGATGGGATATCGGTTTAGTAGGTTTTGATGGAGACTTTACAACCACGCCAGCACAACTTTATACCGGCGAGTCGGAATTGTTTTCTGTGATAGCCAGCGTGGGGTTCGGGGTAACCGGAAATGGCGAAACCGGGGTGACACACGCAGACTATAAGCGGCGCGGCGGGATCAACATGATTGACGACACCTGGTCAACTCAGGGTACAGGCGATCAAATTTTGTGGGCCGACTTTGACCACCCAACGGATGCTTCTTTTAATTCCTTAGATATACCTGGTTACACTTTTGACGATTTTGCTTTGGAGTTGGAATACCTTACCGCATCCGGTGATTCTGGCGGTGGATTATTTATCGAGGAAGAGGGTCAATTGTATCTAGCCGGCGTCCATTCGTTTAGCTCAAGCTCGCCTATCGATGGCTCATCGAAATATGGCGATGTTTATGGCTCCACGCGCGTAAACCGCTTTATCGACTGGATTAGCGGCAATACTCAATCCTCAATTGTTCCCGAACCCGGCGGCATGATTCTCCTTACAATAAGCATACTCGCGTTAGGTTTTGGCCGTCGTCGAGCGAATGAGCACCGGCACTTCAATAAATAACGTGTTTTAGAAAATATTTCCGTCCGACAACCATGATGAAATTAACTTGCTCGCCAAACGTTGACGTCTAAAACTTTGCATCTAATCGAGTCTACCGGCGGATGCGCTCAACGCTTACACCCTACAAATGACCAACTCATGCAGGGAGGAATAAGCGCAGCGCATCCATCAATGTTCATTTATAAACCTCGTTTTAACTCACGCCAGTACCTGCTCTTACTCCAACAACATCTAATAACATGCAAAACGCCCGCATCGGGAACAAAACCCCTGCAAGAACTCTAAATAAGATCAACTTTTCGCTTTCAATATCAAGCCCGCCTATTAACCGAGACAAGTGAGCCGAGACAAGCAGCGCTTTTGTGCATGAATAGGCATATTTAAGCATCCTGCTATACTCGAGCTTATATTTTTTAATAATAAATTTTATGTGAGCTACACAGCTCGCCGTATCCGTTAACCAGCCGAGGGATTCGTTATGACCGAAAGTTTGCAAACTGTTGAAACCCTGAATGTGGGAGGGAGAGACTATCGCATTTATCCGTTCACCAAGCTTAAACAGCAGTATCCCGTCGACCAACTTCCCTATTCGCTCAAAATTCTTTTGGAAAATTTACTGCGTCACGCGAATACCGATTTTGTCACTGAAGATGATATCAAGGCGCTTGCCAGCTGGGATCCGCTAGCGCAACCCAGCCAGGAAATTGCTTTTGTGCCGGCGCGCGTTATTTTGCAGGACTTCACCGGTGTACCAGCCATTGTTGACCTGGCAGCCATGCGCGATGCTGTTACGCAGCTCGGCGGCGATGCTCAAAAAATTAATCCGTTATCGCCGGTAGAGCTGGTAATTGACCATTCGGTGATGGTCGATTTTTTTGGTGCAGAAGATTCTTTCAAAAAAAATACCGCGATTGAAATTGAGCGTAATCGTGAGCGCTATCAGTTTCTACGCTGGGGACAAAAAGCCTTTTCCAATTTTAAAGTTGTCCCGCCCGGTACTGGCATTGTTCACCAGGTTAACCTTGAATACCTCGCGCGCTGTGTATTCTGCAAAGAGCAAGACGGCGTGGCTGAAGCTTATCCCGACACCTTGGTAGGCACAGATTCCCACACCACCATGATTAATGGCCTGGGCGTATTAGGCTGGGGCGTAGGAGGTATTGAAGCCGAAGCCGCCATGCTCGGCCAGCCAATCTCCATGCTGATTCCGCAGGTAGTGGGCTTTAAGTTAACTGGAAAATTACCCGAAGGCGCAACAGCTACGGATCTGGTTCTGACTGTCACGCAAATGCTGCGCAATCTGGGAGTGGTAGGAAAGTTCGTCGAATTTTTCGGCCCTGGACTACGCGACCTGTCGCTCGCCGACCGCGCCACCATTGGCAATATGGCGCCGGAATATGGTGCAACATGCGGCATTTTCCCGGTCGATCAGCAAACCCTCGATTACCTGAAGTTCACCGGCCGCAGCGAATCTCAACTGCAGCTAACAGAAGCCTATATGAAAGCGATGGGCCTTTGGCACGATGAAAACTCCGCTGAAGCAAAATACAGCGACTTGCTCACTCTGGATTTGAGCAGCGTCGTGCCGTCCATTGCTGGGCCAAAACGACCGCAGGATCGTATTGCGCTGAGCGATAGCAAGCACGCGTTTGAAAAAACACGGCAAGATTACAACGCCCAACGCAGTAAAACTATTCAAACCACCACCGAAGAGCATTTTGCTGACGAAGGCGGAAGCAGCGCCGTAGGTAATCGTGACTCGGCCAAACAAGGCGAAGTGGCAGTCAGCTACCAAGGCAAGAATTTCAGCCTAAAACACGGTGCTGTTGTGATTGCAGCTATAACCAGTTGCACCAATACATCTAACCCGGCGGTGCTAATGGCCGCCGGACTGGTGGCCAAAAAGGCGCGCGCGCTCGGATTGCAAAACAAGCCCTGGGTAAAAACCAGCCTCGCGCCCGGCTCCAAAGTCGTTACAGATTATTTACAAAAAGCTGGCCTGCTCGCGGAGCTTGAAGCACTGGGCTTTTATCTTGTGGGTTATGGCTGCACAACGTGCATCGGTAACTCCGGACCACTGCCACCGGAAATATCCGAAGCGATTCACGCGGGCGATTTGATGGTTGCCTCGGTACTTTCTGGCAACCGCAATTTCGAAGGCCGGATTCACGCCGAGGTTCGCAGTAATTATCTGGCCTCACCACCATTGGTCGTTGCTTATGCGCTAGCCGGCACCATGGATATCGATCTGTATCAGGAGCCTATCGGGATAGGCAGCGACGGCACGGCGATTTATCTTAAAGATATCTGGCCCAGCAGCGCAGAGATTCAAGCCACGATTCGCGATAACCTCGACCCATCAATGTTTGCGAGCAAATACGCGGACGTCTACAGCGGTGATGAGCACTGGAATGCGCTGCCGGTAACTGAAAGCCAACATTACACCTGGCCGGAATCTAATTACGTGCGCAAACCGCCGTTTTTTGAGGGAATAAAAGCAGAACTGGATACATTAAAGCCCATTGAACAAGCGCGCTGTCTGGTAATGGTTGGCGATAGTATTACCACCGATCATATTTCTCCCGCAGGCTCGATCATGCCCGACAGTCCGGCCGGAATTTATTTGCAGCAACAAGGCGTAGAGCCCGCGGACTTTAACTCTTATGGTTCGCGCCGCGGAAATCATGAAGTCATGATGCGCGGGACTTTTGCCAACGTGCGCCTTAAAAATCAGATTGCGCCAGGCACCGAAGGCAGCTGGACGACTTATTTGCCGGACAACCAGGTGATGAGCATTTATGATGCCTCGGAAAAATACCGCAGCAATAATATTCCTCTGGTGGTAATCGCCGGTAAAGAATATGGCTCTGGTTCATCGCGTGATTGGGCAGCAAAAGGCCCTGCCCTGCTGGGTGTTAAAGCAGTGATTGCTGAAAGCTATGAACGCATTCACCGCTCTAATCTGGTGGGCATGGGGATTTTGCCGTTGCAGTTTTCCGCCGGCGTCTCTGCTCAGACGTTGGGCCTGACGGGAAGTGAAACTTTTTCCTTTCCAGCGGTTTCGGCGGATACCAGATCTGTAAGCGTAAGTGCCAGCAAATCAGATGGACGCATTGTGAACTTTGATGCGCTGGTGCGAATAGACACACCCAATGAATTTTCTTATTTTGAAAACGGCGGGATTTTACATTATGTGTTACGCAATTTAGCGCGAGCATAAAAATCTGAAGCACTTATCCACTCTGCATACGGAGTCATCCGCAGGGTGGATAAGTCTGCGCATCCACCAAAAGCTACCAGTCGGTGGATGCGCT
>Ga0209075_1004973_pt1 | contig 10403 bp, 7 predicted proteins | sample Stecom2011_FD_187523 | JGI IMG/M metagenome (GOLD analysis project Ga0209075, IMG submission 187523) | Agricultural soil microbial communities from Utah to study Nitrogen management - Steer compost 2011 (SPAdes) (version 2) | ecosystem: Environmental > Terrestrial > Soil > Agricultural land...
GATTACCTCGATTGGTCGATAAAGCAGATTGTTACTTGGGACAGACAAGAGGCAGTTTCTGGAATCGTGCATATTCAAGGAGACAAGGACCCTGTCTTTCCAATAAAATATATCGAAGACTGTTTGGAAATTCACAACGGAACACATATTATGATTCTAAATCGCGCTCATGAAATATCTAAATTACTACTTCAGGTATTTGAAGAATAGTTTATTGCATGGTTATACGAAGCGTTAATAAATCACTATCTTTATAAGAAAATCAAAGGACATGAATACACTAGGGAAAATAGGAATTGCTGTAGGAATTATGCTGGTTGCAGGTGTGAGTATTCAAGCTGTGCAGTCGGATTCTGGCAAAAAACAAACCGTGAAGGAAAAGAACCATGAAAGTGTAACCGAAAAGGTAACGGGCGATTACAGCGTCTATGCTTTGCCGCTTCCCGAAGAAATAGATTTTGCCGGCGAACGGGTTCCCTTGGAAAACCCAGATATTCGCGAACGTTTGGACCGTGAACTTTTGGTGAATGTGTATTGGCAATCCAACGGGTTACTATTATTTAAGCGAGCAAACAAATACTTTCCACTCATCGAACCCTTACTAGAGAAATATGGTCTTCCAGACGATTTTAAATATTTGGCGGTTGCCGAAAGTGCGTTGACCTATCAGAGTTCTCCTGCTGGTGCTTCGGGAATTTGGCACTTTATGAGAGCCACAGGAAAAGAATACGGATTGGAGATTAACTCGTATGTCGATGAACGCTACAATCTAGAAAAAGCGACGATGGTTGCGGCAGAATATTTGAAAAAGTCTAAAAACCGTTTTGGTTCTTGGACCATGGCTGCAGCTTCTTATAATGCTGGAGTGGCAGGCATGGCGAGGCAGATTGATCGCCAGAATCAAACCGATTATTACGACTTGCTTTTAAACAGCGAAACGAGTCGTTATGTGTTCCGGATTATCGCGTTAAAAGAGATATTGAGCCATCCAGAAAAATATGGATTCAACTATACGGAAGAAGATTTATACCAACCCATTCCAACGTATAAAGTAAAGGTAGATTATGCCGTGGACGATTGGGCAGAATGGGTGCAGCCTTATGGGATTAATTACAAGATATTGAAAATCCACAATCCGTGGTTGCGAGATACGTACTTAAAAAATGCTTCAGGAAAAGAATACTATATCGAGATTCCAGAGAAAGGTTATTACAAATAAAGAGTTAATCACCTTTAGTTTGGGCATTGAAAATAGTGACAACACCTTGTGAAAAATAGGCGTATTTTGAGTTATAAGAAACCTCAGTGTTTATATTGAAATTGTGGGCAGGCAGTCGGCCAACATCGAGTATGGTTTTTGCAGAATCGGTGAAAATAGCTGTTGGAACACCGAGACTGTGCTTCATTGATTTTATAATGTTGTCAGACCTATTGTCTTGTTCATCCACATAGAGCACGTTGATAGCATTGGAAAATCCTCGAGAAGCCCTGCGTGTAATATGCCTAGGTTCCCAAAATAGCACGATGAAATCGATTTCTTTTTGATATTCTTTGGCGATTTTATTTAAAGCCTTAATTTCTCCTTTTCCTAGAGGATACCAAGCAGAATAGGTAATTAAAAAAATAGGTTTTTCATAGTCGTGAAGCCGTATTTGTTTGCCTGAGCGCCTGTGAACTATAAAATTGTCTAGACGTGTTCCTTTGATGACGTGATTGACTAAAGAATCAAAAAGATCGTTGACTCGTGTGATGTCGTTATTAAAAAAAGCATTTTCCGACTTCCTATTAAAAACTTGTATGTTTCTGTCGATTGCCACTGAGAAAAGCTCTTTTTCTTCTAGCTGTGAATAAACAACGGTAGTAAGCAACAAAATAAAAATGAATAAAAGTTGCTTCTTAAATGGCATAAGTGGGTTAATATTATAGACAGGCTGGTATGTACGTTTCGAAGAGCAACGAAAGTTTAACCTCGATGAAACAACTGTTTTGTGAGTTATCTCCTCATACCGCGACCACCACGACCGCCACGACCTCCGCCATATTGTTGGCGTGGTTGTCCACCCATCTTCATCTGCTGCCGCATCATTTTTATTTGTTCGCCCAGCATATCGTGCTTGTCGAGTTTTCTTGCTTCCGTTAAGAGGCGTTCGGCATCACGTCGTCGGTTTTTAGACATCGCAATTCCGGCGAGGTTCAATTTTGTCATCGCCATATCGGTCGACATAGACAGTCCGAGTTTTTCAGCTTTTTTGAAATGTTTTTCGGCCTCGTTCATATTGGTTTGAACAACCATAAGCCCGTTTAGGTAATAGTAGTATCCTTGCTGTTTTTTCACCAAGGAAGCCTCAGGGTTCTTAATTTTATCCAACCATTTTTTGGCGCCGGGAAAGTCTTCTTTCCGCAGTCTGAGAAACGCTAAGAGAATCATCTCATTCTTAAAATATAAGAATACAAATACGCCAGAAAGCAGAATCAACATGATACCATTTCCGATAAACGATTCTACAAATTGCCATATTGCCGCTGCAAAAACCAAAACGGCCAAGACCAACTTTAAATTTTTATTGAACATTTCGTAATTTTATTTTTGGTGTGCAAAGGTAAGAAATCTTCGTTCTATTTAATAAGAAATCATTTCTTTTGGCTTGAAAGTGTTTTACGCGCAAATAGAACCATATATCAGCTATTGGAAAAAGAGTTTAAGAATTGTAGATAATTTTTTAAAAATCGTTTGTACAAGTGAAAAGTTGTTGTATTTTTGCACCCGCCTACGAAACCATCATTCGAGGTGAATAAATTTCTGTAGGATTCAGAAATTATAAAGAAAAGATTATACAGACGTAAAAAATATAGTAATGAAAAGAACATTTCAGCCATCAAAGAGAACAAGAAAAAACAAACACGGCTTTCGAGCGCGAATGGCATCTGTGAATGGTAGAAAAGTTTTATCTGCCCGAAGAGCGAAAGGCAGAAAGAAACTTTCAGTTTCATCGGAACTTCGTCACAAGAAGTAATGTTTTTTTAAGGATATATAAAAAGGTGTTGTTTTAAAGCAACACCTTTTTTTTATACCTCAACGTATCTTAATTTTGAAGACCTAAAAAAATAAAATAATACCAATACTCCAATGCCAAAAAACCCTGCTCTAAAATCTATTTTAATTATCGGCTCTGGCCCCATCGTTATTGGTCAAGCTTGCGAATTTGACTACTCCGGATCACAAGCCTTGCGCTCGCTGCGAGAAGACGGAATAGAAACCGTATTGATCAACAGCAACCCAGCGACAATTATGACCGACCCGTCTATGGCAGATCACATTTATCTGTTGCCATTGACGACAAAATCTCTTGTAAAAATATTAAAAGAACACCCGCAAATAGATGCTGTGTTGCCAACTATGGGTGGGCAAACTGCGTTGAACCTCTGTATCGAAGCCGATGAAAAAGGCATTTGGAAAGACTTTGGGGTCGAAATCATTGGTGTTGATATTGATGCGATCAACATTACAGAAGACCGCGAAGAGTTTAAACAATTGATGATCGAAATTGGAATTCCGGTCGCACCGGCAAAAATTGCAAACTCCTATTTGAGAGGTAAGGAAATTGCACAGGAATTTGGTTTTCCGTTAGTGATTCGACCTTCCTTTACGCTTGGCGGCTCAGGAGCTTCTTTTGTGCACACCGAAGATCAGTTCGATGCACTTCTGAAATACGGCCTTGAAGAATCGCCCATTCACGAAGTATTAATCGATAAAGCACTCTTAGGCTGGAAAGAATACGAGTTGGAATTGCTTCGCGACAATAACGACAATGTGGTTATCCTTTGTACGGTCGAAAATATGGATCCGATGGGAATTCATACCGGAGACTCCATCACTGTGGCACCTGCAATGACATTAAGCGATTCGGTCTATCAGCGAATGCGCAATATGGCGATGAAAATGATGCGCAGCATCGGAGATTTCGCCGGAGGCTGTAACGTGCAGTTTGCTGTGAGCCCTGACGAAAATGAAGATATTATCGCTATTGAAATCAACCCAAGAGTTTCGCGCTCTTCGGCGTTAGCTTCGAAAGCAACGGGTTATCCCATCGCTAAAATTGCGGCAAAGCTCGCCATCGGATATACTTTAGATGAACTATTCAATCAGATTACCAAAACGAGCTCAGCACTTTTTGAGCCGAGTTTGGACTACGTAATTGTAAAGATTCCACGATGGAACTTCGATAAGTTCGAAGGCTCTAACAGAACCTTGGGCCTTCAGATGAAATCGGTGGGAGAGGTGATGGGAATTGGACGATCCTTTCAGGAAGCCCTGCATAAAGCAACACAATCGCTCGAAATTAAACGAAATGGCTTGGGGGCCGATGGAAAAGGCTACACCGATTACGAAGTGGTTTTGGACAAACTTGAAAACCCGAGTTGGGATCGTGTTTTTGTAATCTACGATGCCATTCAAATGGGAATCCCGTTGAGTACCATCCACGAACTTACAAAAATCGATATGTGGTACCTCAGACAGTATCAAGAGTTGTTCTTGCTCGAAAGGGAAATCGCCACATTTACCTTAGACACGCTGCCGCGTGAATTGCTGTTAGAAGCAAAACAAAAAGGCTACGGCGACCGCCAGATTGCCCACACTTTGAATTGCTTGGAAAGTGAAGTTTATAAGAAACGCGAAGAGATGAACATCCAACGTGTTTATAAAATGGTCGATACGTGCTCTGGTGAATTTGCAGCACAAGCACCATACTATTATTCTACTTTCGAGAACGAGATGCAATACGACGGCGAAGAATCTTTCTCTAAAAGCGATAGTGTAAGATCCGATAAGAAAAAAATTATCGTATTGGGCTCGGGTCCAAACCGCATCGGACAAGGAATTGAATTCGATTATTGCTGTGTACACGGAGTGTTGGCAGCTTCCGAGGCAGGTTATGAAACCATTATGATCAACTGTAACCCGGAAACAGTTTCAACCGATTTTGACGTCGCCGACAAACTCTATTTCGAACCTGTTTTTTGGGAACATATTTACGACATCATCCGTCACGAAAATCCAGAAGGAGTCATCGTTCAGTTAGGGGGACAGACCGCATTAAAACTTGCGGAAAAATTGGACCGATATGGCATCAACATTATCGGAACAACCTATCAATCGTTAGACTTAGCTGAAGATAGAGGAAGTTTCTCTACGCTGTTGCGAGAAAATAATATTCCCTACCCACGATTCGGTACGGCAGAAACTACCGAGCAGGCCCTTCGTCTGGCAGAAGAATTAGACTTCCCACTGTTGATTCGTCCTTCCTATGTATTAGGTGGGCAAGGAATGAAAATCGTGATTAATAAAGAAGAATTGGAAGAGCACGTAGTGAACTTGCTCCGTCAGATTCCGAACAATAAATTGCTCTTAGACCATTATTTAGATGGCGCAATCGAAGCAGAAGCCGATGCTATTTGCGACGGTGAAAATGTGTACATCTTAGGGATTATGGAGCATATTGAACCTTGTGGAATCCACTCGGGAGACTCTCACGCAACCTTGCCTCCATTTAATATCGGCGAGCTCGTGCTGCAGCAAATTAAAGATCATACAGAAAAAATCGCCCTTGCTCTGAACACGGTAGGACTGATAAACGTTCAGTTTGCTATTAAGGACGAAGTGGTTTACATCATCGAGGCCAACCCAAGAGCATCGCGAACGGTACCGTTTATTTCGAAGGCCTATGGTGAACCCTACGTGAATTATGCGACAAAAATTATGTTGGGCGAGAAGAAAGTCACTGACTTCGACTTCAACCCAGAACTCCATGGCTTTGCGATCAAAGAACCTGTGTTTAGTTTCAATAAATTCCCAAATGTAAACAAGCAATTGGGGCCAGAAATGAAGAGTACAGGAGAGAGTATCCTATTTATCGATAGCCTAAAAGACGATCAATTCTACGACCTCTACGCACGTAGAAAAATGTATTTAAGTAAGTAAATTGTAGATTATTTGTTAACCAGGATGGTCGTGCCCTTTATCAAGGGCGCGATTTATCCATTTGGGGGCTAACTTGTCTTTTGGCGATACACCCAAGGCCTCCAGTTGATGGATGTCTTTGATTAAATTCTGATTTCCAGTCAGTTTCTTCATCGCCTTGTCGTAGGCTTTTTGTGTGGATTCAATCCGGTTGCCGACCCCTTCCAAATCGTCGAGCAGGTTTTTGAATTTATGATATAGTGAAGCCGCATGCTTGGCTATTTCCAAGGCGTTCTGTTGCTGTTTTTCGTTGCTCCATAAAGCGTCTATGGTGCGCAATGTGGACAGCAGTGTCGTTGGACTTACCAGCAGAATATTGCGCTGGAATGCGGAATAGAAAAATGCCGAATCTTTGTTCTGTGCTAAATATAGCGCCGGTTCAATCGGGATAAACATCAGGACAAAATCGGGTGATTTCCCCATCAGCAAATCTTCGTATTTTTTAGCGCTCAGTTGCGCAATGTGGTCTTTTAAAGCTTTGATATGGTCTTTTAAATAGGTTGCCTGCAAGGCAGCGTCTTCTTCATTTACATAGCGTTCGTATGCGCGTAGCGACACTTTAGAGTCAATGACCATACGCCGGTCGTTTGGCAAATGAATCACAACATCTGGGAGTTGTTTGTTGCCATCGGAATCCACGAAAGAAGGTTGCACAAAATACTCGCGATCTTTCACCAAATTCGACCTTTCTAACACGCGCTCTAGAATTAATTCGCCCCAATTTCCCTGGGTTTTACTGTCGCCTTTAAGGGCTTTGGTAAGGTTGTTTGCCTCTTCACTGATTTTGATGTTTTGTTCATTAAGCGATTTTAGCTGCTCGCCCAATTTGGTATGACCCTTCAAAAAATCTTCATTTGTCTTGACAATCTTAGTTTCAAACTCCTTGATTTTTTCACCCAAAGGTTTGAGGATATTCGCTAAATTTTCCTTGTTCAAATCGGTGAATTTTGCCGTCTTGTCCAACATAATTTTGTGCGCTAAGTTTTCAAACTTATCATTGAAATCCTTTTCGAAATTTTCAAAACGCTGCTTCTCTTTTTCCAACGCACTGGCAAGTGCGTCATATTCCGATGTTAATCGCGTGAGCTGAATGTTCAATTCTTCTTTGTCTTTTCGAAGCGCATTTCTTTCACTTGTAATCGTTTCTATATTGGTTGATAGGTTTTGCTCCTGTTGCGCTGCAAACTGCAATTGAGCGGTAAGCTTTTCTGACTCGGTTTTGTATTTTAATCGGGCCAATAAATTACCGATGAACCCTCCTAAAAGAAGTAGTAAAAGACCAAAAAGCAAGTATAAGATTTCCGTTGACATGGGTGTGCATTTTTTTAAATCGAAGTTTATTCCCAAGAGAAAATAACGCCTGGATTGTTTTGTTAAATTAAGGAATTGAAATCAATGTTGAAAATTAAATCCTACTTAATCACAAACCGACCTGTTTCTGGATCGAAAGCGATGGTTTTCGATGGAAAGAGCGTATTGAATTTACCCGATTCAATCAAGTTGCACGGCGTATCGAAAGAGGTTTCTTCTTGCGTCATAACGATAAGATAGTCTGTTAATTGAATGGCCAAATCGATTTCATGCGTAGAAAAAAGAATGGTTTTATTGGCTTCTGTGGCTAATTTCTTAAGAAGTTTTAAGACGTAAGCCCGGTGATAAATATCCAAATGCGTGGTAGGTTCATCTAGAATAATGATTGGCGTGTCTTGGGCAAGGGCCCGTGCAATAGCCACGCGCTGCATTTGTCCGTCACTGAGTTCGTAGCATTTTCGATGCGACAGACTGGTGGTTTCGGTTACTTCGAGTGCGTAGTCGATGGCTTTATTGTCTTCCGATGAAAGTGAACCCATCCAATTGGTATGCGGCTGTCTGCCTAAAGATATTAGTTCGCGCACCGAAAGGTTTTTGCTCGCTGGAGGTTCGGTAAGCACAACGCTAATGAATTGCGCTAATTGAAACCCTGAATAGGATCTAAGTTTTTTACCGTAAAGCAGTATTTCGCCACTTAAAGCGGGTTGCATGCCCGTTAAGGTGCGCAACAGAGTGGATTTCCCGATGCCGTTGGCGCCGACCATCCCGATGAGCGTGCCTTCACGTAATGAAAAATTAATGGCATCGGCAATAATCGCATCACCGTTTTTCGCTTTATAGCCTATGGTGAGGTTGCGGACTTCTAAATCGATATTTTTCGCTTGCTGCTGTTCCATTAGAAAAAGAGTTTACGTTTTCTAACCAGTAACCAAATCACAACCGGTGCTCCGATAAGCGAGGTAATCGCGTTAATGGGCAGTGTGTATGAGGTAAACGGCAATTGTGCGATAATATCGCATAAAAGCATTAAAATAGCACCGTAGAGCAACACAGCGGGCAATAGTATAAAGTGGTCGGCGGTTTTAAAAACTTGACGAACCAGATGCGGGACGGCCAACCCAACAAAAGCGATGGGGCCTGCAAAGGCCGTAATGCCACCGGCGAGGATGCTCGTGGCCAAAATGACGATGACGGTGGTGCGCTTAATGTGAAGTCCCATACTTTTTGCGTAATTCTCTCCCAATAAAAGTGAGTTGAGCGACTTACTGCTCACCACGCTTAAAATAAGTCCAGCGGCGAAACAAAGGCTTAAAATAAATACGCCTTGCCACGATTGATTGCCCAAACTTCCAAACGACCAAAAGACGTATTGCTGAAGTTGTTCGGCACTGCTAAAATAGGAGAGGACAGAAACGACGGCTGTGGTTACACTTCCAAACATCAGTCCGATGATGAGAATGGCCATTGTATCTTTTATTTTGAAGGTCACCGCCAAAACAGCAAGGAGGACTAAAAAACTTCCCAAACCTGCGGCTAAAACCATACTCCATGGATTCATCAGGAGCACGCCTAAAACGCCGCCAATAGCACCCGCGCCTAATATCAAAAAAGCAACACCTAAACTGGCACCACTGCTGAGGCCTAACACAAACGGACCTGCCAACGGGTTCCTAAACAGGGTTTGCATCAGCAATCCCGAAATTGCCAAGCCGCCACCTGCTATCATTGCCGTGATGGTTTTAGGCAGTCTGTAGTCGAGTAAAATATAGTTCCACGTTTCTTTACTCGCGCCCTGTCCGGTCAATACCGATACAACCTCACCAAAGGGAATTGCCACCGATCCCAAACTTACATTAAGAAAAAAAGCGATGAGTAATGCTACAAAAAGCAAGACAAAATGAAGTCGGTATGTAGCGGTTTTCACCATCTATTGAAGTTTGTCAAAAAAGAATAGTTCGTATTCGGGCAAAAGCTCGGGATGCAGCATTTTTATGTGATCTTTCAACACCAAGTCGGGCCGGTTAGGAGCCAATTCAAAATAAATCGAACCGCCGGTTTCACCTTTTTTCAGGTTATACGTATAGACTTCTCCCGATTGAAAGGCTTTGAATTGTGTGTATGCTGCACTTCCATTTTCCAGAGCTTCCAAGTTGTGGTATTGCGCCGGACCAATCCAAATATCGGCATTGTGTCCTTTTTCTAAAACAGCTTCTATGTTGAGCGAAAGACTCCCTGTTCCTTTGCTGTCTTTCCAAAGATAATCTCCTTGCGCATCGGCAATAAACTGCGCGCCCCAACTGTTTCCTTGCGGCATGTACCAAATGTCTTTATACATAGCACCACTGATAACTGTGGGGTTTGATTTCGCCGTCAACGCAAGGTCTTTTGCCTCGAGATATGCGTTCTCAATGGTGGAAAAGATGCTATCAGCTTCTTCCTTTTTGTCAAAGAGAGCACCGAAAAACTTAATCCATTCTGCTTTTCCCAAGGGTGTTGTTTCTGTCCAATCGCCGTTGTAAAGCACCGGAATTCCCGTTTTTTCAATAACCGTGAAAGTTGGGTTAATGCCATCCATCGCAAAACCGACTAAAACGTCGGGCGACAAATCGATAATAACTTCAGTGTTCAGGTTTTCATTTTGCCCCAAGTCTACTATTTTTCCTTCGGAAATCAGCTGTCTGGTCTCTTTCGAAGAAATGAAATTCAAATTCGGAAACCCAACCAACGCTTCGGTTTCGTGCAGCATTTCCAGCGAAGGAATATGCGTGGTGGAAGTCACGGCAATGGTGTTTACAGGAACTGGTATAACCGCATCAAAATCTTTGGGATTGTCGAGCGAAACACCTTTCTGAACCAATGCGTATGTAAAGTTTTTTTTCGAATCTTGCCATGGCGTATGAATGGTGACCAAAGTGTAGCCATCATATTCATCGATGTCGAAACCATTGGCGTAGGAGACAATTCGATCTGTGTTTATGGGGGTTGGTTTTTCGTTTTTCGTGTCTTTCGGTTGATTACAAAACGTAAAGAAAATCACGGAAAAAAGAAGGAGATAGTTTTTTATGCTCGACAT
>Ga0209075_1004975_pt1 | contig 10401 bp, 7 predicted proteins | sample Stecom2011_FD_187523 | JGI IMG/M metagenome (GOLD analysis project Ga0209075, IMG submission 187523) | Agricultural soil microbial communities from Utah to study Nitrogen management - Steer compost 2011 (SPAdes) (version 2) | ecosystem: Environmental > Terrestrial > Soil > Agricultural land...
AGCAGTGACTTGGTGCATGCGGAGAAGCGGATTCGCGAACATTTGATCAAATCCAAAGCGCATGGACTTGTGGTCAATGATCCTGAATTTTATTTAAAAAATCTAGTAATCACGGAAGATTACCAACCGCTTAGGGACAGCCAACTGGTCATAGAATGCACCATCGAAAATAAGGAGATCAAAGCTTCAGTATACCATAAGATTGAAGAGGTGATTTCGCCGGAGGCATTGCTCACCAGTAATACCTCGGCTATTCCCATCAGCGTTTTACAAAAACTGACCAGGCACCCTGGACGCTTCTTTGGGCTTCATTGGGCTGAACCTTCCCACACTACCCGTTTTCTGGAGATCATCTGTGGCGATCAAAGCAAAGTCGAAAGAGGTGAATATCTGTATCAGTTAGCTCATCTTTGGAGAAAAGAGCCCATTTTGGTACGAAAGGATATTCCAGGTTTTATCACTAATAGACTTATGTATGCCATGTACCGGGAGGCCATCCATTTGGTGGAGAATGGATATGCTACTATCGAGGACGTAGACCGTTCCTGTCGAAACAATGCAGGATATTTCATGACCATGGTGGGTATTTTCCGGTGGATGGATTTGACCGGGGTTCAGGCTTACCATACGGTAATGCAAAATCTCCTTCCCACGCTGTACAATGGGACCGAAGTTCCCAAACTCATTGATGATGTAGTCAAAGCTGGAGGAAATGGCGTGAGTAATGCCAAAGGATTCTATGACTATACGCCGGAAGAAGCAAAACTATGGGAAGAAACCTTTTCGAGATTTACCTACCAGATCCGTGAACTTGCCCTCCAATATCCAGCTGATCTGATCGAAAAACAGTTACTTAAGCTTAAAGAAGAAAACCCTTAATTATGTTGATTATCGACGGACACCTGGACATGGCCATGAACGCCATGGAATGGAACAGAAACTTGAAGGAAAGCGTCTATGCCATTCGGGAGAGAGAGCAGGGCATGACGGATAAAGTTGATCGTGGCAAGGGGGTGGTGGCATTGCCGGAACTTAGAAAAGGGAAGATCGGCTTGGTAGTGGCGACCCAAATTTCCAGATTTGTGGAGAAAGGGAGTTCCCTGCCGGGTTGGCATTCGCCTGAACAGGCCTGGGCTCAGGCACAGGGACAAAGGGCCTGGTACCAAGTCATGGAAGAAGTGGGAGAGATGGTGCAAATCAACAATGCTAAAGCTTTAGCGTCACATCTGAAATTGTGGGAAGATGATACTATTCCGGATGAACAAAAACCTGTGGGTTATATACTGAGCCTGGAAGGCGCCGACTCTCTAATAAACCTGTCTTATCTTGAAAAGGCCTATAACTACGGGCTTCGGGCCTTGGGGCCAGCACATTATGGTCCGGGGCGCTATGCCAATGGCACTGGAATGACCGGACCTTTGGGAGAGGCAGGCTTTGAGCTGTTAAGGGAGATGGACCGGCTAAATATCATTCTCGATGTCACCCACCTTACAGACGAGGCTTTTTGGCAGGCCATGGATTTTTTCAAGGGAACGATTTGGGCGAGTCACCACAATTGCCGGAGCTTGATCAACCACCAACGACAGCTGGATGATGGGCAGATTAAAGCTTTAATTGAAAGAGGGGCGGTAATAGGCGGTGCGCTGGATACTTGGATGATGTGCAACAATTGGATTCGGGGTACCTCCGATCCCCTCAAAGAGGGCATTGATCTTGAAAAAATTATTGACCACTATGACCACATCTGCCAGATGGCGGGCAACAGCCAACATATTGCCATCGGAAGCGACCTCGATGGAATGTTTGGTAAAGAGCAAAGCCCACATGATTTGGAAACGATTGCGGATCTTCAGAATCTAAGGCCTTCATTGGAAAAACGGGGTTACTCCGGACAGGACATTAAAAATATTTTCCATGGTAACTGGCTAAGAGTCATTAATCAAGCTTGGTCGCAGTAAATAATTAGATGTAAGTAGGGGGTATTTTTGATACTTATACGGTAATAGATAGTGAAATCGGTAACCACCCGAAACTGGGAGATGGATCATGTATTTAAGAAACTTCACAAAACCCATCTATCGAGCCATGGTTAATAATGTTAAACATTAGTCAATATATATACGCTTGCCATGAAACCAATTGTACAAATATCCCTAGACCTGACCAATATTGATGAAGCCTTGGATACTGCCGCCATGGCCCTGCGCGCCGGAGTAGATTGGCTGGAAGCGGGCACCCCCTTGATTTTGGCAGAAGGATTACATGGGGTAAGAAAACTAAGAGAGGCCTTCCCGAACATTCCCATCGTAGCCGATCTAAAAACCATGGACGGGGGATATTTGGAAGCTGAAATGATGACCAAGGCCGGTGCCACCCATGTGGTGGTGATGGCGAGAGCTCATGAAGAAACCATCAAATGTGTGGTACAGGCAGGACGGGACTTTGGTATCAAAGTGATGGGGGATAATTTGGGCACCGAAGATATGGTGGCAGCAGCCAAGTGGCTGGAGGATTTGGGTTGTGACTACGTGATCCACCATATTGGTTATGATGAACGCCGAGGCATTGCTGCGCGAGGGGAGCGGATGCCAAGTCCATTGGACCAACTTAGAGAAGTAGTGGATGCCGTAACCATCCCTGTTCAGGCAGTGGGAGGATTGACCTTGGAACAGGCCATCCAGTGTCCCAAATACGGTGCACCACTGGTGGTCCTGGGTGCGCCGCTTACCATTGATGCGGATGCATTTAAAACCGCAGATGGCAATCTCGAGGAATCCCTACGCAGGATTTGTAATGCTATCCATGCTTATGGAGAGGTTAAATTAAGACGTTAGCCTGTAAACCAAAATATCTGTCAGATGTGGGATGACGGATGTTGTCCAAACAACAATACCTATTCGATTAGCGACAAGCCTTGAGGCTGAAATGCCACCTCCCGAGTAACTTCGGTCTTCGGTCTTACCTTTTTCAATAAAACAACAGACAACAATTAAATCCTATCAATGATAACTAACAATACATCAACCGCCGTAGTCAACTACTCTCCTGAAAAAGGGTCCGTTGAGTTACGCGAAATAAGTCTGCCCGAAATCGGGGAAGAAGAAGTCCTGTTGCAAGTTGAAAATGTGGGCGTTTGTGGAAGCGACCTCCATCAGTGGACAGCAGATCATAGCTGGCCGGTGAGTTATCCGGTAGTTCTAGGCCATGAGTTCGGAGGGAAGGTTATAGAAATCGGGAACCGGGTGACCGGCTGGAATTTGGGTGATCGGGTGGTCAGTGAAACGGCTGCAGTGATTGATCCAAACAGTCCTTTAACCCGATCCGGTTTGTATAACCTTGATCCTAACAGAAAAGGTTTTGGCTATGGGGTGAACGGCGCCATGACCAAATATGTAAAAGTTCCTGCCAGATGTCTCCACCACATCCCCGATCATTTGCCTTTTGAAGAAGCCTGCCTCACCGAACCCTGTTGTGTCGCTTATAATGCGGTAGTGGTCAACTCCAGGATCAAACCGGGGGATAGGGTAATTGTATTAGGACCTGGAACCATTGGTATTCTTTGTGCCGCAGTAGCCCGCTTATGTGGGGCAGAGGTAGCGGTAGTAGGGCTCGAAAATGACCGAAAAAGACTGGAAATAGCCAAGCAATATGGTTGCGAAGGAATCATAGGAGATGCGGCAGATTGGGCCAAAAGCCATGACGGATTAGGGGCTGACTTGGTCATTGATGCAGCGGGTGCCAGTAGTACGCTAAAATTGGCGATGGACTGGGTCAGACCTAACGGCCAAATTACAAAAGTAGGTTGGGGACCACAGCCTTGCGGATTTTCATTGGATCAGCTGGTACAGAAGAATGTCACGCTTCAGGGAAGTTTCAGCCACAATTGGCCCATCTGGGAGAAAGTAATTGCTTTATTAGGCAGTGGGACTTTAAATGTAAAACCTATTATCGGCGGTGTTTGGTCTATTGATTCATGGCAAGAAGCTTTTGAGAAAATGCATCATGGAGAAGTGATCAAAAGTGTACTAAAACCTTAAAGGAATGGAGCGATTAAAAGATAAAGTCGTTATTGTAACCGGGAGCACCACCGGAATTGGAAAAGCCATTGCAAAACGCTGTGTGCAGGAAGGAGCCAAAGTTATATTACATGGCCTGGAAAAAGATTGGGGAAGGGCGGTGCTGGCCGAATTAGGCGAGGGCAATGCGGCACTTTATATAGAGGACATCGCTAACGAGGGAGCACCCAAGCGGTTGGTGGATTTTGCTATACAACAGTTCGGACAGCTTGATGTACTGGTCAACAATGCGGCCATGGTAACCTCTTCCAATATCCATACGACTGATAAGGCTTTTTTTCAACGCATATTGGAAGTCAACACCATCGCCCCTTTTTTATTAATACAGGCAGCCTTGCCCTATCTGAGCCAAAGAAGAGGATGCGTGTTGAATATTGGTTCAGTCAATGCATGGAGCGGTGAGCCCAATTTGATGGCTTACAGCATTACCAAAGGGGCTTTGATGACCATGACCCGTAACTTAGGAGATACTTTGAATCGAGAAAATGCTGTGCGAGTCAATCAGATCAACCCTGGCTGGATCCTGACAGAAATGGAGATGAAAAGAAAGCGGGAGCATGGAATGGCAGAAAATTGGTATGAAGACTTACCTTCTGTGTATGCTCCAGCAGGACGCATTATTTGGCCGGAAGAAATTGCCAGTGCAGCCATTTACTGGATTGCTGATGAAAGCGGCCCTATTAGTGGCCAAGTTGTTGACCTCGAGCAATACCCCTTACTGGGACGTAACCCACCTAAAGGCTGAATGAGAACATACTCATAGGAGGTTAAGTCTTCGCGGATAAATTTTTGATTTAGGTCCCGATGTTCGCCATATTTTGATCTCAATTTTTAATACCGTCAAGCTTTCTGTTGATTTCGGAAATCCCCATGCCGATCTGCTGTAGAGTTAGGATTTCCAACGGAAATTCCTGGGTCATATAATATTCGAACTTCCAGAGTTCCCTGATTTCCTCTGCCCCAATTTCATAGGGTGAATAGAGTGGGTTGAGCGACCGAAGCAGGAAAGAGCGTTTTTCAGGCAGAAAGGATACCATTTTGAAGCTGATGCCTTCCGTTCCGGTAACGATAATGCACGGAGTTTCTTTGGTTATTCTCCATTCGGATAAATAGGACCCGATGACATAGGCCCCCTCGGGCACTGGAAGCATGCTGTCTCCTTCTGTCTGGAACATCCGGTGTTTTTTGTCTGAGGAAAGGTTGGGGAGCCGGAAGGAGGGAAGTGCTCCCAGATAAGCAGGGTCGCCATAACCTGCCAGATATCCCGCCTTAGCTTTGAGCGGAACCATCTCAATATTGTCTTCATTATCCGAACTTACCGTTGTGGCCAACACCCTGATCCGCGAGCCGCTGAGATAGGCATCATTCCCGGCCTCAAGATCATGAAGTTTTACTTCGTCTAACTCTGAGAGAGGTACCCGTAAAAAGGTGTCTATGGATATCTTAAAAAGATCTGAACATTTGAGCAGATCATCAATGGAGGGCGATTTGGTTTGGCCGGATTCCAATGCGTTAAGTTTTGATCTCGTTAAGGAAAGTTTTCCCGCAAGTTGCTGCTGCGTCATCTTAAGGCGTTCCCGGAGAAATTTTAGGTTATCTGCAAAAAAGCTTATTGACTTTTCCATTTTTTATTGATAGTATTACAGTCAACTATTTGACATTATTTGTGTCAAATATAGAATTTAATTTGAATATAAAAAAGCTATGGCGGGAAATAATCAGGTAATCCAGAAATTAAGAGAGGAAATTATGGCACTTGAACGTTTTCCTTCCCCAAAACTTGGTGGTCACCTTTCTTCTTTTGGCTTGGGTCCGATTGAAGCTTCGTTTTCAGGAAATGCTTTTCCAGTAGGTGCCATACATGAGTTTATCAGCCAAGGTGTTGGGGGAGCGGCTTCTACCAACGGTTTTATTGCCGGTCTGTTGGGTAAGCTTATGCAAAAAGGGCGCTTTTGTCTTTGGGTGAGCAATCAGCGAACATTGTTTCCCCAAGGATTGAAACACTTTGGAGTGGAAGCAGACCGGGTAATTTTTATCGATGTAAAGCGGGAAAAGGATGTGCTGTGGGCAGTGGAACAAGGATTGAAATGCGGGGTTTTAGCGGCTGTGGTCGGTGAGTTAAAGGATATCAGCTTTGCGGAATCTCAACGCTTACAGCTTGCGGTGGAAAGAAGCAGGGTAACGGGCTTTCTTCACCGCCACCAGCCTCGGCGGGAACATGCTTTGGCCTGTGTGACACGATGGAAGATAAGACCAATCCCCAGTCAACTGGAAGAAGGAATGCCCGGTATGGGATTCCCAAGGTGGAAGGTAGAACTCATCAAGGTCCGTAATGGCAGACCGGGTGAATGGAAACTTGAGTGGAAAGGCGGCTATTGTCAGGCTATTCCAGCAGAAAAAGTTGAACAGAGGTCAAAAATGGAGCAACATTATGCATAAACGTTGGTTATCTCTACGCTTTACTCATCTAGCCACAGACAGGATGATCATTAGGCAGCCCGAACTTAAAGGTAAACCCTTCGCGTTGGTTTCTCCTGAGCGTGGAAGGATGTTGGTCAAAGCTAGTAATGCGACAGCAGCTTCCTCGGGGGTTTTTTCCGGAATGGTGGTTGCCGATGCACGGACACTGCTTCCCTCGCTGGAGGTATTTCCCTATGATCCCCAATTGGAAGGCAGGCTTCTAACAGCCCTTGCAAGGTGGTGCCTGCGCTATACCCCAATCGCTGCTACTGATCTGCCGGACGGTCTTATTCTTGACATAACAGGTTGTGCCCATCTTTGGGGAGGTGAGCTCCCTTATTTAGAAGCCATTGTGGCCACCCTCCAAAGCAAGGGTTATAGCGTAAGAGGAGCCATTGCCGATACGGTGGGAATGGCTTGGGCCTTGGCTAGGTACGGACAGGAATTGGTGATTGCCCCGCCGGGAACTCAACGGGAGACCCTTCTTTCCTTGCCTCCGGCTTCCCTTCGTCTGGACCAGGAAATATTGGAACGATTGCAAAAGCTAGGTTTTCGTCAGGTTAAGCAGTTTATTGACATTTCCCCACCCATCTTGCGCAGACGTTTTGGCGAGGCTTTGCTTACCCGGCTTGGACAGGCATTGGGCACGGTGCATGAATATATAGATGCGGTGCAGCCTATACGGCCTTACCGGGAAGAGTTGCCCTGTATGGAGCCAATAGTTACTTCTATGGGGATCGAAATAGCCCTAAAGCGGCTGTTGGAGATGGTATGTGAGAGAATGAGAAAAGAGGGAAAAGGCCTCCGGGCCGGTGTTTTTAAAGGACATCGTATAGACGGAAAAGTCGAGCAAATAAATATAGGGACAGGTAGGCCCTCTCATAATCAAGCACATCTTTTTAAACTGTTTGAACTTAAAATAGCTTCAATAGAACCAGCTTTGGGCATTGAGCGCTTTGTGTTGGAAGTTCCTCTGGTAGAAGATTTAAGCGGGGTTCAAGACACCATTTGGGGAATAGATAACCTAGACAATACTGCTGTAGCCGAACTGCTGGACAACATTGGGGGCAAGTTAGGCATGGATGTTATCCACCGTTATCTTCCGCAGGAACATCATTGGCCCGAACGTTCCATTAAGGAAGTACCTTTTTTTGAAGGGCAGCCGGATACAGAATGGGCTACAGCATTAACCAGACCTCTTGAACTTTGGTCAAAACCCGAACCCATAGAAGTAATGGTACACCTGCCGGATTATCCGCCACGCCATTTTCGGTACAAGGGGAAAATCTACAAGATTGCCAAAGCGGACGGCCCGGAAAGGATCGAACAGGAATGGTGGCTTCAGACGGGTCCGCCACGAGATTATTATTGTGTAGAAGATGAGGAGGGAATACGTTATTGGATTTTTAGGCTAGGATTGTATGGCGAGGGGGATCCCCAGTGGTTTTTACATGGTATTTTTGCTTAATTATTGATTATCAAGCATTATGTCTTAAGTATCAAGAGCAAAGAACAAAGAGAAAAGAATCAAGATAGATCAAAACTTCAGACAGATAATAAATGAGCTTCTGTAAACTGCCGACTGTTGTCGACGGACCTTTACCAGGGTCTATGGTCTATCAACTCAATAACTAATTACCACAATCACGTAAAACCAAGCCATCATGGACTATACCGAACTACAGGTAACCAGCAATTTTTCCTTTCTTCGGGGCGGCTCACATCCGGAAGAAATAATACAGCAGGCGGTGCAGTTAGGGTACAAGCAGATCGCTGTTACCGACCGAAATACGCTGGCAGGAATTGTCCGTGCGCATGTGGCCGCGAGAGGGAATGATATCCGTTTTATACCGGCATGCCGTCTTGATTTATTAGATGGGCCAAGTCTTCTGGCGTATCCTACCGACAAAGAGGCTTATGGTCGGTTGTCGGCATTATTGACTAAGGGAAACCTAAGAACGGAAAAAGGCGAATGTCATTTGTACAAAGAAGATGTATACTTCCATGCGAAGGGGTTAAAATTTATTGCAGTCCCGCCTTTCAAACTCCAAGAGGATTTTGATTTTGAGCTAGCCTTTGCCCAGATGATAAAGGAATATAAAGAAGCTTTAGGAGATGATCTCTATCTTGGGGCAAGCTTCTCCTACAGCGGAGATGATCAAAAGAAATTGTACCGCTTGTCCCAATTGGGAGACAGGTTGGACATTCCCTTGGTAGCCACTAACGATGTACATTATCATCATCCCACACGAAGGGAGCTACAGGATGTACTCACCTGTGTCCGTGAAAAATGCACCATACAAAACGCAGGCTTTCGTTTGCATCCCAATGCTGAACGACACCTGAAGTCCATGGCCGAAATGAAACGCTTGTTCCGGCAATATCCAGATGCCATTCGATATACACAAGAAATAGCGGAAGCCTGTCACTTTTCATTGGATCAGCTTAAATACGCTTACCCCGAAGAAATTACCAGCGAAGGGCGTGCCACGCAGGACGAGCTTATCCACCTGACTTGGGCGGGGGCAAAGGACCGTTACGGGGAATTTATACCAGAAAAAATCAAAAATACCCTGGATTATGAATTGGATTTTATCGGGAGAAAAAACTATGCTTCCTATTTTTTGACCGTTTATGACCTGGTTCGTTTTGCCAGAGAAAGGGATATCTTATGTCAGGGACGGGGTTCCGCTGCCAATTCCGCAGTATGCTATTGCCTAGGCATTACTTCTGTTGATCCCGCAACGTCCAATCTTCTTTTCGCCCGCTTCATGTCGGATGCGCGGAATGAGCCACCGGATATTGACGTGGATTTCGAGCATGAACGGCGCGAGGAAGTGATGCAGTATATATATGGAAAATACGGAAGGGATAGAGCCGGAATAGTGGCTACCGTTACTCAGGTGCATTGGAAAGGAGCGGTGCGTGACGTGGGAAAAGCGATGGGATTGTCTTTGGATGCAGTGGATAAACTTTCAAAATCCGAATACGAATTCACGGAAGAGTGGCTTGAAAAAGGTGTGCCATCTTCACAAGGTTTTGATCCCCGAGATGCGCACCTCCGCAAGGTGCTGGAGCTCACTTGGGAGTATATCGGTTTTCCAAGGCAGCTTGGACAGCATACGGGGGGATTTGTGATCACACGGGATCGGCTCTCCGATCTTTGTCCCGTCATGAATGCACGGATGGCAGACCGGACGTGTATAGAATGGGACAAGGATGATATTGAAGCGTTGGGCTTCCTGAAGGTAGATGTTTTGGCTTTGGGTATGCTCACCTGTATCCGGAAAGGCTTTGACCTGGCCAAGGAACATTACGGGCTTGACCTTACCCTCGCCAATATCCCGCAGGATGACAAGGAGGTTTATGAGATGATGAGCCATGCGGATACCCTAGGGGTATTCCAGATCGAGAGCCGGGCGCAGATGTCCATGCTGCCCCGATTGCGGCCCAAAGAATTTTATGATCTGGTCATTGAGGTGGCCATCGTAAGGCCCGGCCCTATACAAGGGGATATGGTGCATCCGTACTTAAGAAGACGTAATGGGGAAGAGCCAATAGAATACCCTTCAAAGGAACTTGAAAAAATTTTAGGCCGGACACTTGGAGTCCCCCTGTTTCAGGAACAGGCCATGGAGATCGCCATCGTCGCGGCCGGATTTACCCCTGCCGAAGCAGATGGCTTGCGTAGAAGCATGGCCACCTTTAAAGCCAATGGTTTGGTAAGCCAGTACGAACAAAAACTGGTGAAAGGAATGATGGCCAAAGGCTATAAGGAGGAGTTTGCCAAGCGGGTATTTAAGCAACTTGAAGGATTCGGAAGCTACGGTTTTCCAGAAAGCCATGCCGCCAGCTTTGCTTTACT